>Ga0131853_10003443_pt1 | contig 28375 bp, 20 predicted proteins | sample TergutLab28metaG_FD_92764 | JGI IMG/M metagenome (GOLD analysis project Ga0131853, IMG submission 92764) | Labiotermes labralis P1 segment gut microbial communities from Petit-Saut dam, French Guiana - Lab288 P1 (version 2) (version 2) | ecosystem: Host-associated > Arthropoda: Insects >...
CATACTCTAAAGGGAAATGCAGAAGCTTTAGTAGCTGCTACTAGGGAGATTGGACTGGAAGTAAGTGCTGATAAAACTAAGTACATGGTCATGTCTCGAGATCAGAATGCAGGACGAATTCAGTGTGTAAGGAATGATAATAGTACCTTTGAGAGGGTGGAAGAATTTAAATATTTGGGAACAACTTTAACAAATCAAAATTCTATTGCATAAGGAATTAATAGCAGATTGAGGTCAGGAAATGCTTACTATCATTCGGTGCTGAACCTTTTGTCTTCCAGGTTGCTATCCAAAAATTTAAAGATCAAGATACATAGAACTATAATTTCGCCTGTTGTTTTGTATGGGTGTGAAGCTTGGTCACTGACATTGTGGGAGGAAAGGAAGCTGAGGGTGTTTAAGAACATGGTGTTGAGGAGAATATTTGGACCTAGGAGGGACGAGGTAACGGGGGAATGGAGGAGATTATATAACGAGGAGCTAAATGATTTGTACTCCTCACCCAATATTGTGCGGGTGATAAAATCGAGAATGAGATGGGCTGGGCATGTGGCACATATGGGTGAGGAGAGAGGGGTGTATTGGGTCTTGGTGGGGAAGCCAGAGGGAAAGAGACCACTGGGGAGGCCTAGGCATAGATGGGTGGATAATATTAGGATGTATCTCCAGGAGGTGGGATGTGGGTATGTGGACTGGATTGGGCTGGCCCAGGATAGAGACCGGTGGCGGACACTTGTGAGTGCGGTAATGAACCTTCGGGTTCTGCGAAATGCGGGGAATTTCTTGACTAGCTGCAAACCAGTTAGCTTCTCAAGAAGGACTCTGCACCATGGAGTAAGTAAGTAGGTAAGTAAGTTTCTACACTTGGTCTCTAAAACCTATCAGAGAAGTATTCCATTTCAATATCTCCTTCATGTGCTGGTTCAGGGTCACCAGGTCCTCTTCTGTGCTTACTGGAGTCTTAATAGCTGCAAAAGTTAATGGAATAGGAGACCAAAAGCCAGGAGATACTATACCAGTTGATGTACAGACATTCCTGGAAGCCTCTGAACATATCTTGGAGATCTACCTGTCAAAGACTTTTTCTGGTAAAAAGGACTGAGGAATATGTGCAGATTCACTACTTGAAGTGCAGGACTATCAGAAGTGCCATAATATCAGGTGCCAGGTTTAAGGAATTTTACTTTATAATGGAGCAAAGATTTAAAAACAAATGAGACGAGCTAATGCAGCAGTATTTCATTAACGATGCCATGAAACACAACAGGATGTAATGAATAAAAACAATATCAACAAATGTTATCCAGACAACTAAGCTCTCTACAAAATACTGTTTCTCAGTCATAAGCTAATCTATCATCAGCTGACTCTAACTCTGTGATGAAAGTTGCTAATGGGTAAAACAGTACAATAGGGTGGACCTGATGACGGTCGGAAAACTCCTAACAGTAACAAAGGTCTTCCTTTTATCACTGCTCTAAGCACAACGGCTTTGTATCACAGAGAGCCTGCATTCACCAGGACATCCTGTGACGGCTGTGGTGTTTGGGGCATCAATACAAGAAACACACCATAAAACCAACAAATGGTCTGTCAACATAAAATATATTCTAAACGTCAAAAGGCTGTTGTTTTGACATCTCAAAATATACAGCATGTTGATGGATCAGTTGTTGGTTTTATTGTGATACCTGAACACAACAGGGATAAAATGCCTTACAAAAACCCTGAAGAAACCATATGACATAAGGGCTCACCACAGTAGTGGTATTAAGCCTAGAGTCACTTGGGATATGACACTGTGTGGTTCCACATACAGGTATCAGCATATCACATGACCATCTGCTTCAATCTCCTGGGTGGAGCAAATGAAGTGTGCAGAAACTAAATGACATCACTTAAGTGGCTCAAGCAGTAAAGTTTCAGACTTGTAAGTGGGAACTACATGATTGAATCTGGGCCAGGACATTGAATAACATGACTGAGGATTTCTGTGAACGTTTTCAGTCCTTACAGTTAAATACAACAATAGTATGCCAAACTCGGCTACTACAGTTTCCCTGTACAACCATCACAACCAGTATTCACACATCACTGTAACACTCAATGCTACATCGCTTGAGTGGCTGACAGTATCATTAAAATAAACACATAAAGTCACATCCCAAGAGACTGTAATCACACAAACAAATCAATTTACTGACTTGGTAAATGTTCACTGCAGAAATGGATCTGCCAGATCTCATCCTAGGAGCATAATGTCAGTATAAAGTGGAAGAGAATTCTACACTAAATTATGTGCAATGGTACTTGACAATGATATGCTGTAAGGTTTACGGCCATTTATTTGGACTGTGCCCATAATCCTAGTTTTTAAATAAAATCAAACTATTCTCAAACTGGATTCTATTTCTGTTTTCAGAAGTTGGGTCTCTGAGTACAGTAACACTCACACCCTAGGCACAAACAGCTCCATTAGCCACAGACCCCACAAAACAGGATGTCCTCACATCCTCTCTATATGAAGAAGTAAATAAAATTATTTCCAAAGTGGCATGGTTTAATTTAAAAACTAGGCCAGTGAACAGTGGCCACATAAACAGCCTTACACAGTGACATGACCACAAGCTTAAGTATTCATTCATCAGTTCTCACAGAAATACGTACGCAAGTACTGGAAACATGGCACAAGGTGGCTTCCTAGTGGTGTATTGCCCAAGAATGTGACTAGTTTGCTTAAACAGGGGTTTCCAACCTAATATGAGCACACCATCTTACAAAGGGAAAGAACATGCTTTGTCATACAGTGATACATACAATTACATCATACTGTTATTCATAATTTACTGAAGAACAAACAACTATTTACTGACTGCATCCCTAATCACATTTTGAACAATCCTCTAACACAATGACATTTGCTGTTCTACATCAGGCATGTCTAGGAGACGGGCTCCAGGCTGAATGTCCGGAGTCATAGTTGAATTCCTGACAGAGGCAAGAGATATTTCTCTCTTCTGAAGTGTCCAGATTGGCCATGAGGCCCACCCAGCCTCCTGTTCAGTGGGTACAGGGGCTCTTCCTCTGGTCATAGAGCAGCTCAGACATGAAACTCACCACTCACTTCTGTCTACTGCCAATGTTAGAAGGTACACATTACTTCCCCCACATGCCTTCATGGCATGCATAGGAACTACTTTATCTTCATACTTTGTAAGTAGCTATGTTGATTTTAATAGCTGACTGAAGACAAATGTAGAAACTGGAGGAAAATACAATTTCACAAAGTTGGAAACCACTGTTGGCAGACTGTTTACTAACTTATACACTAAGATCTGAGTTTGAGTGAACTGTGTTATTGTTGAGAGATGCCTGCTCTCGAAGGTACGCTGCAAACATCTGTCTGGCCTGGTTCAGAACCCGTGTGACATCGTGCTTGCGTATCATCTTGTCAAAATGCATTGCCATCTCATTGTAGTCCATGCGGCTATTCATGACAATATCTCTGTGCTGTTGGAGAACTGTCAGACACAGAAACATGAGGAATGGGTTTCCACCACCAAACTCAGATGGAGGAGGCAACTGATTGTTTGAACACTGAAGTGATTGCCTTGTGCTTGAGACACCTGGTGTAGAATTTCTTAATGTATGTTCAGTCACTTCCTCACAAGAGTTGGTCATAGCTGACACTGAAGCTGTGCATGATAATTCATGGTTCACTTTTGGTCTTAAATGGCTAGCATCAGAGTTGCATTTCTCAGATGAAGCACTTTCTCTATTTGACAGAGTTTGGGAACTGAACGTGTCTCCTTTATGATCAACCCACCCATCTGAGCTGTCACTAGCATCATCTGTCAGCAATGATGTGTTGCTAGTCTGATGCCGGTCTTGAACACCAACACCACTTCGCAACAGTCTAATAGGTGTCACTGACTTTATGCACTGCCCTTCATTTTCAAAAATCTCCCCACCCCCTACAACCACACTGTGAGAGTCATCATATTCCAAGTCTGCCTGTTCATCTGGTGTTGCTGGACACTGAAGAGGATTCTCCCACACAAATATCTCCTCTCCTGTGCCCAACGTTGAGGCTGGACTGAAGTGACGAACAGCATCGTTCACTCCAACATTGCTTTTGACTGTCTTCTCTAAATCTGACATATGTTTTGGTGTCTGGTTTTCATCATACTCTTGCCATCTCTGAGCCAATGTGAGAGTAAGTGGTTTGGAAACAGGTTCAGCACAGATTTCAGCCACTTCTAAAACAGTTGTATCACTATGTACATCTGAGTCTTGAACAGATACTATATAGTCTTTGTGCTCTCTCCCATCAACAGAGATGAAAGATTCACTGCGTGGAGACTCTAATTCCTCGGAGTCTTCTAAGGTAAAGCTGTGCCGATTAAATTTAGAACCAAAGACCTGGCGATCTAAGTTTTCTAATTCTAGACGCAGTTCACGAGTCATTGATGTGGTCATTGGAAAGTACTCGGTTGAATCATCTGGAGAACTACCATCACCAAATGCACTTTTATCTTTATTATCACAGGTGAATGTTTGAGAAAAGTTCTGTAACTCTTCTGGATATGTCGATGCAGGAAGTTCAACAGCTCCCGATGAAGTATTTTCATTACCTTCATTCACCAATGAGTTTTCTTGCCATACTGGGGAAGATTCCTTCTTCAGAGTACAATTAGGAACTATTTTGTCTGGAAGTACACGGTTCTTACTTAGGGCTGTAAAGTTCAAAAATTCATTCAAATTCTTTACCACTCGCACCTGTCTCTTTTCCGTCACATCATCTGTAATTATATCCTGAGTATCACTTTTATCCACCGAAGAAGAAAGAATCCTACTCTGGCTACCTGAAAGTTTCTCTTTAATGTCCTGTAAGTATCCTTGTTTTGTTCCCACTTTTGGAATGACTAGAGTTCCTGTACTACCAGAACACACTTCACTCTTAAGCACTGTGGTCTTGGTGTTAATGTGGTTGTTTAAAGCTGTTTCATCAGATTCTGGCTCCAGCAGTGTTTCAAATGAGGCGGCAGGCTGCAATTTCGATTCTTGATGAGTCATCAGTTGGATGGTGGAGTCATCTAAACTTGAGAATGGTTTCACCTTACTTCGCTCCCTAACAGCTGATGTTTCATCCAAGCTCTGATTCTGCCTGTGACGATTAACTTGACGAATACTGGCAAGAGAATTAAGAGAGGCAGCAGAGCTCTGGCGCCGTAAAGCACAAACCTTGGTGTATGCATTCTCTCGGGGTGTCTTCAGGAGTGGAGAATCCCTTGGTGTCAATGAACAGAACTGTTTTTCAAACAGCTGTAGTTCCTTCTGTGGTGGCATGGGAGGCAAGGAACTCCACAGGACTTCCAGCATCCGTAGAGCATCATCAAATGCAAACTCTCGTTTCATCTCAAGTAACAACCAGCGGTAGCAGAAGAGAAGGTCATCAGCCTAAAGACAGCATCACATGAACACAAAACACACTGTACACAGATCTAAGGTTCTCATGGCAGTATCACAATTATGGTCTTTTGGGATATGATGCCACTTTGTATGGTAGGTGAGTATGAATACTTCAGATGAAGATGCTGCCTCCACAGTTAATCTTGTATCCTGAAGATGGTGGCAGCACTTCCATGTGAAACGCTGACACCAAGTCACCAAGCTACTGATGACCATGTCCCAGAAGACTTTAAACTTGTTAATTTTTCTTTATTTACATTTTAAAGACAACTTTTTGGGCAACCTTTCATTGTATTTATCACTTTCAACAAAACAACCTTGTTTTGTTTGTTCCTTACTTGTTTTGTCTCTGAAACTACTAAACAGATCTGAATGAAGGCCTACACCATAGGTAATCAAGCATTTAAGCCTATATTAGTGAAATGTAGCCCTACTTTACAAAATGCTTGAACTGAAATTATCGAGTTCTTACAGACAGCTGATTCAGCAATAAATTCATATATAACATAAAATACGGAAGTAATTAAGATTGCAATTATGGTATTTTATAAATATTTTCTTTATGTTGAATGTTTAATAAAATCAATTAAGCATTAATTTCAATACATGACTTTGCAGACATAATTGGTCTCCAAAGACGTTGACACAACTGAATATTAACACTAATCTTGTTTTCTTTATGCTGTTAACCCTACAGATGTAAACTACTAGGTCAAGCTGCTGTTTTAGGGTGGAAGAACTGCTCCCCTTTTTGTGGGTACATAATATATGAAAACACCCTTTGAACAACAAATATAGGAAAAATAAGTTCCCTCCAAAAATGTTTTGTGACCATGTTGTTCACACAAAATAACAACAGATGTCACATGCTGCCAGACATCACAACTTTATTTTCTGAATGCCTAAATTGTTTATACAGGCACTATGGACATGTGTGTGAGATGAAAATTTTTGATACTAGGCACAGATAGGGATTAACAACATATATTATGGTGTATTCAGAGACTGAGTTTGATAATTTAAGTATTTAAGTTTTTTGAAAAACACTGAAAGTTAACACGAAAAATCTACGCAACACTGATACATGCCATTCCACTCTTGCTGCTCCAAAATGCGTGGAAAATAGTCTTAAATCACGGCCTTCACCTTTACACAGCATCTGTCTGGCATAAAAATACCCACTGCTGTTAGGTACTTGTTATGTCTGAGGAAGTTGCAGACACTTACAACCTTCTAAAACACTCTAGGACATGTTTGTGTAAAGAATGTCTCAAACTATTTAACATCAATCTGAAGTTTTGAGGTGTGTCATCCCCATTGTGTTGGTTCAATAACAAAGAATTTTTGTGTATTACACATACAGTCTAACACAACTATATTGATACTGACACTGAGTGACACTATGATATTATTGCTAGAGTTTTATGAACTATATTGGTACATTATAGCATGCTAGTTTTAAGTATATTGACACCAGTATTACTAATGATACTATTATAACATATCCTTAGCATAAAAATAGTAACCTACTTTGACATATGTACATAAGCAACTAATGATAATTCATTCATAACAGCCCTAGGTCATGGTACCCACTATTGAAACGAGATCTCATTCCACCCACCCAAACCCCAATACCCTAAAAAACACCACACATCTTGTACAGCTGCTCTGTAAGTTAAATCACAACCTGAAGATGACCAATATATAGGGCTGAAACATGTAGTTGTTGAATACCTATTACACTACTGGGTGAAATATAGTTGTGTTCAACTGTATGTGTAATACACAAAAATTCTTTGTTATGAATCTGAAGTGCCACAGGACTGAATGCAGATGACAAGTGATCATTATTTCATACAACAACTAACAGCTGCCACTGCCTGTCAGCTTGTTTATCAAATTAACATGGCCCACTCAGCTGATTGGCCACACACACACACACACAGCACAGTGGTGGCTGGAAATGACAATAGTAGTTGTCAGATAGATGAAGGATCCTGCATATTGTAAATGCTTACCTGATGACTCTTTAAGTATGCATAAAAATCTGGATCATAATAGAGAAGCCCTTCTGCCAAATGCTGAAATTTGAGTGTCATAACAATGCCATCCAGCATGAAGTTGGAGTGCAGACGCTTCATCAATGCACAGAAGCATATGTACGCATGTGCTTCATCTCCCATTGTCACCAGTAGTGGTGATGCAAGATCACTCATCCCTTGACAGTAGCTCACAGTTGGATGATTTAATGCATACCTAAAGTGGACAACCAATGCATAATAAAATCATATCGCTCATGAAACAGCAATTTGTTACTTGTTATTACAGGACAGAGAAGAAACCTGACAGATCCTTAAGAGACCAACACTTAAACATGTTATGTTTTTTACAAAAATATAAGCAGAAGCTATTTTTTTGTAGGGGGTGGGGGGCACTGTGACAGAAGGTGTGTTTGTTTGTCTGTACCCCAACTGTCTATTAATGCAGGAATCTCAGTTTCATGAATCATGTGGGGTTATGACAAATTGCTGGTGCAGGAGTGGTACTTGCTGTATTTATTACAATTAATAACGATATATGGGAAAAGTATTAACCCTCAGCACAGTGGTTACAATATGCACCATCCACTTTAACATTCAAAAGCTCTGTGTTTTTCCCACACACAGAATTTTTATAAATCTCATATATTCAGTGAACAGAAACTGTTGCACTAAAACAGCACTAAAGGGTTAATCATTATAATGTACATGCAGTGTGTTTACTTCCAGTTGGGAACTGAACTATTAGATGCTATCCAGTAACTGTTAGAACTGAAAGTGTTGAAAACCATTTGCTGTTTGCTATGTCACCCTACTGAGGGCCGGGTAGCTCAGTCAGTATAGCGACTGACTATGGGCTGGACGGTCCAGGATTGAACCCCGGTGCGGACAAGATTTACCGCCCGTCCAGACTGGCCCTGGGGCCCACTCAGACTCCTGTAAAATGGGTACCAGGTCTTTCAGGGGGGCAAAGTGCAGCTGGGGCATGCTGCTGACCACTCACCCCCTTCTAGTGTCGCAGTCATGGAAGAGTACAGCTATACCTCTACCCACCCTCTGGGCCACACCGGTCCTGTAACAGGATCACTTTACCTTTACCTTTTTTTATGTCATCCTAGTATTTCAAAGAATTACGCTGTAAATGACTCACATTACAAGTGTGTAACTAAAGTTACACACTTGTAATGTGCAGTGCAAGCCACAAAATGCAAAATATACAATCACTGCTGCACTTTTGCAGCCCCATTTAAATTCCAGCCTGCTGCAGATCACGCAGGTCGTTTATTTCTGGTGTCGAAGTGTTAACATGTCAAATTACTATGACTCATTCAGACAGCATCATGACACTAAACATTGTGAGAACATGCTTTTGCAAAACAAAACATATGAAAACAATTAAAACAATTTTCATGCAACTTCTAACAACTTCTTTTCTAATTAAAAACTGCATCTACAATATGAAACAACCAAGTTATGACGTTAGAAAATTCAAGAGACATGGACAGACAAGTGGTAATATGCTTACGTTGTTAGTATATTAAAAAGTGAGGCTATGTTTTGATTATCATCACTACCAGCATAGAATCTGTGGTGGCGATCTGTTCGTAGCACGTCCTTGCGTACCATGCTGGTCACATATGCTACATCACTTGTCATCTGCAATAACATGCACAGTATATTAAAACACAGACTGTACGTATGAACATCTGTTTCGTTTGGCCATTCAATTTGCAAACTATGAAATATCATTAGAAGAATGTTATCTCTTCTTCAACCATTTCCGCTTCATGCTGCACTCTTGTGACAGAAACAAGTACTTTTGGAATTGTACATTTATAGAGATTTATATACTAAATCATTTGCTGCTAGGTGGACTGAGGTTGGAAATAAACAGGAATGAGAGATGGTTAAGCACTTACTTGTCCATTCTGCACCATCTCTTTCCAACAATCTCGAAGGGCCTGATACTCATATGCTTTCTTTTTCATGTAATCCATTCTTTCCTTCCCAGACATTCCATCTGGATACACATTCAAAATGTGTTTCCACACCACTTTCCTACAAAGCCAGACCACAATCAGATGACACATCATCCTACTGACTACTATACAACATATCTTTCATCACTTAATTCAGTTAACCTTCCTGCAAAAGAAGACAGGCCAGCCACCAATCATTAGCTTTATGTCTGTCTGTATTATATTTGAGCCAAACGCCGTATAGTCACGCGACGCATAACATTCAACAATGGACTGCACATACGAAGGTGGTACCATAATATTATAATATATTACAAAAATTATAATACCACTGTGTTATAATTGCCTACAGCATTCAGTACAGTAACATGCTGTACAGGTTTGTAGCCTAGGAGCAATAGGCTATAACTTATAGCCTTGGTGTGTAGTAGGCTATACTGTACTATCTAGGTTTGTGTAAATACACTCCACGATGTTTGAATGACGAAATCGCCTAATGATGCGTTCCTCAGAACGTATCCCCATCGTTAAGTGATGCATGACTGTACATGGAACCAAACAGTTCTACAAAGAATGTAAACCACATTTAAAAAATTAGGAACAAGTCCATATAAAATTACAGGAAATGGAGAAATACTAGACTAAGCACATACGGGCTATATAAAGATGGGAAATGTTTCATACATGCTTCATGTAAAAGACAGGCCTATATGACACTTCAATGACTGTACGATGAGATTTCCATAGACAGTACTTACTTAAATACGTTTAAGAACTTCTGATGTTGTACTTGACTTAAGCAGCATCATTTTGCCATCATCAGACCAGACATACAAACCTCAGATGACAGGTTGCCTTTGCAAATAAAGTTTGTATGTTAGTGCCTACTGTCTGTGGATTCTCAGCATGGAACTTGATTCATGTCACCATGCCGATGCCTGGGACTTTCGAGGCAGCTCCTAGATTTTTGGAAAACTTGTGCTCCCCTGCATTAGACCTCTACCAAAGGGAGTATATAAACTAACTTAGCCTCAAAGTTCTGCTTCCAGACTAGAGTTTACGGTAAAGAAACTACATGTTCAAGTTTCAGCACCTCAGCCCAATACATGACACTAAATAAACTTATGACACGTGGCATGCTCATTATGCAAGGGGCCCCTGGCCTGCAACGTTTGTGTTAATCTAGCATCCTTGCAGCAAGGGTAACCTGCTAACGATGGCATATGTCAGACAGATGCTATTCAGTGGATAAGTTGATGCATCATGGAAATGACACTGGTGACTTGGTCCCATGAAGACCTTCATAGTGCAACTAGGTTACTACTGGCAAAACATCTTTCCCTAATTCAAATTTACTACCAACAGACAGACATGAATGATAGTGGCATAATTAGGGTGCAGCATGCCAAAAAAAGCTGCAGAGTTCCAAGCTACTTTAATCGACATCAATGATAATGATCAATTTGGCCAGCCCAGCACATCAAGGGTAGATATTTGCAGCAATAGGACAGAAACCGATTTTTGAAAACTGACACGTCACAATTTGAGATTCACCTTATGCATTCAAGTTGTCCATCACAGTCCAAGTTATAGCAAGATGGAATTTCAACATGTGTAGTACCAGGATGAAAAAAATGCATCAGATTATTCAGTGGAACAAATTAACAATTTGATGACATCTCATTTAATTTTTATGACCTAGGAAACCTTACATAATGAACGATTTTAATAATTTATAAAATTAACAAGGCTTTACATTTTCATGACAGTAAGAATCATACTGCAGTCTTCTGGTCTCTGATACTGTGTAGTATGGTGATCAGGAATGAACACTGCCTCCATCATATGGTCAGCAGTGTTCAATTTAGCCCTGAACACAGAGGCAGTATAAACCTCTGAAGACCACAATATGAACTATGAAATAACTTCTGCAACTTGATGCAGTTTGTGTCCCTTCCACATTACACCAACAAGGCTCCACTACAATACAAGGTCACTCAGACTCTATATAACAAAGGCACTTCTATACAGCAACACTACATTAACATTGGTAATTCATGCAGTGAGGTGTTTCCTTCTTCCATGCTCTTACGAGCCATACCTGAGACTTGCCTCTATGCCACCACAATAAATGACATTCCTCAGCTCACGAGCTTGTACCACTTGACCGATAGGATCTAGGAACTTGCGGAATTCTGCATCTGTCAGTGGCATTCGGGGCGGCTGATCAGTTATGGCAGGCTGCTGTTCGTCTACTAGATTCAATGCCCTCTGCACCATGCTGAATGTCCTCTCAACCTGATTCATGATCAATCCTGGCAGACGGTTTTGAGGCTTGCTTTCTGGCACTTGAGTTTGTGGAAAATCAATGACCGCATCCCATTCATCTGAACTCTCTTCGAATGGCTTCATATCCACTTGCAAACAGAGGCAAGGCTCCGAGGCACTGTAATTAAAGCATTCCCCACTCACAAAAATATGTCTGTTAATATAAAATGTAATGCATCAATTTTTACGACTGTTCTATGAACTATTACAGCAATGTTACATTGCACAATGTTCATTTCCTGGGGCACATTTGATATACGTAAAGTTTTGTGAGCTGCTGGTACTCCTCCTGTCTTCAGTTGGTTACATGGCATGTTGCTTGATTAAGCACATAAACCTTCAGGTGCCAGCCAACAAGGCATGGTACTTAAAACAGAAAAAAATGGCATGAATCCTTGAAAGTAATGTAATCATTTGTACATAAAAGAACAATTCTTACAGCAGATGACATGCTGGTTTCACATCTTACCTAAGAAAAGCTGCATCTAAATCCCAGTCTGATAGCAACGATAAATACGTCTCCTGTCCATAGTCATCAAATGCTCTATAGCATACAGTGAATTCCCTGAAGCACACAACAGAAATGACAAAATGAAAATAGTTACAAATATAAGCAACATTTTCGTGGGAAAACATGAAGGACACCACATGGAAGACTATATACGAAGGGGTACTGTTTAGTCCTTAGCCTGACCAGGAAGGAAACAAGCTACAATGACCAAACTCGGGATTTATTCAACATACTCCCCATGAAGCTCAACACACTTCTTAGTCAGTTGCTCTAACTTCTGCAAGCCACTCAAAAAAAATTCAGAAGGTTGTCCGTCCAACCAGGTCTCTGCGGCAGCAATGACCTCCACGTCGGATGAAAAATGGCGAACTTTTTTTTCAGTCCAGGGAACAGGTAGTAGTCCGACGGGGCCAGATCTGGAGAATAGGGTGGGTGATCAAGACACTGGAAGCCCAGGTAGGCCAGTTTCTTCTGGGTTGCAAGTGCCCAGTGAGCCGGGGCACTGTCGTGCAAAAACAAGACCCCTTTGGTGACCTTCCCGCGGCATTTTCCTTTCAAAATGTCCTTCATTTTACAGCGGATTTTTGGACTCAGAATTTTTTGGGGCAGGGTGAGCTGCTATGCCACCAATCCATTGATTGTTGCTTTGTCTCTGGGTCATAGCGATATAACCGGGTTTCGTCCATGGTCACCAATCACGACAGGAAATCATTTGAATCACGCCAAAAAAATTCCAAAAGTTGCTCAGACGATTGGCACCGTTGATGTTTTTGATCCACATTCAGGCATTTCAGGTCCCACTTTGCGGAGAGCTTCCGCACATCCAAATCTTCATGAATGATGGATCCAACCCGCTCACGTGAGATGCCCAGCTACTGATTTTGCCGAAATCCGGCGGTCTTCCAAGATTAGCTTGTGAATTTGATCAGTAATCTCTGGGGTGGTCACTGTTTTGGGTCGCCCAGAACGAGGCACATCACAGGTGGAAAAATCACCATGTTTAAACTGGGCCACCCAGTTTTTGATGGTGACATACAATGGTGCATGTTCCCCTAATGTTTCTGTCAGAATGGCATGAATTTCCTTCAGCGCCTTGCCTTGCAGAAAAAAAAAAAAACTCGATGACAGCTTGCATCTCCATGTTGTTGAAATTGCATTCGTTGCCTGACATGCTTCCTTTCAGCCTCTGTAACAAGAAAAGACTTGCAATTCAGCACATGAACAGACCCCTCTTTCCGACACTATCGATTCTGTCCTGCGACATCAGAAAGTAGGTCGGGCTAAGGACTTATCAGCACCCCCTCGTAGATGGAACAAATACTAAAGAAATGGAGCTTAAAGAAACAGGATAGGACTCTGCTTGTGTGTCTAGCTAGTTACAATTGTATGCACACAGAAATATGATCCTTTGTCTAATCTGTCTTGTAAATTTATATTTCTAAGTACAGTAAGAACACAAAGTTAAAAGAAATGAACAGTGTTTTTTGCCCACCATTCAGACAGCTGTTAGATACCTCAGAGACCCCTTACATCTTGGGCATACATTTTGGGGTAATGTAACCTAATAATGGATCGTCTATGAGAAAGCAACATATCAAACAAACCCTCTAATATCAAATGCCTTGGCCAAGATACTCTGGAGTACTTCAAAAGATGTGATCTGTGGGTCCACGCTGAACTTTCGGTACTCTGGCTGTAGCACACCTTCACATTTCTGAAAGTAACATGTCATTGTTAACACACAGTGTGTAACAAATAGGTCCTGAATTAAATACTTCAAGTACAGTGACTACCATAAGCACCATATACTTAATCACTAAAAAACTTTTTCATTTTTCCCACACAGTGTAGTTACGTGAGTCACATAATTTTCAGAATAAACAACTAGCATTTCGCCAAACGAAAATAACTGATTGGTATTAGTAATGAAAGTATGGTGTTTTTTGTGAGGCAGGTACTGAGCACTGATGAACACAGATGTTGATCAGCGGTCTCATTTTATAGCTCCAACTCATTGAACATAACACTCTTGTAACAAAAGAAACAAACGGCATAACTATAGTTTTGCTCACCATCTGGCACGGTTTTGTTGGTTGAAACTGACAATGAGATTTTCAAGTTGGAGATTCTTGGTTCATTTCAGAGCCATAAGCACATGTCAATGTTTCGTAACACATACAACTTGCAATGCTGACATGTCACTAAAGGTAAAGCAATCCCTGAACAGGCCTGGACGGGCCCTGAGGGTTTCTGAAGTTGAGGCTCCCAGATTTCCAGAAATCAGCACATGAAGGTAGTAAGATTGTTAGCCCTACACACCGGATGCCTTCACATCCCAGGGATACCCTATTACTCATTTCTGTTATAGGTTGAGTTGACCCCAGGGCCCTAGTCTGGCCGGAAAGATGAAGTCAATCAAAAATTCCAATAACACCATCTGGTATGAAGCCCCATATGCCACTAAACCCACACAATATTTAATCACCTGTTACGAACAGCAAATCAATGCATGGAACAACAATAGTTTCAGTGAACATTTTGAGCTCCTACTGTTGATGTGCTGTGATCTACACTTCACAGCTGGCAGCAGAGGTTACTGGCTGATACACTTGCACTAAACAAAATCCACCTGCACATTTGAGATGGTCTACCTGCTCACCAGATATGCTTCAATGTGGCTCACCTATACTTTAGAGTCTGCCAAAGCCAAAACATATGACAGGTGTTAATAGTAATCACAAGATGGTTTATGTTGAGGAAGCACAGTTTGTAAGCATTAAACTCCTAGCCCATAAGTAATGCACCTTAGTATCTACACATTCAGTCCTGATAACTTTTGATCAGATCCATACCTAAGATAAGAAATCAAAATAAATTTATGAAGTGTCCTGCGCAGCTCAGTCACTATTGTGAGGGAATCAGAGTCGAGTTCTGCTTTCAGAAGGGTCAGAGAGTATCCACACCAGATTTGAAGCCAACACAAACTATCTAGCAGGTATGAGGTGCTCCTTCCCCAACGTAAAACAGCTGAAACTTTAAGCTGATCACTCATCACCATTAAGTGGTCAGATTAAGAATTAATGGAGCTACACCTGCACTTCCCCACACATTTATGGTGTCACTTTACCTGTACATGCCATAACACTGCAGCATAAAGTCAACTCTCAGGGAATCAAAATTGTTCAAATGAAACTGTACTAACTGGAAGGAAATCTGACATAATAACAACAAGGATCTTGATAATTACAAATGATAATGCAGCATTACAACTTCTCTTTAGCCACTGACGCAACAACTAAAGGCTGCCAATTCCACAATAATGAGGAAGTGGAAATGTCTGTTAGTCAACTGTTGTGACTACAATAATGCAATATATTTTTTAATTCCCACAGCAAGAAACCTTTTAAATGAGTGCTGCAAGAAGAATCAGAAATAGTCCACTGTAACAAAATTTCAGCCAAATAAAGGCTCCGGTAAGCAACCACATACATAACAATCACTGTTTGAATTCTGTCCTCAAAGTAATGAATTTCCTCAACAAGCACTTCAGTCAAGAACATGGGATTTCCATGTTGAAACATTCAGAAATACAATTGTACCTCTCCTGATGAAGATATTCACAATCAGACTGATCACACCTTAATAGATGGGAGATGGCACTCGAGCATATCTGATATGTGCTTGTTCAGAGGTGCTGACTGTCACTAAGTAAACCAGAATTCTGACAAGGAGAGATTAAATCTCAAGAAGCTAAACAAGTGAGGAGTTTCATAATTTGCACTCCTCACTAAACACTGTTTGGATGAATGAATTGAGGATAAAGTGGGAGGGGCATGTGTCACGATTGAGGGAGAAGAGCACAGTGTTTAGGTAGGGAAACATGAAATAAAGTAAGCACCTGCAAGATACAGGCATAGATGAAAGGAGAATACTGAAAGGATCTTCAATAGGATGGAAGTGAATGAAGTGGATCAACCTGGCTCAGGACAGGGAGAAGTGGTGGGCTCTTATGAATACAGCAATGAACCATTAGCTTCCACAGAAATGGGAATATCTTGACTAGCTGAGGAAATATAGGCTTTTCAAGAATTAAACCGCTTAGGGAGTCAGTCGGTCTGACGGTCGGCCATAACTGAATTCCTGTTCTTGTCCTACTTCTCAGTTTATTAATGTCTTGCGCTCCATGGAGGTGTGTGGTGTGCATCATAACAAGCTGCTGTAGTCCTGGGGTAATGTACCTCTCACAATAATCGGACAGGAGAATATGGTGAATAGAGAAGCCAGCAGTGCTGCAAATGAAACCCTGATTCTTTGGTCATCTAGTCAGTAGTCCAGCCACCGTTCTAAGCAACTCAGTTCATACAAGAAGCAAGTTCTAATTAATTACCATAGCCACTAATAAATGTAATTTTATTCCCAAAGAAAATCCATGTTGGAGCAAGAATTAGTAACCTTTAAGAGTTTTTAAGCTTGTAGTTGTGTTTCACCATTCAAGAGTTTCTATTACATTCACATATGTTTTGTCTGTACTGGCCACAACACGAAACAACTGATATTTAAACATTAGAACTGGGCTCCTGTAATTACAGCAGTAATCATACAGAAGAATGCGCTTGTTTTAAATGACTTCCAGCAAATTACGCCCCATTATTTGTCTAACCCATCCTCCCAGAATATAAGGCATCCTCCGTTTGCGAATGTTAGTTGTTCCCAATTTCTTCCGAACAATTTTTGTATCGTTTTCTATAGTTTTTTTAATCGTTTTTATCGCTGTACCGTGCATTTTGATATCTATAAAGTTCATTCACCAACAAATGCACTCTTTATTAAACTTGACAAAGTTTTAAAATTTACAGTAAATATCACTTTGGTTTGCTCCTACATGTTTCAGTCTACGACCATCATCAGGGAGCCTTCATTAGAGCCTAGCTAAAGTTATATTTAGATTAAAATTCGGTAAAAAACTACGCCGTTACATGTTATGTAGTGGTGTGGCAGCATGTCATAGGTATGGTATGTGTACTGTTCACTGTGTTGTGAGACTTCTGAATAACTTGGCTGGTTTCCAATCTGAGAATCATGGTACTAATAAGAAACTCAGGGAAATTCTGAGCAGTTTATGTCCAATATTTGAATGTAAGCAGACCTCAATATATACATATCAACGGTGAAGATATCCACATATAATATTCAAAGTGACTAGGAACTAGTAACAGAGTAAGGCACAACCATCTTACATGTGCAAATACGGTGAATAATTACCAACATTCCTGTGTGGACAGGACCAAACACACAACATTTTGTTACAATGACTGTTCTATAACAAATATCAACCATAAAAAATTTATACTCTTTGCCTCTTTCAATTGCACATAAAAAAACAAGTAACCAAAATGCTTCACATTTTTCCAGGCAAACAGCTACACACACACACACACTCTGGAACATGTTACATCTGAGGTTTCTCGCAGAAGTGAGTATTATGGCCACAGTCATCTATGATGTGAAGCTCTTCTGTGTTATTGAAGCCGACTGCCTGTCTTTATTATTCTGCCCTGCCAGCGGAAGCACGAGGCTCCTCTGAAATGATGACACTGACCTACTAAACTACATCACCCCAGGTGCAGCTACAAACATAATTTTCTTTGAAATTTCTTTATTCTAAAATGGCCAGAGAATCTCGGGGCAGGAAAGTTTAACATATTTATATGCAATTTCCATATCATCACGATCCATATTAGTCGGTATACACAGCTCACTGTACGTACACTGCATGTACATTTATTCCTACATCATCATTGGTACTTCAATTAGATTTTCTCTAAGATATGCCACAGAGAACACAACCAGTCTTCAGATTTATTTTTTGCCACTTATTCCTCCAAAACTCTCCTCCCCCACTAGTCAGCCTTAATGGTTTCCCCATATTTTTCTTGGAAGTTCTCACTTAAGGATGCAATTTCACTCACTACAATTTTCTTGTAAAATGTAAGCATGAACACAAACACTGCTCCATCCTTAAGAGTAAACTAACATTTACCATTCTCTTTATCCTCGCTAACACTTAACATTCTCTTTAATCCTCACTAACATTTACCATTCCCTTTAACCCCCTTAAGATATTAAAAAACAAGGAACCAACATTCAGTAAATACCCTTAAAGTAAAATCTTCTCTGAATAAAAAATGTTGAATTTTTGCTTTTGTGATTTCCTTCTACACTTTTAGATTGCGGCGAATTATGGTAGAAATAAACACTACAAACTTGCCAATGCTCAAAAAGACATGCATATTTCTTAAGTGCCTACGTACTAAAATATGTAAGTTATAATATCAAAAAACACTATTAAATAATTCTTATAACATTATTTTCAGCTATACAGCAATAAATACCAAACACAAAAAGGGGACATGCCCAGCTGGCGTACTAAGCCAACATTAACACTCCAGCTGCTGCAATTCCGTACCATACGCTGATACATAAAATTGTACTATTCAAACGCTTGACGCGTGTAAACATATGTGTACTACCTTCACTTTGACTCTGATGGCTTCACGACTATATCCCAATACTCCTGCCATCATATTCTGCATTTATAGGTGTCCTTATTAAAACTAAGACTCAAGAAAAACACAATGACACAAAATTATCATAGTATGCTTTCTTTGTAAATAATATCAAAATTCTATTGCTCTGTCACAGCTGTTCGATGGTTGCCTCAAAAAATTATCCAGTGTTTGTCGACCTCCAAGAATAGCGTGTCGATTAGAATCAAACACGACATCGACTAATCGCAGAACGTCACAGGCTATCCGTGCTAAATTTCTTCCGTGATGGGAAATTCTGATCCCACGGTACATGTTTGGATATTTCGGTTACATCTGTTTCATTCAACCTGTGAACCGTGGTGTGACTAAGTCATCACGTATTACCGTTCAGCTGAGCAACATTTAGTACAGGCGATGTGCAAGTATAAAGCATTTATGACTCAGTATGCCGTTCCTCGCGCCAGCGCGTTCTAAGGAGTGGATTTATGGCCGCTCGCCTGCTGGGATTGCGGGTTCGAATCCCGCCGGGAGTATGAATACCAGTTTGGGGTGAGTGTTATGTGTTGTCAGGCAGAGGTCCCTGCGATAAGTGTGATCGAGAATCCTCACACAGAAGACCTAGGCCCACTAGAGCTATCGAGCCGTGAGGCAAAAAAGTCAGTATATCACACATGTGCCTAACATTTGCCATTTAGTATACGACTGAACTGAAGTATAGTTGAATTAAGTAGGCAAACCATCAGACTGAAATGCCTGTCCAGTGCGATAATCGATATCATGGATTAATTTTGCCACTCTTGACAATTTGGTTACACATGTGTTGCCCTCGGCCATCATATGCATATTTCTTTTCGTCCCAAATATCTAAGCCGCATCAGATAGCTAACTACAAGGAGATGAGTACTTGATGAAAAGTCAATAAGACTTTCAGCTGGAAAAAAAAATTCCCACATCTTAAACCCCCAAGTTCTGTCATCGTGTGCGTCGAAGTCCGTCCCTGGACCTGTCTTGAACCACAACGATTCATTATATGTATTCACACCTGCTTTATTCATGATTAATTTTATTATTAAACGTTCATTATCATCTGGTGGCCGGGATGGCGTAGCCGGCGTGTAACTCACTGTGAACTGAAGGGTCTGGTGTTCGAACTACGGTGGAGGGAAGAGATTTTCCGCACCCTTCCAGACCGACCCCCCAGGCCCACCCAACCTCCTGTACTGCGGGTATAGGGTCTCTTTCCCGAGGGTAAAGGGGCCGGATCTTTGTGTTGACACCCCCCACACCCCCTCGAGGGCCGAGGACAGCCGTTACCTACACTATCATCCCTTCTGTCCAGATTTTCCACCTGAAGTTCTGAATAACGTTTTTGCCTCTCTCAAGCAATCCTCCTCGATTTGTTCGTCCTAAGGAATATTTTATGAATACTGCAAATTGTAAAGTTTATAGTTTTGCAGTTCCTCTGTTACAGCTAGTACTTTTCACTGCATTGTTCTCTATACATTGCCCGATCACCCCTTAGCGCGCGGGCAACATGCTGCCCGCAATAGACTGTTACGTTGCCCATAGAATGGCAGTTAAAATGAGAAATCGTCTTGTAACTCTTTGCCATGCAAAGCCCAGATAGAACGTCGAAGCAACTCTGAAAACTCTTTGGCTGTTTGTTTATAGAAACATAAAATACTTTCGTAATTCATTCTGCAAAAATGTGCTAAAATTAGCAATAACCTTACTTACTGCATGCAGCAGAGTCCTTCTTGAGAAACTAACCAGTTCTTAGCTAGTCAAGAAATTCCCCGCATTTTATGGAACACGAAGGTTCATTACCGCATTCACAAGTGCCCGCTGCCTGTCTCTATCCTGAGCCAGATCAATCCAGTCCATGCCCCCATTCTACTTCCTGAAGATTCATCTTCATATTATCCACCCATCTATGCTTCGGTCTTCCAAGTGGTCTCTTTCCCTCATGTTTCCCCGCCAAAACACTGACCGCACCTCTCCTCTCCCAATACCCGAATAATGTTTTATGAGCAGTGCAGATCGTTAAACTGCACCCTGCCCTATCTGAATGATAATCATGTACCGTACTTAAAATGCTAAACAATTCACGCAACAAAACCAACAAATCCACTAATGTAAAAATTATATTTTTTTACACACAATTTGTCATAACTCCAACATGTTTCGGTCTATCGTGATCATCCTCAGGCAGTTACTGAACATCTATAAAGCGTATATAAAAACACAGATGGATTATTAAATACAGTAAAATATGTGCACAGAACGTCTGCAGATTGACTGTGACTGATCAGTAAGAGTTCATTTATTAGTGTGATAAAAATGGAACTTCGGTAAGAGGACATTTAAAAAGATATTACTTATTTACTACCCACACGAACACAGCTTTGCTTCAGAAGCTAATATGGCGTTCAGCTTTTCGGCAATTTTCCACCTGTCACGAATTTTCTTTGCCTTATTCACAAAAGTCCGAAACCTGACCTTAACTCGAGCCATTGGAATGCACTGCACATTCATACAATTTATTGATTGCAAATCAATTTCAGTATTTTTCTGCCATCTACGCTAACGCCACCAGCTGGTCTCAATCTTTCACGTTGTTCTACAGCAGCTCACGACACGACCAGTTCCCGCTAACTTCCTTCCAGTCCACCCTCCTTCCACCGCAGACCATGGTACTCCAACCGACAAATCTAACTGCACAATTCCGCGTAGAAAACTCCTCACCGAGAAGCTGGTAGACTCTCAGTTATTCAAGACCTCTGCTGTTCTAGGTGGAACCAGAAGGTTCATTACCGTCCCTAAAACAAGGAAACATTCGTCCCTGTGCATAGGCAGACAATACATCCACACCCTTCACCCTGTTTCTGCAGTTCAAGGTACCAGGTAGAGCTGTCCCTGCGCAGGCCACGAACAAATATAAAGGGAGTGGAGATATGAATCTACTCGTTCTTAATCTTGATAACGGGAAGAGGCAAGTGGCCAAATTTACGTCCTGGCCGCTTTATCCCCCAGGAAATGGCTTCGGTACCCACTGAGTAGTGTGGGTCTGGTAGCTCAGTCGGTATAGCGACTGACTTCGGGCTGGACGGTCCGGGATCGAGTCCCGGTAGCGACAAGATTTTCCGCCCGTCCAGACCGGCCCTGGGGCTCACCCAGCCTTCTGTAAAATGGGTATCGGGTCTTTCCCGGGGGTAAAGGGCTGCGGTCATGGAAGTGTAAAGCTATACCTCTACCACTCTCTGGGCCACACCGGGCCTGTAACGGGAACGCTTTACCTTTACCTTTACCCATTGAGCAATAGGCTCAGTGAAGTCTAGAGGCGAGTTGGACATTTTCCAGAAGGAACAATTTTTGACCTTGCTGGTTATCGAACCCTGATTCCACGGTCTCCCGGCCCGCAGCCATAAAGACTGTAGTCAATATGTAGGAATACGTGCCGTGCATGAAGGTCATGAACCCTGTAAGACCTAGTAACTACTCTCTATTCCACCAGGTTTGAGTCGGGATAGCTCACTCAGTATAGTTACTAGGCTACCTGCTGGACGAGCCGCCGTTCGAATCCCTGCAAGAGAAAGAAGTTTTTATTTTCTACAAAATGTTCAAACCGGCTCCGAGTCTCTCTTCCCGGTGTCAATCTGACTGTTCTCACCTCCATCTAGTTCCAAGGTTAAGAAAGAATTGAGCTCTAACCTGTGCTTTCCCTGTGCATCTTTATAGCATAAACAGGGAAAACCGCCAGCTTCAACTTTCAGCAATTCTACGTTCTGCCCACACAGTGCATTTATGTATTTTGTGTGGATCTCAGAACAAACGGTGATTATTTCCCTATACAGTATTAACTGACTGGTTTTTGTAACTGAGACGGAGTGTGTTTACTGCGCGGTACTACAGAATGTTTATAATTCACGTTTATGGTAGCCTGTCAGAACAATAACAAAGTCAGCACCAATGAGAAAAAAGCTGCAGTGCTTGCTCTGTCTGTGCCACACATAAACGCGCCCGTCGTCGGAAGGGAGTCTGACGATGCGCTGGGTTTTGTCCGGCGTCGGCGCCACCTCAGCTGCAGATCGCAGTAGACGGTCGTGTTGTGCTAACATGTGGGTCACGACGTTGCTCCTGCTGGTCTCCGCCGCGGCGGCCACGGACGGTGACACTGTTCTGCACAAGTGTTGTGGCCCCGACTCCAGTTTCAGGAAAGATATGATCACTGGTGGGATGACCTGTGATCTGGCTGTGTCACCTCTGCAGGTTCACAATGCGTCGGTGAAGTACGGCTTTCCCGAGTCTTGTAATAAAAGTTTGACAGTGCTGAAGGAAAACCATTTGGTTCAAATGTCCCGTTATTGTATCGATAAAGTGGAAATCGGAGACGGTAGCGCCCAGTCTGCCGCACTGCTAGGATATGTGTGTGATGATGATGATAATGACGATGATGATTCTGTTAGTAATTTAACTTCAACTACTGTGATGAAAATTAAGAAGTGTTGCCTGAATGGAACTTACGATCCAGAGAGCCATACTTGCCGAGAAAATATTGATGGACAAAGAATATTGCAAAGTATAATTCTGCGAGGCACTGCGTGCTTTGTAGACGTGGATGATGGTTTGTCAAAATGTGATCCTAGTGACGCTGTGGTCAGTGTAGTCGTTAGTAGTGATGACACTGAGCTTCTGACCAATGGTACGCTTGTTGTGAACACAAGCAGTGCGAGGTTAACACTGAACGATGACACCTTCTGTGTGGACAGTGTTGTGAACAGCAGTGATTCTGTGGTCATAAAATTCTGCCAGAACAGCAGCACAGCCTGCACAGAGCGGCCGTGTGTTCGGAAGTGCTGTTCGGATGGTCAGGGTATGATTGGGTCCAAAAATTGCAGTCCCTCGGGTTTCGACTTCAATCCGAAATTTTATAATACGTTAGCTACTAATAATGGTTTTGAACACGTGGAAACAGCTGTCCCTTCCTTCGCTATTCTGTCTACTTTGGAATGCGATAAGTTTTTACTACAGCCGAAAGTTACAAAGAAGGATGTCTCTTATTTGGAAACTGATGGAAGGCTGTACGCTCCCGGCTACTTTGATCGCCGTCTCACAACGGACCATTACTGCCTCGAGAGAGTTTTTCTCCCAGAAGATAACTTGGACGGTATCTACACATTCTTGTGCTTCCAGGAAGAAGACTCCATTGACCCTCCGATTCGGTACATCCTGTGTGCCCTCGGCCTTATAACTTCAAGTCTCTTCCTCATGGCCACATTCCTGGTGTACGCCTGTTTGCCCAGTCTTCAGAATCTGCACGGGAAGACACTCATGTGCCACGTGGTTAGTTTGTTCGCGGCGTACGTGTGTCTCAGTGCGGCGCAACTTGGAGGAACAAATCTTGACCAATTCTACTGTGCCGCTCTCGGTGAGTCAATTCAGCTGTTGAAAAGTTTTTGCATTTTTTCCTTATAAATAAGAGAGGGAATAGAGATAAATGTAACTGTTGGCTGTCTGATTAACTCTTATAATTTATATGCAATTAGTACGTATTCTGTGTCAAGGTAAATGTCACGCCAAAACATGCCAACGTAGGCTCTACCCATACTTAATCTTGGCGCTAGGTGGGTGATGTTGGCCAACGCCATACCCCGGGTGCTGCACCCCCGGGACATACTCGTTACCCATAGTACAGGAGGCTGGGTGGGCCCCAGGGCTGGTAGGGACGGGTGCGGAGGAGACAAAAGTCTCCTGCTTCCACCGGGGTTCGAAACCCGAACCTTACAATCCATAGCGAATCACTATACCAACTGAGCTATCGCCCCCCCCCCCACACATTGTGGCTACTTAAAATTCGTGTTTAATGTGGTATTTTTTTGCGTCACTTTCAAAACTTAATGGATGTGGAAATAACCCTTAGCTATATTAATAATTGTCCAACGAGATGTAACACAAAGCAGTCTATTCATTATTCTGCAAGTTCACTCTACATGTTTCGGGTGTCAACCACACCCATCAACAGTAGTACGCAACACTGTAACTCCTGTTGATGTGTGTGGTTGACACCCGAAACATGTAGAGTGAACTTGCAGAATAATAATTAGACTGCTTTGTGTTGCATCTCGTTGGAAAGTTATTAATATAGACCAGCGATGCACGCAACCATTAACATAAAAAACCTTTAGCTGTGTAGATGAATCAATTGTTACTGGATTAACGCACCGCGGTGTAACGCTGTAAATTTCCTAATTGTTTAGCTGTTTGTTCTCGACACACACAACAGTATTAAGGATACCGACATTATTTACTATTCGACAGAAAACTGCCATCTTCAGGCGCAATGTTTCCCGTCTAAAATTACTGTATTGGCGATGGCAGCCTATAACGTTAAAATGTAACCTAATGAAGGCTGTAGAGAGGTACAGTGTGCTGAAGTGTGCAGAACAGATTGGAGAGCTGAATTGAAGTGTCTTCAGTCTACATGACAAACAGAAGCAAATACACATATAATCGAATGCTAATCAGACAAACAACAAGAACTTACGTCACAAGTAATGCTGTAGATTTACATTTCTCTGATATATTATTGACTGTAATGAATACAAATCGCTTACAGATTATATAAAATTCCATTTTAGTTATTAAAAACAACCATTTCTGTTGCAATTACTTTCAGATTATGTTAGTTATACTGAAGTTGTCGAAGATAAATGATGTAAATGTTCACGTATCCTTGCATTTGGCGAGAACGTACAGCGAAACGATATTTGGCATTTATTTTTATGTATTTGATGTTTGTGTGACAGTGCATCACTGATATAATAATATAAACAGCCAACTAGATGCAACAATAGCAATTTATTAAAGATTTCAATCAGCTCAACATGTTTCGGGCGATAATTTCATCCATCATCAGGAGCACTAGACTGTGGTATAATGCACCGACGGTGCTGCCGGCCGGCAACATCGTCGGTGCATTATACCACAAGCTGTAAACACAGTCTAGTGCTCCTGAGGATGGGCGAAATTATCGCTCGAAACATGTTGAGCTGATTGAAATTACTAATAAATTGTTATTGTTGCATCTAGTTGGTTATTTATATTATTATATTTTTATATATTCCTTCTGCTAAAAATTTCGATATTTTCCTCACATATTTTGTAAAATAAGTTGAGAGACCATGCATTCCTAGTCGTTCTTGTCATGTGACAACTTCTTCCTGTTTGTTTTTAGTAAAAACTTACATCTGATGGCAGCAGATTTGTTTGTTATTGTTCTGGTTAAACATTTAAGTAAATATTTATCCATGAGCTGACAAGGAAAGAAGCTCGACTTGCGGAATTTCAAAATTGATGGAATGCGGCCCAACGCCCACTATTTCTCACACAACGCTCCATAACATCGCACATCTGCAAAATAACAGATCACAAGAAGCAGCCGCCGTAAGTGGAATTCAGGGCAAATCGTCACGATCTACACAATACTAAAGCGAGTATTGCAGCAGCAGCAGTTTTCTCCTCTCCAAAAGTCCAGACCGACACTGAGCCCCCACTCAGCCTACTATTCATAGGGTATCGCGGGTCTTCCTCGGTGATAAAGCGGCTGGAGCCTCAACCTGACCACTCTCTTCCACGTAGTGCCTAGATCAAGATTCAATGGAGCTGCACCTTTACGCCCCAAATATATTTCTTCATGGTGTGGACATGGACAGTTCTACCTTTTATTTCGGTAGCAAGAATCCCAGTACAATAAAATATCTCCTTATAAATTAATTCTTATATATAATATGGAAACTTTTCAGTTTGCTACGGACTTAGGATAGAACACACAAAGAACGTGTCCCTTCTATCGTGTCCACGAACAAGATAGCTTCAGCTGTTGTCCCGGCGAGTGCAGGCTGTATGTGTGATGGAGCTGGCGTGCTTGTGGCACGGACAAATCGTGCGCCCAGTGTTATGACAGTCACGCCACATTTTTACCAATCTGTACGGTGGCCACTGCTGTTACAGCGATGTTCTAGTGTTGCGGGGGGGGGGGGCATTTCGGGTGCGTTCCGACTTTCCCCTGCAAACTTTTCCTTTTTTAAAAGTTTAAACCCCTTTTTCTTAATTTGTGATGTTACATTCTTAGTGGGGGACTGCGGTAGCACGGTGGTTAAGGCGCTGTGCTACAAATCGGAAGGTCGCTGATTCGATTCCAGATGGTGTCATTGGAATTTTTCATTGATATAATCCTTTTGATCGCACTACGGCCCTGGGGTCGACCCAGCCTCTAACAGAAATGAGTACCAGGAGCATTTCCTGGGGGTAAAGAGCAGCTGGTGCGTACGGCTGACAACCTTACAACCATCCTGTGCCGTTGTCACGTAATCTGGGGACCTTAACCTCCAGGAACTCTCTGGGCACCTTGGGTCTGTAATGGAACTGATTTACCTTTTTTACATTCTTTGTGTTCCTGCTGTCATATCGATATAGTGATATTTACAAGCAAAAGAGTCACACCCCGGATTGTAGAACAGTTGCTGTTTGTAGAGCTAAATGACCCTAACTTAACTTTGTAGCGATGTGTGCACATTGCAGTGTCTACCGCGGGAATGACACATACTGCTGACTACAAAATGTTAATAAATTTGTTCTGAAGGAATGTGAAAGTTATGTTCCTTGCGACAGAAAATTTAGACAGGATTTACCCTGAACCACAGTGTTCTTCCTAATCATCTGCATTGATGATAACTGGAATTCGCGCAATTTTTAATCAAAATTCTCGCAATATTTAGAGCCAACAGCAGCATATTGACAGGATGGTTATGTAAATGACGTAGTACAAACTTCATAGTTTACCGTTAAATACAGTGACACTGGACACACACATACATACACAAATACATACATATATACATACATGCATACATGCATACATACATACACACATACATACACACACACACATACATACATACACACACACATACATACGTACATACATACATACGTACATACATACATATATACATACATACATACAGGACGAAGGATGAAGATATGACAACATCCTTCAGCAGAATACCTTTGAGCACGCTGTTCCGGGAGCTAGAAGAAGAATCCAAACTAAAATGGCAACAAAACTGGAAGGAAAGCCCTAAGGCAGCTCTAACAAAACATTTCTACCCAAGCATCACAGACAGACTCAAATCGAAAATTGTCATAACCTCAAACTTCACAGCTATGGTTTCAGGACACGGTAAAACCAGAGCCTATCTACACCGATTCAAATTATTGGAAAGCGCAAAATGTCCATGCATAAAGGGGGATCAGACTACCGACCACCTGATATATCATTGCATCCTTCTTCAACAACAAAGGGGAAGACTTGAGAAGGATACATTTCAACATGGGATCTGGCCAATAAGCAAACACGAACTAATAACCAAACATCTAAAATCATTTATGAAATTCACAAACTCAATAGACTATGACAAACTATAGTGATGAAGG
>Ga0131853_10003446_pt1 | contig 28363 bp, 17 predicted proteins | sample TergutLab28metaG_FD_92764 | JGI IMG/M metagenome (GOLD analysis project Ga0131853, IMG submission 92764) | Labiotermes labralis P1 segment gut microbial communities from Petit-Saut dam, French Guiana - Lab288 P1 (version 2) (version 2) | ecosystem: Host-associated > Arthropoda: Insects >...
CAGCCGAGGTGTGCGCATCAGCGGTAGTAATGCTGGATACACCATGTTCCGAGGTAGTGTGAAGGGTACTGGCTACCCACTCCATTCGCCAGTTTCCCTTTCACTTCCCCTCCCGTGCGTCACCGTGTACCATCACGTTTCAGCTGGAGTCCACTTCTTATTACTTGACCGAGATATAAATTTTTAGTTTGTGCGTGATTATTGGTCCTGCTTTTTCTCGGGAAAGAGACTACATTGAAAAAATATTGCTGCCAATATCAAAGGGAAGTAGTGCAATTAATTCACATTGAGAAATCACTTATCTCATTAACAAAAGAATGTTGTCACTGAACCTAACAATTCAAATTAGCACAAACATGCACTTGTTGGGTCAAGGTTGAAGGCGTATTTTGGCACCGAACAACTAAGAACTGAACAAACACGATACTACAACGTACAGTACAACTAAGGCTTGAAGAAACGCAATACTACAGCTAGCAACTCTGAACTCAGCAAACACAATATTACAACGAACAACTGAGAACTGAACAAACACAATACTGTTGCAGACTGCCTGAACTGCGAGTGAATAAATGTAAGGGTTTGAAAGAAAAATTGGTCACGACAGTTTGTATACGTTATTCTTCTTTAGTATTAACTTCCTTGCTTGGAAGTTATTTAGTCTAGCAATACGTATTGCGCAAATGTAAAATATAAAGTTGTCCGCACGCTCAATTTGTAACCACGAGCTAAAAATAAGTATAGGGAAATGGAGGTGCGTATAAACGTCGCGGTCTCTATAAGCTCGAGAAAATATCCTCCTTTAACGGTTTTTGGGGAGGTTGGCTGGGCCTTAGTACCAGTATGAATATCGTGAAACATATAAGAATTTCTGCACCGCCCTCAGATCTATAACCCCCGGCTGTCCGCATCTTTTCGCTTGTAGCTTGGTTACTGTTCATTTCTAAGACAATTCATGTCTTGCTGAAAAGGGTGGCAGTACGGTGTAAAGGTGGTTTTACACTGGAAACTTTCAGTATATAACTACTGTGCTTAGGTTGGCTATCAGTATCACTCACACCCACATTACAAAGCGACTGATGGCAAAATTGCAGTATATAGGTTACAAGAAGCTTGCGCAGGCGCGCACACGGAAGAAGTAAACCTAATCCAAAGAGATCAACCACAAAAATTACTACCAATCAAACCAATAAAGAAATAAATACTTTTGGTAGCAAAACTCTCAAAAGATGTTACTCTTACCGTAAAATTTGTGTACTTCTTTCATGCATTATACATATCTCGTCAATGCCCCATCCACGAACCCAACATTTCACCTCCTGACCTCGTAGACTTGTAAGACTTTAAGTGCTATGTATTTACTGTACTTACTGTATTGCAGTAGTTTATGCTTCACGCTGTTATTTGCTAATCTCCTGCGCTACAGCACACCACTTCCTGGTATCGTTTCGCACAATTCATGTCACAGGCGTAATATTTGGGAGCCATGGTTTACCTTGTGCTGAGGTGAGGATCAGCTCAATAGATCATGGACTGATGGATAATATACAGTAGAATATGTGGAATGTGGGTGAATACGTTTTGTCTGGGGTATAATGAAAACAACTCAACTAACGGGGACGAATGTTGCTCTTCGCCGGGGTTATGTTCCAGAACCCCCGTAAAAAGCGAAAATTTGCGAATAGTTTATCGCCCTCCCAAATACAGTGTTTTATTGTTATTTTAGTGTTTTTACTTTCTTTACAGAAACATTATGATGGGAGCTGCATATATTGTTCCCTTCAAGTCCCTGAACATAATGTGGAATGGCTCGAGGACCTCCCCGAACTACCGAGCAATTTTGATGCTCCTCTCCATTGGCGGGTACGATATTATCAATTATACTTCTTTACCCCTTCAAAGACCTTGGAGTTTAGAATATATTCCAACTGCTGCCCAGACCAAAGGGATTTTAAGTTTCTAATACGCTGAAATGCATTCACAGCCGTGCAGTATACCGAGGCTGGCAGTGAACGGTTGATAAAATTCGTACAATGAATTAATACGATGAAACTACGAGGTTTTGATCTAAGATGGTTGGTTTTACTGTAAGCTTTAAGTTGGATACTCTATTGTATGTTTTCAAAGTAGATCGGGAAGTTTCTTGAGATTACTTGTAGGTTTATTGGATTTAGCTTCTATTTGTCTGTATTCCTGTTTGACCCATTTGAACTTCTGAATCATACTATAGTCGAATTAGACAAAATTTTATGTGAACGTTATGACACTGGGGCAGTCACTTTTCTTTAGTCAATAATAACAATGTTACAGTTGTGCGAGATTGTGAGGTGAGAGCGATATTAGTTCCACAGGGCAATTAAATTGTGTATGTTAATACATCTGCGGAAAAAACTATTCATGTAAAGGACGATTTTGCTTTAGAATTTAAAATGACATTGTAGAAGACATGCACGTTTTCCTTTTGGTTTTGATTTCCAGTGAACCATTAGAATTATACTTACGAAATTTGGAAATTTAATAGATCATGGATATTTTTTAACGTCTAAAAAGGCGGTTACATCACAAACTTTGTGGGTTATATTCAACACACGTAATGTATACCTAACCTGTACTTAAGTAACATTTTCTGTGGAACAATAAAACAAATCAGCAATATTTATCGCTACCAGAGCTGTAAGATCAGAAGTTTGTGCAATAAGATAATTAAGCTTCATAAGTTCTGCCGGGACTCCTTGTTATGCGGACAGTACTTAGTTGTGTGTTGCCATGGGGGCACTTTGTTATGCGGAGAGTACTTAGTTGCGTGCTTACATGGGGGACTTTGTTACGCGGACAGTATTTAGTTGCGTGTGTCCATTCCTCAATCGATTCCGCTGTCGACGTATTATTGTGTCCTGCTGTACAAAACAATACATTAGGAAAAGAACACTCGACAAGCGTCTCGAGTCCGAATAGATTGTGAAAAGTCGTTGTAATTTGTTGTTCATGTTATGATGTTGTTCGTAATAATCGAGCGCGATGCCACGCTTCAGATAACATGCATGTATGCAGGATGTTTATTGTATGATACGAACAACAATATTTATCATTTCTATCGTATGCTTTTCACATTATGAACATTTGCTTTCGAGATTGGTGCAGCCAATCTAATTGTTTTCTTCGCCACATTTTACTCAGTATTTTCTCTTTATTGTACGGCATATTATTGTAACCTATTAGTACATATCCTATCCTATACTAACACACAACTAATACTTTACTACTTCTAATTCATAAATGTTCGAAACTTCCTAAAGGAATTTAAGTTCGAAACTTCCTAAAGAAATTTAAGTCCGAAACCGAGTTTCCTCGTGCGGGACCATTATTTATGGTGGAAAGTCTACAAATCCTTGAAGACGCTTCAAATTCCTAAAGAACTCCTTATCGTTCTGTCTTGTATCCACTGGGAGGCATATTGTTTGCATATTTCTCAAAATGTATTCACGATGTATATGTAAAATCTAATACGTTTGAAGTTAAGTGGAATAATATTATGATATTTGCATTAATGCAACCGTGGCTTGCCCTGTGAAAAAAAAAAATTTTATTGTTGCGGATTCTGAAAAATCAGGCTCCGGTCGGAACAACGTCAACATCCCAGTCGCTATAAACATGAACATTACGTGCGTTGTGTAAATGGATTTTAACTTATTTGCAATTTGGCAAAATTTTGACAGAAAAATAGTGTCTAAACACAACCCAGCAGACGCAGTCAACTACTGGACACGGTCATCAGGTGATATTACTGATAGGAATTTGAAATATTTTGGTCGTCCGCTTGGACGACCGCGCCGGCAGAGGAGGCGATTTTTCTCCTCACTGCTTTGTTCAGACAGAATGTTTACGAACACCAAATGTTTAAATATTTTGTTACAATAAAAATAGTAAAATGAGAAGGATGAACATAATATACATTTTTGTAGGAAAACCTTATCGAAAAGTAGTTTTACAGAAATTATACCACCAGTCCAAGTGTGTGTTCGGTTTTGTACTCATGTCAAATTTTTGTTCACATCTTTCATATACCCATTTAAAACAGGCAGAATTATTGATTCGTTCTTCAGAGCACCTCGCCTGCTGTGTACTATCTTCCAGTCTATAAAATTTAACTAATGGGATTTTTTTTTTTAAATTACGAAAGTCCATTTAGGCGAATACATAACTTTAGTCAAGGCAATTTGTAAAATTAATTCTTCTTATTTCAGACCTACTGTAACGATCGTCTTTTACATATCTGATGAACATAAAGGGGTGAAAATGTACTTCCTAGCTACAATTTCTGGAAATTAAAATAAATATAATCTACTGTTAGATATGATTGGTCGTTCATTTAAAGTTGCGAATGTGCTATCTGTATTTCTAGAATGCAGTTTAATACTGAAATGCCGAAGACGGCCATACAAATTTTGTGTATTGCAGGTTGTATAGTCGTCACGGATGTTACACCATGAGAATTGGGGTAGCATGCTTCTCGAAAAGGTCAGGAAGTGGTATTTACCACTAGACACGGCGTTTCATCCCGGATATCTTGAATCACAATTATCACCATTAGTAGAAACTCAAATCTCAAAGTTTTTGCCAGGCTTCCTAGTACCAGACTGTGTGTAATATTGGACAGAAAACATAACAGGAAACTAAAAAAATACAGTTTTCTTCCCTCCTGTCTCATGAAAAATGGGCAGAATATTTCAGGAAGGTAATAATGCTGCAAATCATCCACAATTGTGAAAGTTAGTACAGTTTTCTTTGCTATAGGCGCCCATAATAGGAACGGAGAGAGTTTTCTACCCATGGTGGAGTCAACGAACAAAAAGCGGAACGCTTTGTCTTCCAACTCAACTAAAGGAATTTGCACTCTGCAGTACAATTTTGTGAATATATCTTGTGAAAAATTTCATACTTATATTCGTGGGGTTCCTGCACCTATGAAGACCATTGGATCCACTGAAAAATATGTTTGCGCCTAGAATTGATATCTTAAAACTCCACAAGAGTTATTTTCTATTTGTTTGTGGGTTTTATGCACTTGTGAGGAAAATAAAATATGTTAGTGTAGTCGGTAAGTAAGAACGTCCTTCTGGATTGTGATGGATATGTGGTAACCCTGCAAGTAGGTATTCCGTGGGAACAGGAACCATGGATTAATGACATAGTGACACTTGGAATTAACCACGGATTAGAGAAGAAATCTCTAATCTGTGAAATAAACCGGGACAATATACGAACAAGACATTAAAAAGAAATCAGAATAAGTACGCTGTTGTTGCGTTTAACAGTTCATTAAGTATTTGACTGTGGGCAACGTATTTGTTTTAACAATACTGGAGAATGGGAGAGCTTGTGAGTGAAATATTTACTTCATTTCAAGATTATCTTAACACAGAGCAAGAATTACGCGAGGTTGGTATTTTTATTGATAGATTAATTTTGAGTTATGTAAGAGGAATGGGAACAACATTTATACGCTTTGCATGTAGGAAATTCGGAACATCGTGAAGGACATCGAGCAGGCGGCCAGGGAAATTCTGACAGTACTTCAGAAAATTCACCATGAAGGTGGCATGAAGGAGAGTAAGTTTCTTCGTAAAATGCTATAATTTAATTATTAGTGCATTAAATATTAATACTGTTACTTAACACTTTCAATGTGTTTTACGATTACTATGTCATTAAATTTTAAAAGACAATATTACAAGCATGTTTGAAGGTTGTCAAAGACATGGCAGTACCGCTGTCTACTTAAGGTAACTGGTAATGTAGATTATGTCTAGTCTCACCGTAAGTGTTCTCCTGTAGGTCAGTGGTACACGTCTGCACCAGATCTTAAGTCCGTCCTACCAGTCATCAGAAATCTATGCGGTTTGCATTTGTTCACTAATTAGGCAATATCATCCTAAGCATCTTTAAGGATTGGGTGGAAAAATATTCTAGAATGTGTCGTTATAATCATTTTCTTATCTCCTTCTCATGTGCTTGAAAAGTTGTGGGAAGGGACATGTAAATAAGGACGAATGTGTTGAGTTTACTTGCCTTAATGCTTGTTCCTTCACATGCCAATAATAATCCCAAGTGCTGCTCCTAGTGATCATATTTTGATCAGAGTCCTAATTTTCTCAATCCTGCAAAGTACATTTTGGCATCATAGAATGAAGTTGGCAGTGGCCACTCTTCTGTGTTCTTATATTCACTATAACATACCAACTTCATATCATGTTGTAGTGGTTGTGGTACAACTAGTGGTCAGTCTGCAAGGTGACAATACTGGATGCAGTTAGTTCATAGCAGAGTCAACATTGTGCATCATATACATAAACAGGCACATCTTATTAGAGTAGTCGTACATATTAGATGAAATCAGCACCATTCCTATAATTTTTAGGCTTGAACACATGCATTAATTCATATTTATTCAGGCTTTCCATTGTGTAGCTAAACAAGAGTGTCAGGACTTGGGAGGGTTACATGTATATTCTAATTTAGTTCTTTTGCTATTTTGCGTACTCTTGTGGCCTTGCTATTCATTTATTGTGGATACAGATTTGTAGTTGATAAAGTATAGATATTACACTGCACAGTCATATGTTGTTTATCTTAGTGTTTGTGGGTACTGAACGTGAAACATTGACTTCCTGACCCTTGATGATGGGACCAATAGGTTGTCTCAAAAGTTTGGTGAGGAATTAGCAATTTACACTGCATAATATCCCCAAAGAGGGCAGATCTCACCGACATTGCAGTGAAACCCTGAAATCACGCACCCCTATAAGTTCATTTTACATGTTTAGGTGACAGGAGTATTTCCTGCATTTTTAAGACACACTGTGCAATCTGTTTGATTTTCAACAAAATGCTGTTAATTCATAATTTCATCTTTTTCTGTTCAAATAATGTTTTTCTTAAACTGTGTATGCAAGGTGGAAATTGTTTGCTAATTACATACTTAACAAACATACATTAGAAGAGACATTGTAATATAAGAATTACGTTTGAAAGATTGTCTATAAAAATACATTTTAAAACACACTAACATGTGTTTTAAATTGTACAATTTAAATTACTCTTTTGGTTTTAATTCTTGTGTTGCAGTGTCTGTTTTGTTAGTGCATGTATGTTGACCATGTAATTAGGTGACAGTAATTTTCATTTCACTTATTTCCCTGTAGGTGGTTGATGCTGACCAAAATATGTTGGAAGTTCTTGCATGTACATTATTTAACACATTTGGTACTTGCAGGATCTGTTAATCTATTAATTTAATTTATTCATTTAATAGTTTGAAGGCCTTTGGAGCTGCCATAGTTTGAAAAGTTTACAATCCTTGGTTAGGCCATTCAACAAGGAATTGTTTCTCTTATGTATTCAAGATTTAGGCATTCTTATCTCTTCCAGTTCAGAATTAATCCACAACAGCTGTCTTGAACATGTAGACTGTTGAAATGAGGACTCGGCAACATTTCTGCCATTAAACAACAGTACAGAAACATGTGTACAAACATGCATATGACAAGCACGACTTATGCATGATCCCATTAAGCAGTACCTAAGACTGGCTTAATATTTAAGCAGCTTAACATGGTGTAACAAAACATTCATAAAGTGGTCACATTTGACCCTGATGTCAACCTGTAGTAATGACATTCTTTAGTTCCTGCTAGCTGCCAGAGGGCAAGAGCACTGTTTGGCAGCATCAGAGAGGGTTACAAGAAATTGGCAGAGAAGATAGCGGTAGACCAGTATTATCGGTATCATGATCATTGGCGGTTTGTCACACAGCGTTCTGCATTTCTTGCTTCCCTCATCATCTACTTGGAGTCTGGGCATCTGGCATCCAGAGAAACTGTTGCAGGATTGATGGGAGGTAGGTTGTTGTAATGCTTACAGTTGCCGTCTCCTCAGCCATTGCACTTCAGCAGAGATCAAAGAGGGAGACCTCTGTGGTCCACTGCATGATGTTGATGTCTGGCAGATGGGACACATAGCTGAACACTAATTTTGAACCACAGAGAGGGTCTTATATTCTATGTATATTGTGGAGTTTACATATTCACAGGTTACAGCAGGAGCAAACACACAGAAAAGTTTGCTGCAGTCTTGAACCAAGATGTTTGGTTGATGGACTTTGTCTATTATATGGTATTGCAGTCAGAACACCATGTTATGGAAAGTGGATTTTTCCAAAAATTTTGTTCTAATTGAAATACTGGGCAGTGGGTTATAATCTTGGTGTACAGGTACAGATTAAATTTGGTAATCTTTACTGATATGTGACAGAATCTTAAACAAGACACACATTTGAATGAGCATTCCTTTACCTTATGTCAAATCTGTGATGTGTCTGTAGTTCAGAATGCATTACAAAATTAAGTAATACTTCTTAAATGAAGATATACTGTAGACAGTTTCAGCAAGTTGGACGTTTATAGTTTTCATGTTCAACACTGTTATCACTACTTTTGAAGGGCTGGGGTAGTAATCCTAGTGTGGTGAAACCTGTCAACCAACTTGGACAAAGAATTGTCTCTAGAATTCCAAGCATCTAGTTTAAAAAGCAGTATAAAACCACTTGCAACAAAATGAATGGTCTTGCAGAAATGGAAAGGAAGAAGAAGCTCATAATTGATGTACATGTACTCCCCAACTTCTGAACAGGATACATTCAGAGTCTGGTCACAAGTTGAATTGGTCGTAAGTCAAAAACTGAAGAAAATAAGCTGATTAAGCTCAGATTTTGAGACTAGAAATGCACGAGTCATGCATCCACACTTTGTGCTCACAGTTTGATATGTGGTTCAAAATTAAATTTTAATGGCATTTTATAGTAATTTGAATTGATATTTTCTTAAGGAAATTATGGCCGTAACTTTGCTTGGTTGTAAGTGGGATGCTCATAATTCAGAGGAGTGGTTGTAACTGATTTTGTGTCTGCTTTTTAGTTTTCACTCAGTTTTGTGCAGTGTCATGTATCTTTAGGATTGGAGGTAGGTGAAGATCTTCCTTACACAAGATTGTTTTTCATGTTTGCAGTAGAAGTTCAGAGATCTGCAGGGTTTCATCTGGATGTGGAAGACTATCTCATGGGCTTACTGCAGCTTTCCTCAGAAATGGTCAGTGTCATCCCCTTATTTATATTTAATTGTGAAATATCACTTTGAGTGATATCCAGGCTTTTGAATTCCACTTTGCTGTAATTCCACATTTGACACTTCCTGTGTCATTTACAGTATCATCTGCATTGTGCAATATTGTTAAAAGCGTAAAAGATTCCAAAAAGTGTTAATGCAAAATGTGACAGGTTTTGTGGTCAAGAGAAGAGCATGAAACAGCAAACATTTCAAGAAGTATAGAGTTTATTGGCTGCATGTTTTGAACAAGCTAATGCCAGCAATGTTGTAATTAGTATGTATTAGTCATTGCCCTGTGTCATATATCAAGTGGTTTAATAGTACTGTATAAAGAGTACAAATTATGAAACTCCTGGTTATCTAAATTTTCCCCATCGTCAGTTTACTAATGTCTTACTTAAATCTAAATATTCTCATTAGCACTTCTTCTTCCCAAACACTAACTGTGTATGGTCTCATAAAGACTCGGAGAGAGAGTTTCAAGTCTTGATAAACGATTCAGTAAAACTATCAGTTTTAGCTCACATTCCTACCTTAAGGAAGGAAAGTAGGCTTTTGATATCAGCATGCCAGTGCCATACTTTATACTTTATTGTATTATGGAATGGCTGTCTTGTTTCAGTCGCGATTTGCAGTGAACAGCGTCACTTGTGGTGATTATTCCCGTCCACTGCAAATCTCCAGGTTTGTAGCCGAACTCAATGCTGGGTTCCGTCTCCTGAATCTCAAGAATGATTCCCTTCGAAAGCGCTTTGATGCCTTAAAGTATGATGTGAAGAAGATTGAAGAGGTTGTTTATGACCTAACAATACGAGGTCTTAAACCTGTCACAAGCAGCTCCAGTCCAGCATGTGAAGGAGATGTGTCTGATAAGGCCTAACTTGATGTGTACTGTGTCTGTCTTTTTAAAGTTACTTTGTACTGTGATTACACTATAAAGTTTATTAAATTGAATTTGTTTTACCATGATTACACTGTGTGATATGTTTTTAGCCTGGATTGTGAATTCTGAAGGGGGTTGTATAGTGCATTAGATTGTGATTTAGTTCCAGCTAATTCTGTATCTGGAATTCTAAATTACAAGCATGCCTCATATGCCCATTTCTGGTAAATGGTATTTGCCCTTAATGAAACGTCTTTTTGGGTTTTTTGCAAACACCATAATTGATCTTTGGGTTCCATAAAAGATGGGCGGTTTCATGAATAGCTGAGCAACTGTTAGCTTCCCAAGAAAGATTGCTTCATGGAGCTTTGTATTTCTGAAACTTCTTTCCATGGGGTCCACCCTTATGCTGAGTCAGAGGTTAAGTGTGAGGTGGTATTAACACACAAGCAACACTGCATTACAGCCATCCTCTATTATTGCACCCATAGCACTGTTTCACTATAGCAAACCAGAATATACCTCTTGGAACACACATTATAACACTGTGGGCTGGCACCTAATCATACTAATTTTGGAGTGCATCTTGCATAAGCAGCATACTTACTGGCCTTGCCAGTGGCATACACAGGTTCACAGTGCTTTGTGTCATGCATCACCCCACACAAACTGCTTTGTTTTATCAGTAGAGAGTCATGTTGGACTTGAATGCCCTTGTTTTTGATCTTGTGTTGTAATGCAATACAACACTTTATATTATCAGTCGATCTCATTATTAGGCTTACATTGTAATTAACACACACAGATTGTTGCTGTCATAGTTACTTGCATTGAGATAGTAACCAGCATCCTCTGATTATCTTCCAAAGGACCAAACTGTCAATATGGAGTATTACTCATCTCTACTTTGATCATGCTTGGAGATTCAGAGTGTTTGGTATTTTGTGTGGCAAGTTGTGTTGAAGTGCACATTGTATGGCTACAAATTGAAAACGAAACATCACAAAACTGATATTAGAATGTGATTGACGTACACTCATTGAAAGACGAAAATATTACTCCTCAAAGTGAAACTGAGACTGACAGCAGTGCAGATGACATTACTGACGGTACACATAGTGGACTGACAGTACAAAGTGTTGACCTGCTGTACCTCTAGTCCATAGGTTTGTAGGGGATGCTAGTGGGTTACAGCAAACAGAGGCACCTCCAGTTATTAAAGACTACCCCACTTAGCATATTCCTGCTCCTCTTTTTTGAAATTATATAATTGTTTGTGGAAGAGACAGATATCACCAGTACTTGAAAACAATGGGTGAAGGACAGTTCCACTGCTTCACATGTGACTGTTCAAGAAATGTATGTGTTTTTGTCAATTATTGTGCACATGGGGCACAATCAGAAGGATACTTTGAAAATTTACTGGTTGACACAAGAACAGCCTTACACAACCATTATGGGAATGTTATGAAAAGTGACATTTTCTTTCATGTACTTAAATTCCTGTTTTTTTGACAACCAAAAAGACCCTGACAAGACAGGTGACACCTGTGACCTACTGTAGAAAATGAGAACTGTACTGGACAAGCTCAATATGCTAAATATTGCAGTCCAACTTGAGCATTTAGCAGTTTATGAACTTTCTGTGTGATGCGATTCAATAGCTTAGTCATTTTCAAACAGTACATACCAAAGAAACACAATATGTTTGGGATCAAAATTCACAGACTTTGTAACTCTAAAGTATGTATGTACAATATGCCAGTGTATTTACACAAAAACAGGCAATGTGTGAATCCCTCAATGACAACTACTTGTGCAACTGTAACTGGACTCCCCGCCAGGCTGGAAAATGTGGGACACAGACTATATGGACAGTTTCTTTATTTGGTGATTTGCATACTAAGACAGTACAGTGCTGCAGGACTGTTAGACAACAAAGAAAAGGAATGCCTAAGAATTTTGAACAGAAAATGAAACTGAAGCAGGATGACATAAAGACCAAGGTGTGGGGTACTTGCCAGCCGTACTGTGGAATGATGAACAAAAAATAAACATCAGGATAGATATGCATTCACCACCAGCAGAGGGTAATTTCTGTGATGACCATGTAAAAGCTGTGAAATTGACCATACTACAGTCCTGTAATAGACACATTTGGTGTGTGGACAAATCTAACCGCATGACAAATGCCATTAGAAGACAGACCTGAAAATGGACCAACAAGCTATTTTTCCATCCTCTGGTCCTTAACTGTTCTCAGCAGTCTCATTATTCTGGCCTATTATGGGTCAACCTTTTCGTACCAGCAGTTCAGACTAACATTGTTGAGGAACCTAACACAAGATGTGTTAAGACACACCTAAAGACAAGAATCACAAGCCACATCAGCCAGCCACCTAAACAGACTTGACACAAACACTGGCCTTTGGAATGTAACGGAATTTGGTACCATGTGTTGTGCAAAAAACAAAGAAACAAGGACAAAATTTAAGTGTTCAGAATGTAATGCTGGGTTGTGTGGTAGACCATATTTCAAGGTGTATCACACCAAATTGCATTTCTGAGGACCAATTAAGACTAAACTGGAAAAGTGGAGAACTCATAATCAAACATGGCCATTGTAATTAATGAACTGATATTTTTCAGTAGCATTTTTAGAGGGGACATGGATTTTAGAAAGGCTTCTTCAACTAACAGACTTGTTGGAAGGGCCTGTATATGTGTATTTACTTAATTATGCCACTTTGAAAAAAATATGATAAGAACAGCTGTTTGGAGTTGTCTGTAAATAATTCCTGACTGCTCTAAAATTTGTAAGGGTGTTAGTAGAAAAATTACTCCTCATTAAGTAAAAATTCTAACAAGACTGATATTTTAAACAATCTTTTATACTGTACAAGCCTTTTAGACAAATACTATGAGAAAGAGGTTCACATTTATAAATTCAGAAAATTTTAAAAACATCATGGTGTGGCTGGACATTGTCTTCCCTTCCATTCTAAGAGGACATTCAACTTCATGGAGCAGTGTTTGTTGTTCAACCAGAAATTCCTCAGAATTGTGAAAAAAGTTGATCCAGAGCAACAGGGAGCATTGCACCGCTGGCAGGTACTATTCATGATGGGAAACAGTAGGCTACACACTTGAATGTAACTTTTGCAGAGGCAGCCAATATTTAGCTGTATGTGTAGGCAAGCTGGACATGTACATAGCTGAAATTTCATTAGTTGTGATATGGTCATCCTGGAGTGGGGAGCATATTGTTTCCTTATGTGGACTGTACAGAAGACAGTCTGCTGGCAGTAGGCATGAGTCATCCCAAAAAAGTGCATTAATGTACTAGTAACCACATGAGTGCTACCACCGCTTATGGAAAGAGTAACCATTGCATGTACTGTGTACTGCTGTGAAAGTTATGTTCAGAAATTGCATCTTCTTTTATGTTTAAAAATGCATAGTGAAAGTGTCTTTTTTTGTGCTTTCTGTTATGAAAGACTGACAGAAATGCTCCCACTGCAGGTATTAGAAAGTGGAACACCTTACGTGCCATGTGTAGTGTTATGGCATGGGAGTCCATGTCTGCATTTATTCAGAACTGTTGTGCAAAACATGGGTTCAGCACCCCGAGTGCAGTCAACACTGAAGAAAATTATGAAAATGGCAAATGGTAGGAACTGGAAGGTCACAAGGATTGTCCTTGACTTTCTAATGTTGACAAATCAGTCCCAGCCACTGATAATCAAAAGACAAGTTCTGACAGACCTAGCTGCAAGCATGGTGCATGTGATAAGGAGGAGGAAGAAGAGAAAAGGCAGGAAATGCTGTTGCTACCAATGTGACCAGCTCACAAAAATGTGTTAATGGCATTGTCACTGGTGTACTGTGCTGAAGTGCAAGTGATGCCAATGACAGAATTGCAAAGTCATGAATTAAATTGAAGGTTTTTATGTCAGAGGTATATAAGGACATTCTGAAACAAAAGCCAGTGGAGTCTTACTGTAGGAAACAGTGAACTAACTTCAGAGTTTGACAAATGTGAAGTATTGTGTGCTAGCTTGCATTGTGTTGTAAAGTGTTTTCAAGTAGGTAGTAATCATTTACAAAACAAGTACAAGAAGGGGCTTGTCTGACTACTCAATTAAGTACAGTGTGCAAACCATACAGCATAATGCCAGGACTTGACCCACATAATAAGTAAGTTCGCACTGAAGAAAAAAAAGTGGATAATTTGAAGCCTTTTTCAAATTAGCAAGGTTTTACTGCATAAACAGCTCCAAGTGTACTCCACCATTCTGGCACAGTGACAGTAACTGAAACCTTGAAGTTTAGCTTAATAGGAAACTGCATCCTGAAATCATGTTTTTGAGAAATATTCATACTCTGCTGTGGAGTGCACTTTCCCTTTCTTCTGCTGTTTTGTCGAGTCTAAAAAAAACATGGGGCTGCTGTCAAATAATTATTCATACAGCTTGACTATTGGGTGCAAAACTTTTGTTCCAGAAATCTTTGTTCCTTCTACATAACCTCATTAGAAGAAGGAATGACACTTTTCCAGATTACTGATCCTGAATTAATTGGGCACTAGCCTGGCAGAGGTGAACTAACTTTTATATGCACAGCACTTAATAAAACTGGGGGTAGACAGCATGGTTCATGTTTCCATGTGAGATGTTGTGTTCTCATGTTAGTGAGTATTAAGGTCATGGTCTTCTGAGTTCAGCTTGTATTTTTCTTGGATAATGTTGTACATTATGCAAAGACATAAGCAGTGAAGGATCAGATGTTGTTACAAAAATTCCCATCCAGTTTGTGCAGGATCCTTGATATGACCTTAAAGTGCAGTGAGTGCTCTCAAACTCAGTGTCAATGTTTTAAAAATTCCAGCCATCGAATTACGTAATCCTGACAATATTATTCAGAGAATTAACAGAAGAAGGAAAAAATGTAGGAAAATCAGCATTCCTTGCAAGAATTGAAAGATAATCTTTGGAGACAGTTTGTGAATATTTAAAAATATTCCATCATATGTTGAGAAACATTTTCAGAAGGTGTAACATGTGCTGCAAGCTGGACGTTGACACTGTGAGACTCTCCTATAGAATATGGTGAGTCACATGTCATGGGAAGAATGAGTTCTACATTCCCAGTAGGATTTGTATGTGATAAGGGTCCTGCAACAACTGCCATGCTGAGGGAAAAGATTAAGTATAAGCTCTGTGGAAAGTCTAATAATGAAAATGGACAATTTACTATAGTTTTTACACTCCAGATTCCTGGATAACATTTGTCTCTACAGTGGTCTTCAAATATAAGGAAATTTCATGAAACCTGAATTCACATAACCCATTCTATACAAACTACGTAATTTTCTGTCCTGCAGTGCTTCAGACTCTGGATGTATGTGGCTGAGTAACTACAGTTTGAACTGACAACATTCAGCACAGATACCGTAATTAATGCTGTTGGCACTTGTGTCATCTTACGTGAAACTTGTTAACAGCCACTCCAGGGTAGTGGAAGTTGACTTTGTAGTACTGTTTATGTGCCCAGTTCACTCGGGTATGGAATACTTGTAGTGGGTACATCAGTATCCCTTGTCTAGGTCCAGTACGCATTCCAGTGGCTGACCGGATTGGAATCTGACCAGATTTTCTTTGAAAAACACAGCCACGTCTTGGGGACGTGAACATCCAGATACATGCGGTGTAATTTTCACCTACAATGAAAAGTAAAGTTCAGAAATAGCTGTAGTGGATTTAATGACAAAATTCCTTCAGATTTAGAAAGAATAATGACTGTCATTGGCATAGAAGACAGATTCTAACAACTTTTCTGTTTTCAGGTAAAATTAAAGCCAGTCATACAAAATGGGCTGGAATTAGTATGGATGATACACAACTAACTTACAAATATAACTTTTGTAGCCTGAAGGGTGAATAGTGGTGACTGGAAAGTTGAGAGTTATTGTCTGAAAATAGAAGAGATTGGAAAGCAATGTATAACCTCTGCTTGAGGAGGCCAAAGTTTCATCTGGGCTTTACTGCTAGGACAGAAGCATAGGTACTGTGGTGTGAAGAGTGGAAAAGCTGAATGTGTCTGGGTTTGAGTCTATGGGAATTCCCATCTGCCTTTTGGCAGCCCACATGCATCTAAATGTTGTCAGTAAATCTTAATGTGAATCATAAAGACACACCAAGTCAATGAAAAAGAAAGTAACATATGAGTATGAATTTTTTTTATTATTTAATGGGATTACATTTTCAGGAATTCAAAAAACTGAGTCACAGTTGCCACTGTGTTGAGAACAAGTGCCCTATCATAACACCTGGTGGTCAGTTTTTATATTGAAAAATTCTAGTGGTGTTACCAGTTTTTACACCTATGTGGATCATCAGTTACTAATGTCAATATATTCTGTGGAGTGCTCATTTTGTTATTGTTATTTTGGAGATGAAATGATCCCAATGAAAGTCCAACACTTTTAAGAGATTGCCATAATTATGTGGTATTAATCACAGGGATGTAACTCAGGATCATCCAAGTTTCATGATGTTTATTTCATTCAAATGTTACTGTGTGAGAAGGCACAAATCAGGAACCCAACATCCTGTAGGGTTCTTTTTTCTTTCAGTTTATTGTTCTTTGGAGACAGGATAGCCTATTCCAAGTAATAAGTTAAAAGCAAGAAAAAACTCTTGGTGTGATCCCTCTTAGCAAATTGAATGTGTTTGTCGCTGCTTAAACTACAGATATTTGTGACTTCAATGAAAAGGTGTATTGTACCTGAGGCATGGTCCATAAGGAACTTGAAGGTGGTAGTGGCTCTGTCTCAAACACATCCAGTATGGCACCTGACAACCATCCTTTGTTTAAGGCAGTTACCAAGTCCTCTTCTTTTATAACTGTTGCACGCCCTATATTCATGAACACTGACTGCTTTTTTGCACAGTGTTTCAGCATGTCCCCATTCAGGAGGCCAACAGTATCCGGAGTTGAAGGAAGAATATTTATTATATAATCACAGTTCTGGAGTAGGTCTGGTAAATCTGAATATAATCTGCAAAAGCAAAGTGATGTGCATTTGAGTCTCCATTTGTCTGGGATGGCATGCTGCATCATCCCAAAGAACAAAGACCTCAGCTGCACTGCTTTGAAAGCCAAAAAACTCTCCTGATGTACAGCTGTTCACATTCACTAGTCTGGGAGGGATAAGAGAAGATTGAAGCAATGAGTGTTCAATCCATAGAAACAGAGCAAGCATCTGGAATCCAACTGACTAGAGTGCTGGTGGAAAGAACTTAAGTGGGACATTGTACAGGTAATAATTAAGGTTCCTACTGGAAGAATTACTGCTTAACTCATCACAGAGAAAAATTAAATGGGATTCCATTTACATTAGTATGTTTCCTGACAAGAGTACTGTAGAATACATTAAGGTGGACACTGCAGCAACCCCTTATTGAATTGAATTGAATTGAATGATATTTGGATTCGAGCCTTTCCAGGACCAATGAACCTAGGCCTTAGGCAGGCCCTTTGTGCCCCATGTTCTGTAGTAAATTAGATAAGACCTGTTCCTTAGCAAAGTTCCAAATGGCCCTTATACTTTTTCAGGGTCCAAAAAGAAGGAGCCCAGATGTGTATGAGTGAAGCCAAGGCCTCACACTCACACAATGTGGACTGAGGTTTCCTCCTCAGTACCACATTTCCTACAAGTGGGGTTATTACTCAGCCCCATTATATATAAGTGTCTTCTCAAGGTGTTATGTCCAGTAAGTAGGCCAATAACAATCCTGGATTGTGTCCTATTAATGGACAGTAATCAGGCCTTTGTAGCTAGGTCAGGACCAGAAATCAATTCTCGAACCTGTCTCTGTGCACAACAAGGACCACACCACAATACCAGATGCTGGTTTTTCATCCAGCATTTTATCTTCTTATTTTCTGCCTGGAGACCCCCAAGAAAGGCTCAGGTCCAACAAACCACTGAACAGAACCGCCTCTTGCGAGCTTGTCAGCGATTTCATTTCATCGCACTCCGGCATGCCCAGGGACCCAATACAGCCCCACAGTGTGCCAGGTAGTGCCCCTTTAACATCAAGCATTTCTGGTATTTTGCGCAACCGTTTGTTTAAGCATTCAGCAGCCCCACAATTCAAAGTGCAGTACCTTGCTGATAGAGATGTCAGCAAAGTCACCTGGTTTCAAGAAATGATGACCCACATGCCTAAATCTTGATACTGCCAATGCCTCAGTCACAAAGGACGTGTGGATGTTTCAAATGTCTGTTTGCATCATTCATACTCAGGACTGTCTACTAGCCCATATTTAAATAAATGTCCTTTTAAATGACATGCCTGTTAACCTCATCATCATTCTTGGCTGGTTTATGCTCAATTTGAGTGATTCTCGAGCTCCTTTAGCAGAGAATCTTTTCAGAAATCATTTAGCCTGCCTCTGCCCATGAATGGACTGCCAATACTCCTCATGTGTCCTGCTTGTTCAGCCCCAGATCACTTGCCTGGCTAACTGATCAGCAATTTCATTTCAGTCTTTCCCAGTGTGTCCTGGCACCTATTTTGGATCCTTTATGTTCTTTCATTTTCACCAGGGATTGATGGCAGGCCCAGACTAATTTAGAATTTACCTGGAAACTGTCAAGGGCTTTAATGGTTGCTCAACTGTTGGAAAGAATTTGGATATTCCTACCTGTGTAGTCCTGTTCTATATTCTCCATTACACCTGCCTTAATGGCATATATTTCAGCCTGGAATACTCCTGCATGAAGCCCAGGCCTGAAGCTATGCCCCCTTCTTGAGCCCCAGCAATATACCCAAACACCAGTGCCTTTATTGGTTTATGACTTATCCATGTACAAGATGAGGCCCCGTTTAATATCCAGTTTGAAGTCCGTTTTGCTACATGGACTTGTCATGGAATTTGACTGTGAATGGCTCATGGTATACATATCTGGGTGTCATCATGTCAGTCCCTATCTGTAGGATGAATTCATGCTCCATGCCCCCAACATTGTTTGGAATGATCAACATTTGTGGATTTAGGTTTCTACTGCTGGCTGCACATTATTCTGCAGATCCCTGCCAGTGCCTGCACCTCGATCATCACATGAGGAGGAGGGAGTCCCAGGAGGACATCCATTGCAGCTGTTGGGGCCATCCTCATTACCCCTGTGATAGCCAGACAGGCTTGTTTTCTGACATGGTAACATACAAAGCTAATTTTACCAGTCACCAATTTCTTTGACTTTTGATAAGAGTGAGGGACAAGTCTTTTACAAGTATTATTCCACAGCCTGAACTTGGAGTGGAAGATTTATTTCTTAAGATGAGGAAAATATTCTGCTTTTATTACTGTGATTTTATTTTTTTATTCCAGTCATGGTAGTGTGAACAGTTAGAAAAGAGAGCCTTTCTTAGTTGTCTGTCAGTACCTCATAAAGATTGTGGTGTGAGTGAAATATGTGTGCAGTATCTGAAGCAATCGCCCTTTTTATAAGTGGGGAATAAACATAGTAAGTACATTTTTTTACCTGTATTCATCAACATAAGGTGACTGCTTTTCTTCGTTATGTACTGTACGGACCAAGCCCCAGACACAAGCCCGTAGTGTTTTCAGTAACTTGGCAACTGAAAGTAAAGAGTTCTTGAAGTATTTTTTTATGTTTAAGGGACATCGTGCCAGAAACTACTAACTGTAGTTGTAAGTATCCAAATTATTGAATCAAGTTTTGTCCCAAATTGTTATTGGAAGTACTGTCTGAAATTATGAAATCAGTTGTGGTCATACACTTCACTGAACTAAACTAAGCAGCACATGTAAAAGGTTAGACATGAAATTCTAATGTATGAATTTTGATAACATCAGACACAGTGGTATCTTCACAGTTCAAGCCCCATTGAACAGGCTAATGCAGCAGTAACATTCTAAACTTGTAATCAAGAAGTACTAGGTGTAATGTACTCTTAGGGTAGGTTGCTACTGGCTATGCTAAGGTTGAACATGAAGGATTCTTCCATCCAATTTTATGTTACTCATACCATTCAAATCTTACAATCAGCATATCAGTCGACAAATGCCCTAATAAAATGTGGTTCATGACAAGTATGAAACTCCTACATGTTATAGCACTGGGGCACCATCCTCAGGGAGTCTTCTAGAACAAAGAAATGTACAGGTCAAACACACTGATCTAGGTATTGATCACCCTCACTAGAATATTAAAATTTTAAAATTCTAAAACACATAAAATGGACAAGCATAAAATTATGGTATTGTGACAGTCAGCCACTTCAAGTGCAAGCTTGCAGATGTTTATATTGTGTCTGGAGTATGTATACAAACATGTGTCTCGATCTCTGAGATCCAAAGGGATCTCACCCTGCAAATATTTAATTATTGTTAATTTTAGATAACTGAGTATACTGATATTATTTACAGAAGATTAATTTATGTTATGTATTCATCTTCTGTAAAGAATATCAATATGTACTCAGTTATCTAAAATTAACAATAATGAAATATTTACAGGGCAATATCCCTTTGGATCACACAGATCGAGATATGTTGGTATATATACTCCAGGCAGAATAAAAACAGCTGCAAGCTTGTACTTGAAGCACTCAATACCACATAGTTTTAATATCACAGCATTGTAATTTTATACTTGTAATTTTATGTATTTTAGAATTTTAATATTTTAATCATTCTAGTGAGGGCTTTCAGTACCTACATCAGCATGCTGGACCCGTATTCCTTTGTTGTAGAAGACTCCCTGAGGATGGTGCCCCAGTGCCAAAACATGTAGGAGTTTTATACCTGTCACGAATTGTATTTTATTAAGTGCATTTGTTGGCTGATATATGATCTTTGACCCAAATTCTATTATGCCATTAATGGACGAATTCTCATTTCATTTGACACTTAACCTCTATAGCTGAAATGTGGCCATTAAATTAACAATGAAACAGTTAGAGGCCAAACTTGAATGTTAGAAATGATGTTTGGAAAAATCCCACTGCATAAAGAAATGTTTGAGACATAAGTCACAGGATTCAGTAAGATAAAAGTTATGTTACACTCACTTAATATCAGATGTGATTTAAGAAAGTGAATCTTAGACCTCTGAACTTGAAATTACAGGTTCATGGGATGAATCATTTTCCAAACTGTCAGACTGAGACACATGTTTGGAATTCAGGCAGAAGTGCATCTGTCTTCAGTTAAACTGAGTACTACCAGCAAAACTTTATTTTGGGAAGAACACAACACTTATGCGTGCTAAATTAAAAGAGAAAAAATTACTGACAAAACTGCTGTGACATGACCTGTAGGACAGGCTTTCAGTCTGGACTGTATCATTTGTTGAATTCGTTACAGTATGTGGACATGCATTGTACCAACTGAATATAATGGACAGACCATGTGAGTCTTAGCAACAGGGAGGTGAATAACGGGATAGTAAATGGTTGGTGGTTGGTGCTAGCCAGTGAGCTGGGTCCTGAAATTTTGCACAAAGAAATATTTTCAGGGCTTTCCTGATGCAGGGTTTGTATCTGTGGATATTTTCTATACATTATTTTTATCAAACTCAGTACATATTTTTATTATTATTCAGTGTCCCAGTCTGTTGTCCCTAATGTGTTCAGAAATACTGGTGGGAATGTAATGGTTAGTCAGTCCAATCCTTCCCTTGCATGTGAATATGAGAAGACACTGTTTTACATGCCTCCAATACATTCATGAAATATTGAAAATTAAAATGAGAACTGCATACTCATATTCTGTTGTCTCATACAGAGATAATTAGAAGTATAATATACAGAATTTTTTTTTTTATTATTAGCACATTAACAATTCCTGCTCTTTCTGTTTGTTTCTGCATTCTGTCTGAAAATAGCATGCAAACTTCAGTTTGGGAATCCATGCTGTATTTCAGCCTTACATATGTGGTGGACAAACAGATGTAGAGTTTTCATTCATTCATTTATTGATAATTCCTGAATCCATTACTGGTACAGAACCAATGGATATAGAACTTGTCATAACACGTATAGTTCAATGTGTGTGTGCATATATACATATATATGTATGTATGTATGTATAGAACTACTCATAATATAAAATTAATTTCTATGCTATTTTAAACAATAAATAATCAATTATCAAAAACTAGTCAAATCAGTCATGAACATAAAATAATAAAAACTCAAATGTACCTGAAGGAAACATAGCAAATTCCATATAAGTTAAGTGAGATTCAAAAAATGACTATCCCTTTGTATATAATACATTTTATAAAGACTGTGTTAGAAATTTATAAATTTATCTTATATATAAGTTTTTAAAACTATTTACAGAACTAATTTTTATTGTAGTTAAAGTATTCAGATAAAGTATAAAAGGAATGTATTTGTATGAAATTTGTAAGAGCTATATTGAATTGCTTAATATTACATGATAACATTTTTATTTGTGCTGGAAATTTATTATACACCTTGATGCCAATACAGAAGCGTCCTTTCTGATGGATCATTAAGTGTGACAGTGGTCGATAAGGATTGGAGTTATTACTAGTTTTTATATTCTACAATTCAGAATTTTCTATACATACATACATACACACATATCATTTCGTATGTCCACAAATTCTGTCATACTACAGTCAGACATGAAACTTATCAGAAAAAACACACAAACATACACAACAAAAAAACACAATACAAAACAATAAACAGATGTCAATACTACAGTCTCCAAAATCAAATACTGTGCATAATATAATAAAATAATACAATACAAAATTACAGGAGGAATAATTAACATATTAATTATCTCTGCTGAATTCCAAAAATTCTTTGACAGAGTAAAATGAGCTATTTAATTTTCTATAAATAGACCTTTATTGTTGACAACAAACATGACTAAAGAGAACAGGTATTGAGATGACAGCAATACAATTTTTATAATTCTGAAAAGTTTTCTTCAGGAGTCTGTAATTCTGGCCCCCATTATTATTCTATGGATTCTTTTTTTGTAATTTGAAAATGTAATCACTATGTGTGGAATTTCCCCAGAATATCAGCCCCTGAGACATAATTTGGTGAGGAAAAGCATACTAAATCATCTTACTGTCATCCCGAGATAAAAATGGTTTAGTTCTTCTAACTATACAACAGGCTTAGCTCAGCTTAGGAGCAATCACATCTGTGTGAATATTCCAAGATAAGGTGTTATCTGTAATTATGCCTAGAGACTAGGTTAGAGGTAACTGATAATTGTTTATTGTTATATTCAATATTTATTTTATTGTGAGAGCCATTTTTAGTTAAAAACTGCTGAAATTGATATTTACAAAAATTTAAGGAAGGCAAGTTCACACTAAAACATTAATTCATGTTTTTAAATACCATATTTATATCTCTTTCAAAACTGGTCAAATTTGGGTTACTGACAATCACACTTGTATCATCAGCAAATAATATTATTTTAGTGTTATTATTCTGGTTTGTATTGAATGCTAATTTAGGTGAGTCATTAATATAAATTAAAAATAGCAAGGGTCCCATTATAGATCCTTGTGGAACACTATTCCTCACTATACCCCAATTGGAAGCTTTATTTTTGAAGTTCACTCTTTGGTATCTATGCTCCAAGTAAGATTTGATTCGAGAATAAGCTTTACCTATTATTCAACAGAATTCCATTTTTGCCAATAAAATATTATGCTTTACACAATCAAAAGCCTTTTCCAGGTCAAAAAATATACCTCCAACTATTCTTTCAAAATTTCATTAATTAAATTGTAAGAAGCCTTATCTGTTCATGATTCAGGTCTAAATCCAAATTGTTCAGTTAGTAAAATATTATTATTATTAATATATGTTATTATTCTTTTATACAGTACTTTTTCAAACACCCTAGAAAAAAAGTTAGTTTAATAAGTTCTTAGGGGCTCACACTACCAACCATGGCATCTTTCATTAATGATAGGTTTCAACTTGGAAATTAGCTTAAATACTATACAGAAGTATGACTTGACTCACTGTCTGTCCCTATTGTTCCAGCTCCAAGGATTCCAATGGTAAGGTCAGAGATACTACGGTGGTTAGAAATCTTCCCACCTGTGTTCCAAAGGCTGCACTGCTGGTTTTCATATACATCCAACAGGTTTCGTTCATGATTGACTATATTGGCTATCACATACTCACCCATCATAGAGCCCAAAAAGTAATTTGAAAATCGTGTAATAGTAAAGGTTGGTTTTGGCTGTGAACATGTGAATGTTACAAGATTATTTCAGTAATTCATAATGAATAAGTATGCGTGTAACACTTTTTTCTTTCTTATGTGCAACACACAGCATATATGTTTTTGAAATGTTATTGTTCACAGAACCCTTCCTCAAAAATATGATCTAGTTTGGCATTAACTTAGTAAGTTTGGTAAAAATTAAGCAGTGGCTTTAAAAAATATTACATGAAGGACATTGGAAACACAGCATGCCAGACTACAAGATAAATGCATGAACATGAGTGAGCCAGATGAAGTCTGAGTTTTCTTAGATCTGCATGACATATTGTAATATTTCTACAAATATATAAACATAAAGAAAGTTCCCAAGTTCAATAAAAGGAAAAATAATTCACCTTTATTACACTAAGAAACATGGTGCCCTGATGGTTTAGACTTCCTCATAGCATTAAATAAAATATGCATTAATGGAGTGGCATAAGGGGGGATATTCATCACATTTTATTTGTTCAAGACCAACCTCTGTGTTCTACTTACTTAGAAAAATAATCATCCACCCACCCATCATACTGCATGGCATTGACAACAGTCTTAAACTGAAATTTTGAAAATGCCACAGATATTTATATTGTGGTTGAGTGCTTACTTCTTACATTTAATTCTGAGATCTCTAGAATAGGGCTTGGTTACCAGTCACAGACTGGTCACTCTTCTTGTTCATTTTGAACAAGCTACATAAAAATTAAAAAAAAAAAAAGAAGTAAATATGGTGCATACTGATGCTATGGTTTAGCAAGTGCCAGACTGAGGTACTCACAGCAGTGTTTCTAAAGTTGCAAGTCATCTTGGTTGTGTATGCTATGCCACATGGTAAACAGTCTGCTGTGTTTGAAGTGCCTATGTCTTCATGGGCAACAAGCCCAAGAACAGTTACACTGCTTAGCACTCAAGATTAAGGCACCTCTACCCTTTGAATTGTTAAAAACACATTACCCAAAAACACAGCAGAATGCCCCCCAAAACTTGAAACATCAGGGTTTATATACTCAAAATAAACATTAAGAATTTTTTACATGAAAGATTCAATTTGCTTAGAGTGGATATGTAATTAAACAGCATGTAAAAATGACTTTTTATTTTATCTTGATTCTGAACGGTACAGTTCCCTTTATTTTTGCACAACACTTTGAATGAAATATGCTCACATATCTTGCCGGCTATACTACACCAAATGGTGTAATGACAGTGACAAAATAAATGGATGTGAAAGTTGTCATAGCCAAACTATGGCATTCACCAGGATGGACTCAAGCATTAGGCTACGTAGTGTCCTGTTTAAGATTCATACTGTGCATCTTCTGAATATAAATCTAAAGTGCTGCTACTTGATCCAACCTGTTCAGTAACAGCAAGTTTTAAAGCATGCATTATTTAATTGGTCAGTGAATTTAATAAGCTTAGAAACATTTCATAGACAACTTTAATTTAAAACAGGCAACCCAACTTAATTATGTGACTGTATTTGGAACTTGCATACTTTGCTGACATCATAGTGTCGCAATACAGTTTCCACTCCAGCCCAGGTTCCTTGGACCCATCTGGCAGCTGGCAAATTGTAAAGATGCAATCCCAGCAAATCATTGTCAGCCACAATAATTTCAGCCTTTTTCAATATATATTCATCTCCGGAACCTAGGAAAAAGTTGGGAAAAACTATGAATAGAAGAGCATTAGATGTCGCAATACGCGGGTTTTGATTTTGTTATTCGAGTACTGTCGTAACAGACAGTCCCTATACTTGTGGACTTTATACTGGGTACACAAAAACCCCTAAGTAGTAATCTGTGTCCCTACCAGAACATACATTCGTAGCGTTTGCCACCACGGAAATATAAAGCAAAACAACTGCAAAGACAGCATCGAACTTCTTTGTGCATTTCGTATGTCAGCTAACGAGTTACGTTTTGATGCAGAAGGCTGTGGGATGGAGCTTTATAGTAGGCTGCGAAACTTTCTGTTGCATTAGTTTTATTACAACTTACGCGTATAATGAAATCATGTACGCTTGAAAAAGATTACCAGGAGACACTTCTTGAAATTGAATATTTGGTAGAACTGTTTTCAAACACTTTGTTATGTTTACAACAGTGCTGTAAACTGCAACACACGACGACATTTTACATGCAGTTGTCGCCATTCTCATTTAAATATGAGTCAAATCAAATACTTATGTCCGTTTGTTCACTGTACGGATTATAGATGTGTCACTCGTGAGCAGTTGAATGACGACGCAGCAAACGCATTATTTTACCCAGATTCATTCATTTGTAAATGACTACGTATGTGATACTTTTTTTTTCTTTTTTAAATACGAAAGTTTCACACGGGATAAGTCTCGCAACAACATGCGTCAATTCCCGCGCATTGCATGTTGGTACTGAATTGTATGGATCCGCCATGATGTCCAAGAAAACCAGTTCTACATACAAGTTTGGTAGTGTTATTTTTAATATTGTGACTGAGTGTGAATGAATTGCCATAATGGGAACGAAATAAGGGTATTGTAGGTTTATTTAATACAGGGTATATACCCTCCGGGACCCTGTAAAGGGACGGTACAGTAGTTTTTCCTGTCGTGACCAATGTGTTCATAGCCTGTCAACAAAAATGAGCAAGCTCTCGTTTCGGGCCCGGGCGCTGGACGCCTCAAAGCCCATGCCAATTTATATGTCTGAAGAGCTACCAGATCTACCCGACTACTCGGCCATTAACAGAGCGGTGCCCCAAATGCCGAGTGGAATGGAAAAAGAGGAGGAATGTGTAAGTTTCCTTACAAAGAGGATAGTCTTAAAGCGTGATTGGTCAGCCATATTGGATTTTATACTTTGAAGTGTGACCGCTAGATGGTATTTTCATGTTTTGATGCACTTTAATGTGGTATTTTTTGTTTATTACAACGAATTGTTGCGATCTTGCACCATATTGTTATACAACAACACGACTGCTTCGTCATGTACATCATACAACAGTTGTCAGTGTCATTTAATTGAAATTTCATTCGACAACATAACCCTACTTTTGTACCCACTAGCTGTATTCAACAGTTTTAAGAAAACCATTTTTTAGAAATTGCCATCGTGGGATATTTACCAATTTGAATATTTATTGGCCAGACATTCTTTTTTTGGCATTTCTGTACAATTTGTATAGTTTTATCATTGACAAGTCATTATATACTTAGCAGTAGCCTTGAGCACCAGAAGCATTGTAGTTATTTTTAAGTACACAGTCTGTCAAGATTGTTCCAGTAATGGTATACACAGTCACCTGCAGTGGGATTTTGTCTCAAATTCGAAATGTCACATGGCATTATTATGTTCCACACAGGAACACCATCTTCAGCGTGCTATTTGCACTGGTCTTATCATCCCGACACCCGAGGTTGTGGATTTGGCCGATGCAGAAGCTTACAACAAGATTTATCCCCTTGATTACAAACTTCCACGACAACTCATCCATATGCAGCGTAAGTTTAATATTTTAAAATTAAATGTAGTAATTTTATTCAGCATGCTGAAGGTTACAGTTTGTTTTCTTTCCTTCAGCATTTGCAATGGAACAAGACATCCCAGACTATGATATGGATTCAGAGGATGAGAAATGGGTTCATTCACAGGCCAAGAAGATGGACCTTTTGCCATTAAAGGTATTTTTTGTGTTAAAAATTATTGTTTTTGGTTAATGATTAATTTTTTGCCAGCAGCATGGTACATTGTGATGATAAGTGAAGTGTATTGTAGGCAGAAGGTAATCTTTCAAAGTTATTCAGTATTTTCTCATTAACCCTTTGATGCCAGAATTAAATCCCCCCCCCCCCAGGCCACTTTAGTGGCCATTCACCTCTTTAAAGGGCTCACTGCACGACATATACAGGGTGTCCCAGGAGGAAAGGACCTAACTTCGGGAGAGTGTTCCTTAGGTCAAACTATAACGATATAACCCAAAACACCTATATCCAAAGTTCAATGGTTACGGAGATATCGGC
>Ga0131853_10003447_pt1 | contig 28347 bp, 18 predicted proteins | sample TergutLab28metaG_FD_92764 | JGI IMG/M metagenome (GOLD analysis project Ga0131853, IMG submission 92764) | Labiotermes labralis P1 segment gut microbial communities from Petit-Saut dam, French Guiana - Lab288 P1 (version 2) (version 2) | ecosystem: Host-associated > Arthropoda: Insects >...
CTGAATCATAAGCCTTCTTGAAGTCTATAAAGAGCTGATGAACTTCTTCATTGTATTCCCATTTTTTCTCAAGCATTTGGCGAATGCAGAATATATGATCAATAGTCGACCTGTTGCGTCGAATGCCACATTGATGATCCAGATAATTTCCTTCGCATATGGAATTAACCTTGAGAGCAGGATGTTGGATAACATTTTGTAAGTGGTTGGCAAAAGTGATATGCCCCTATAATTATTACAGTCTTTTTTATCCCCCTTCTGATGAGTAGGTACTATGGTCGACTCCTTCCACTCTTCAGGCAGTTTCTCCTTCTTACAAATAGAAGTAATAAGTTTATGAATCTCCAAGTAAATTGTTCTACACCTGCTTTAATAAGTTCTGCCGGTATTTGGTCAATACCTGGCGATGTGTGACTTTTTAGCTTGTCGATAGCCAGCTCAACCTCAGAGGCACTTGGCTCAGGTACTAGTAGTTCTGCTGTGTGTATTTCTGCCTGCCCAACATCCTTAACCCCACGCACGTTGAATAGCTGGGAGAAATAGTTCCGCCACCTAGCCACAATACCGTGGGAGTCTGCAACCAAGTCGCCTTTCTCATCCTTTACTATATTACATCTAGTCTGGTAACCCTTATTAAAGTCTCTGATGCCACTATACAAGTCCCTAATGTTTTGTATCTTATTATTAGTTTCAAGTTCCTCAATTTTAGCTCTCAGATATGCCTTCTTTTTGTTCCTGAAATGCCTGCTAACTTCACGCCTCACCTTGTTCAGATTATCTTCATTACTTTGGCTTGGGTCCTGTATCCACTGAATTTTAGCCAGCTTCCTTTGATCAAAAAAACCTATGCATTCTTCATCAAACCATTGTTTATTCTGGTTAAATTCATCCAAACCTTGACTCTCTTTCGCTGAGGTTTGGATATTCTCTTTAATGTTTTCCCAAGTCCTATTTACGTCCTCGACATCTTCCGAGGTCTCCAAAGCTGCAAACCTGATTAATTTCAGAGAGTGTTTTTAAAAATGTGACTTTAGCAAAGAACAATGTAACTCCCTGAAGATGATCTTAGGATCGAAACATGTTGGAGCGATTTTAAATGTTTTAATGTAAGAAATGTATGTATGTGTGTTAGTTGGTGTGCTAATTAAATTACTCTAGAAATGCACGTTGCAACGATAAGGGTTGGAATGTTACTTTAATACTATCGCTTCTTTCCTCGTCAGTTTGAAATAATCCTACTGTAAAACAAGCTTGGTTTCACCGATAGACTGAGGTCGAGTTCTTACCTTCCTGCTTCAGGTTTTGCATGTCCCAGACTAAGTTCTGATCCCTGAGACCGACTGTCCTAACTGAAAGTGTTCTTGGTGTTCCTTAGTTTTTGGAAGCCAATGTCGACTTTGTGTTCCAAAAGAAACCAAGACCATTTCCTTCCACGCACTTACCAATTCACCGTATGAGTTTATAATGCACTTGGTATGTTTTTGACTGTCTGGCTCACATCTGGGTTTGCACGGTTTGGGGGAGCTCCGTTTGTGTGTCCTCGTCTTTTTTAGAGTCGCACAGTATCTGACACCGTCATAGACGGGCACCGTCCTGTCTTGTAATAATGTTTCTACCGTTTGACTCCATACGGTGCCAAACAGAACGTTGTCATATAAGCCATTAATAATCTGTAAATAAGTCATTATTTCCTCTCAATCTTTGAAGTTGGCATTTAAATTGTTCGCACATTTGAGGTTGTATAGTTATAAATGTTTTAAGGGTTGCATTTGGGGACGGAAGTGACGTCACAGTAACGTGATGTAAACAAACATGGCGGTGGGGCAATGACTTCTGGATAGTAAGTGACGTCAAATATAAACAAAAATGGCGAACGGCCCTGCCTTCGGCGGTCACGTGATGTAAACAAACATGACGGATGACTTAATTATGCCAGACAGTGTGGCGCCTTAACCTAACTTTAACCTCTAATTGTAAACAAATGACTTCACATGTAAACAAAGATGCCGGGCCACCGTGCTTCCGGCGGTCACGTGATGTAAACAAATATGTTGGATGACCTAATTGTTCCAGAGAGTGTGGCGCTTTAAACTAACTTTAAACTTTCGTATGTAAAACGAATTATGTAGTATGTAAACAAATATGGCGGATGGCCTAATTATGCGAGACAGTGTCACGCTTTAACCTGACTTATACCTTTGGTATATAAACAAATATGGCTGTGATCACGTGATATAAACAAATGACGTAGTAGGTAAACAAATCTGGCCGTTGACCTAATTATGCCAGACAGTATGGCGCCGTGTAGGACCAGACAGCTTGGTGCCTGCTGCTATTTTGAATGAGTGCTAACCTAAATTTAAACTCCCCCATTATGAATAACAAATAAGCATCTTACATTACATTTACCGTCCGCCTTAACATCATTCTACCCGGCTAGCCTGCTCTCTTTTCTACATGCACAACCTATACTTCATCATTACTCTTTACATTGCTTCCTCGTTATATGAGCATCCTACATTACATTTACCCTAACATTACCTTCGCTCTGGGTGGACTATCTGCTTTGCACATTATCTCATTCTACATACACAACCTACTCTCCGCATTATATGTATTCTACATGCACAACCCATACTTCATTACTCTTTGCATTAGAGCTTTGCTGAATGGAATTCCTACATGATATTTACCCTCCACATTACCCTCGTTCTGCATGGACGACTTACTTTCCACATTATCTCCATTCTACATACGCAACCTACTCTACTAATTTGAAAATTTAAACTTAGGTTAGCAGTCATTCCAAATAGCACCAGGCGCCAAGCTTTCTGGTTCTACACGGCACCATACTGTCTGGCATATTAGGTCACTCGCCATATTTGTTTACTTACTACGTCATTTGTTTACATCACATGACTACCGCCATATTTGTTTACATATCAAAGTTGAAAGTTAGGTTAAGGCGTCACGCTGTGGCATAATTAGGTCATCCGCCATATTTGTTTACATACTATGTCATTTGTTTAGATACCAAAGGTTAAAGTTTGGTTAAGGTGCCACACCTTCTGGGATAATTAGTTTATCCGCCATATTTGTTTGCATAACGTGACCGCCGGAGTCAAGGTCGTACGCCATATTTTTTTAAATGTGACGCTATTTGTTTACATATGAGAGGTTAAAGTTAGGTTAAGGCGCCACACTGACATACTTAGTTCATTCGTCATATTTCTTTACATCACATGACCGCCGGAAGCCGGGTCGTCCGCCATCATTGTTTACATGTGACGTCCCTTCTGGTTTAGAAGTTATTGATCCCCCTGTCATATTTGCATCACGTGACTGTGGCGTTATTTCCGTCCCAAAGTTAATGTCTTACTACTTATAAAACGTCCAAAGATGCTAATATATAACCGTCAAAATCACAATTCATTATTTTTAAAACACAATTGCAGCTACATGTTTCAGCTAGTATGAATCCATCTTCAAGCTATACACAATCATATATGTAATTGTGCACAGCCTGAAGATGTCTTGATTTGAGCGGAAACATGTGGCTGTGATTGTGTTTTAAAAATAAACTTTTTTGTGTGACATTTATGTATTTGTATCTTTCCATATAAAAGGCGACGGGACAAACCACTTTAATTTAGGGAATTGTCGTTAGATAAACCAAGAAACAAACCGGCACACAACATTCCTATATTTCATTGGGCCCCACTGCTTTGGAAATTGCAGTCCACTTTGCCAGACTGTGACGCGGGATGCCTAACTCGGCAGAGGCAGGAATAAATGGCAGCAACCCTGCTGAAGCAGTTAGGAGAAGTTTGACAGTAATTCAATATTGGTCCAGGCCACGGGGCTTTAGAATCCCGCAGTGTCACGCGCAGAGCTGTATCTGCATCGGAAACTCGTACAGCTCAGATTACTGATGTTTATTAGATTATTTTACGACACGGTATCAACTTCATATTTTATGCTAAAATTGTATCATTTTATTGACTGCTTGGATTGAAGGTTATTTAACAACGCCATAGCAAATGCAGCTGCTATGTTATGTTGAATAATGTGACAGGTTAATATGATTTAGCGAATTTTGAGTAATCAAGTAGGAAGTGGTCGTGGTACATTTTCACGTAACACCTACCATCATGGAATCCGCCTAGGAGGACTGAGGAATCACATGGAATAACAGATAAGGATGTTCGGTGTCCGGGTCGAGTTTTTACGTGGGCGCCTCCCGAGGATAAGATAAAAGTGTTGCCTTTTAAGACCGCACCATAATTTGTGGGAGCGATTGAGGAAAAACGACCAAAATGGCGGTCAGAATAGCCGTTCTACAGGGCGGATTTTGAGTGTCCCACCGAAACAGAAGCCCGGAAAAATAACAAACACCATTGAAGAGAGTTCTTTGGAGAAACTGGCAGTTGTCTAACTGTACGAACTCCCCATGTATTCAGTGATGTGATTTTCTTTCTTACATTTTTCATTAGACATCGCCATTGGTCCAAGTTCGGGCCCAAAAGACACAATTAAAATAATTTTATGATCTACGCCTTTGCTTTCTAAATGGTCTTGTTCCTTCATGTTTTCCGACCGAAATTTTGTAAGCATATCTCTTTTGACCCTTGCTTCCTACTTGCGCCACCCATCGTATCGTCCTGCATTTTATCGTAATAGTTACATTTTGCCAATCGAGTGATACAATACATTCATTGTGCAGGTTTCTTAACCACTTGTCACTTCCTGCCTGTTATGCCCTGTCTACCTGCTTGTCAAATATACTGCATTCTACGCTCGACCCTTTAAGGAAGAAAATTGACCTGAATGGTGTTAAAGATGTAGTTCATTTTTTACCATGTGGCTATAAAACTCAGTCATTGAATGATGTAAGGTATAATGATTGATGTTTGTTCTGAAATCTGTAAGAAACACAGAAATATGTTGTGTGGTCATAATACAAAATTTTTAATGTTCAACGGGCGGTACGTACAGTTAGTAGCAGTTACTCAGCTCTGAAGGCTTAATGTAAAGTATTAAATTATGCAATCATGCAGACTTAAAGAACAAATTATATTCCTTTGTATTGCAGTCTTTATGTTTTTGTAGAAAATGGACTGTGAACGGACGCATAATCAAATGCATGGAAATTAATGTTGTTGTCTACGTATATTTGCGTTCCCGTCCTCTATGTATGTACTAAACCTAGACTGTTTGGCATCGATGGTAAATGAATAAATATTAATAAGTAATTTGGTAGAATGATAATGTTAAGCAGAAAAACGAAAATACCTTTTGCTTCCAGCGTATCTTTTTCTTTCAAGATACATTTTGCTTTCCTATATAGTTCAGGAAACTTCCGCCATAGTGAAAATTGATTATTCCCAACGACCTGGTTCAAGGAAGGGTTAACTTTGGGCACCGTACCTTATCTATTGTTCGAATGTTCTGCGAAATAATCTCTTTATTTGACGTAAACAAATTAAAGTGTCCATATTTATGGTTCCAAAGTGAAGTTGTTGTAGAGTACACCGTGCTATGCTCAAAGGGAAAGTTGTTTCCTTTCTGGGCCCACTGCGAAACTGTTGAACGGATTGAACACTTGAAGGTACTTTGGCATTTTGGCGTTCAGGTGACCGTGCTTCATGATAAATTCTTATAATAAAACCTGTACGACATATACCATTGCAGTGTGTACAGTGAAAAACTCCTGATGATGGACAGAGGAACTGTCCGAAACATGTAGGGTTTTATTCCAAAACTAAATTTGAGGATTAGTGCATCTAGTTGGTTTTATTATAAGTACTTTGACATCTGATGATTGAATTACCTTTCAGTTCCTTCAAGAAAAATCTAACTCTACATGATGAAATATCTAACTGTAGTCTAAACAAATCATTGAGTAAGGTTTTGTATCAACATCTTAGTGGTTTAGGTGCGTACCAGCATTTAGAGGTGAAATACTGGCACTTTCTTCAGTTTACAGATTTAAGCCTCGCAAAAAGCTGGCCCTAAAGACGACTGTTGCACCAGCGCAAGCCAAGCGGGGAATATTTTCAAATATAAATAGGAAATGGCGTAGGTATGATATTAAAATGAAATTAAGTAAAAATGTAAAATAAACGTTACCATGAAGATGGAGATAATAATTCCTCCGAAATATTGGTCCCCAATCTATAATTTGCACGGCGTTATAAAACAGATGATCGTACTCTTAAAAGCCACGATCTTGATAATGGATATACATATGCGAATTTCGGTGCTCTGCATATACAATAAAACACTAGGAAGATGTCGGTGTATCCATGGATGCTGATCTTAATATAATTGAAAGTTAAGTGGATAAACCGGCACATTTTATTAAACCAAATGACGACACTGGCTCTATGTCATTTCTCATTCGCATTTTTATAAGCATGTTTAGCCTTTGTCTGTTGGGCATTAATCAGTTTTCAATGATCCATGACCGTCCATTGAGCAGTTAGGTACCATATCTAATTGCTCAGTGCGTCGTCGTGGATAATTTAAAACATGGAAGATTATGTTCCCATGTACGAGATCAGTTTTGCAGCGACGTAACAAATTAAAATCAATGTTGTCGATAATTTTTTCATACTCTTCCCATACTTTAAATACTTGGTTCGTTTAGCAATTCGTAGTAAAAAATATTGACTGCGTCTAATGTGCTATATATTGTAGGGGTCGAAAAAGACCATTCGTCTGTTAATCGTCAGCGACGGCTGAAGCATGTAGACGTGAGGTTATTCGTTCACATACTGTCTCTCGTTTAAGGCGTTAATTATGATGTAAAAGAACGCCTTTTGTGTAGATTATCCGTCCGAAGTTTCATTCATCCATCTGGCCGTCTGTGACCAAGTATAAGCGACTAAATGGTTTGTCGAATTTTCCCTAAAACCCTGAACACAGGATCTTCATAAAAAGATATTTATTAAGCTTGAGTTTCATAAAACTGGCACAGTGGCGATCAGAATTTGCTAAAGGGTAAGTTAATTTATACCCGTAGTTTTCACATTTGGTGGCCGATTTTGAATAAACTCGACGCAAAGGTTCGCGACTTAATTCAATACAGTACTTCGAGTTTCGTGAAGAATGGGTCTAGAGAAAGGCGTAGCACCGTACATAAAGCGTACAGTAAATGTTTCCTGGATATTATAAATTTTTCGCCAGGTCTGGATAAAATCTACAAAGGAAATAGCCACAAAATATTTTGAACGGTTTTTAATTTCGTGAAAATTTACACAGTGAGAGACGTACTTTACGTAGGGTTTAAATGAATTCTGAGGTGTGTCATCCCCGTTGTGTGTAGAAAAGACTAATAGTGAGATAAATATCAGTCTTGAAACCACAACTATGGTAGTATGGATTTATATGGTATTTAATAGCAAAAAATAACTACATTTTTTTGGCCAATAACGGCCATCTTCAGGTTATTACAATTTTACTCAAAGAGTTTCATATATATGCCTATATTGCGAGGTGATGCTGAGATCTCATCATCGTTACGCGTTAAAATCGGTTTATTTAGTGGGTAGTCTAAGACCATTAGACTTCCCACTAAATAAACTAATTTGTATGCACATTTTAGTGCGTTATTTAGCAGCACTTTTAAGTTTGTGTATAGGGCTTCGATGCCACATGAGTATCAGTATCTGGCACGGGTGGAATGACACTGACAAGGGGAGACCTAATTCTGTGCTCAGAGGATAACCCGTTTCACTGCCATTTTCTCAATCCCAAATCCCATATGAGTTTCCATGGGATCGAGCCCTGTTCTCCATGGCCATAACTTGGTGACTGTCTACTATCTCTCTCTCTCTCTCTACATATATATATCTATATATATATATATATATATATACGTACACATATATATATAATGTATAAAAATGTAAAGGTAAAGTGATCCCGTTACAGGCCTGGTGTGGCCCAGAGGGTGGGTAGAGATATAGCTCTACTCTTCCATGACTGCGGCACTAGAAGGGGGTGAGTGGTCAGCAGCACGCCCCGGCCGCACTTTACCCCCGGGAAAGACCCGGTACCCATTTTACAGGAGGCTGAGTGGGCCACAGGGCCGGGCTGGACGGGCGGAAAATCTCTTCCCCACCGGGATTCGATCCCGGACCGTCCAGCTTGTAGTCAGTCGCTATACCGACTGAGCTGCCCGGCCTATTATACACACACACACACACACACATATATATATATATAATATATATATATGTACTACAAAAATCAGTACTGAATGTCTTTTGCTATGAATACGTGTATTATGTGACGATAAGTTGCCTGGTAGAGAGTGACTGCAGAATACTTACGTAGGCGTAATTCTATTATGGAAAAATATCTGGTTATTGAACTTTTTGTCTGGCAGGTATACTGAGCAGCCTTTCGCCCACTTATTCAAAGTCCCTTCGGTTTCGCTGTAAAATTTGACTTCAAATTTAAGTTTGGGTTCAACGAAACGAATTTTCGAAATGTTGTTTCCTTGGCTTTGTCACAAATAGGCGCCGCGTTAGTTACCGCTCAAGACCTTATCTTTCCAGGGTTGTTTATGTGGAATTTGCGAAGTGGCACTGGGACAGGTTTTCCTCAAAAGTGTTTTTGTTTTTCTGTGTCATTCATCAGGCCACCGATGGTTACATATTCATTCATGTATCATCCCTAGGATAAATGATGTCAGAGTTCCCACAGATATGGATTCACCTCACAGCAGGAATAATAATGCACAATGTTTGTATGTCAGTGTCGAATGTACCTTTCTGCTTTTATTCCTTGAAAATTACAAACCGAGGTGTCCAAAAACATATGACCATAATCATCCCTTGTACTGCTACGTTACTAGTAGAAACTGTGTCGCTGGTTTTATGGCTCTTGTGTTTTTTTCATGCAGCTGTGATGTTTATGTCTAATGGGTTTGAAATTCAATTGCATACTGCACGTTTCTCCACGCCGTTGCAAATTCAAATGGCAGGTAGCAATACATCTAGCAATCAAGAAATCAATACAACTCCCTGCTACATTCGATAGAGCCGGTATACCTCTGTCTGTAAAGTGACAAGCCGGACAGCCGGGGTTCGATTTCCGTTAGGGGTGGTGTTCTTCTCTGTGTACTGACATCCTGAACAGGGTTTCGGCCCGCTGAGCTCCCTATGTAACGGCTACATGTAGAAAGTTTCCCGGGATAACTTCGCCAGAGCGTGAAAATTAACCACCCATTGATTTAGTCCTTCCCTTCGCTACATCTGCAATATGGGGGTTCTTATTTCCTTTTATCAAAACGGTGCCCTACACAATCTTGCGAAATGTAGCCGGAAAGTAAATAAAACAAAAGTAGTGAGTTTTCGCTCTATCACAGATTTTAAAACAATTCTAGGACTTTTCCATTCACTTTTCTTGTACATGTCACGGGCTAGGATAAGCGTTTTGGTTTAAAAGTTAATTTGCCGCAACGTGAGGCTGATCAACCAAGTTTTAACCAAAGAAGTTCTGTCTCAATTCTTCTATTGATTGTTTTAGATTATGGTTTATTCGTGATCCCCTGCTGGTTCCATCTACTTCAAGACTGAGACAGTAGGTTTCTTCGAAACCGTCGTAAGAAAAAGAGCTGTATCTTGAGGGAGGAGTCGAAAGGAAGTGGTGTGGAAAAGAAAGGCAGCTTCATAATGAAGAGTTTTACAATGTATAGGCTTTAACATACGTTACTGAGATGATAGCAGGAAAAATGTGTGCCTAATATGGGACCACATCAGAAATGCATTATGAATTCAGTCTGTAAATATGCCCAGAAGAAGTCATGCTAGATCTGGACTGGAGGGTAAAGTAAATGGATTTGGAAGGAGTAGGGTGTTATGGCTTTGAATTCCTTCAGCTGTCTGGTCTTTGGGAAGAAGACGGTATAGAATTTGCTGATGTAGAGGAAATATCAGCTTTTGTGCTGTGAGTCTGCTCCCCCGTATTGGATTGCAATATACAGATAAATAAACTTGCAAACTGACGAATGTAAGCTGATTATAATATTATTACGATTGATAGAAAACTAGGCTTGAAAGGGCATAATTCCGGCACATGCCTGCGAATTTAATAGCTTGGAAATCCGTAAGACAAGAAAAAATACCGGATATGAAGTGTGTTTAATTATCTTACTCCTCGTCCGTTCTAAACATATTTTCTCCGATAAATATTCAATAAGCTCATCCGAGATACTCCATAAACGTAATTATGCTTATGTAAAGAGTCTGTTATTGTTGTCCGATTTTAACCCTTGTTAGAAAATGTAGATAAATTTTAGTAACACTCCATTTTCAGATTTCATTGAAGTTGAATAAAAGACAAACTTGAAGTCACTTGCTATTTTATTTCACTTCTTATGTGCTCAACATGTTTCGGACATTAATATATCCATCATCAGGAGCTTGCGACTATTCTGTTGAATTACCGCATTGGTCTGTTGTTCTTGGTTCGATGTGTGTTGGAGTTTCGGTGTGGTTGGGTTGGAGTGGTATCCGTGTTGTGGGCTGCAGCTATGCTTCCACTCCACTCCAACCCAACCACACCGGAACACCAACACACATCGAACCAAGAACAATAAGACCAATGTGGTAATTCAACAGAATAGTCGCAAGCTCCTGATGATGGACATATTAATGTCCGAAACATGTTGAACACATAAGAAGTGAAATGAAATAGCAAGTGACATCAAGTTGGTCTTTTATTCTTCAACCATCACAATGACGCACGGTCCAGTAAACATAAGATCCATTCAGTTTCTTTCAGCAGTTCTGGGGTTGTTGGTTGCAGTCTGAGACAGACAGACAGACGACATGACGGAACTAATAGACTTGTTTTTGTTTTCTAACTTCCTGTTCCTTACACGCCAAAGATGTCCAATCATTCGGGATTCCAAATCAGACCGCGCTAATGATGCCTGTTTTAAATAGTCGTTAATTAAGTGATAAATTGTTGCAGCATAGCCAGTAAATAGACTGTAGAAGACACACCATTATTCTTGTGGGAAAGCAGATCTTTAATGTTGCCTCGTCTCTGAAGAGAAAGCACAGAAACAAGTTCCTCGAAATGTTTTGAGATTACGCTGAAGGTAGTGTCCCAGTGTTGTAATCATTACTCGGTCTGGAAGGAAGCGTCCTGCCCTATGTTCCTGAGATCGTGTTTACTAGGATGACAAACCCTGCTGTTTTATAAAGATCAGACTTGGTTAGTGGGATTTTAAATTAGAGTTTTTTATGCCAAACTTCGTAGTTCATCATATACATCAACTAGTACTGTGAATTTATGTGGACTGGATTTGGTTGGCCCAGGATAGGGACAGGTGGCGGACGCTTGTGAGTGCGGTAATGAACCTTCGGGTTCCATAAAATGAGTGGAATTTCTTGACTAGCTGCAAACCAGTTAGCTTCTCAAGAAGGACTCTGCACCATGGAGTAAGTAAGTAAGTACTGTGAATTTAGTGTAATTAAAAGAGTGTAGAGCGGGTTGAATATGCAGCCAGGGTGAAGTGGTGAAACCGTACAATACTGCTGCCTGAAGACTGCATGGAAATGGAAGGATAGCATATGTGTTAAGAAGAGAGCTTGTGTGGAAATAGTTGTAGCTGTCTCGGGATTGTGTTATCTCTGTTGTAACCTAGGTTTTCTGCTACAAGAGGGTTGCTTTTTTTTGTTATTACGTCGCATATGTAATTCGTTATTTTCGTACTTAACTAGTCAGCGTGGTTCGTTATCTAGTCAGTTGGTTGTTTAGTTATTTAGTTTCTCGATAGACTGTTCACCTGCTTGTACAATTTGTTGTTGGTTAGTTATTTAAAGATTTCTATTAGCTTATGTACACAAAGTATCACTTCTGACTTTTATTCTGCGGATTAACGCTTTAAAACCCGGCTGGAACGTCGACCCTCCTGACATGTTCTCGTGATAATCTCAGCCCCTTGGAGCAAATGTTAATACAGTGATAACCATATGTATTCCAACAACTGTACTATAATTAGATACTGTAATATGCAAAACATGGGGTAATTCTACTACTTGGCATTTTTCTGTCATCCTCATGTAGGTATTCAACAAAGAAAAATATGGTAATGACTATTTATGTCATAGATGTGGAATGGTAGATGTAAATTAGAAATATTAAAATGGTTAATAAGATTGAAAAGCATAGTACAATGTTCGTCATGATAGTTATTATTCGATTGCAAGCAAACATCTGTTGCAGAAAATCACCTGTTCTCCTGTGGCTGTTTATATCGCAATGAGTGAATGTAATTGAATAATTTTAAGAAGCCAAGACAATTCCTCCAACTGGACCACAACTCCTGCATATTGTTCTGTTTACACTTCATTGTTTACATATCATTCTAAAGTCCCACGCTGTAGAATACGATCGACTGAAAGGGGCTTTAAATAAATCATAAATAAAATAAATTATAAAATTTAATGCAAGTTCAGAATTGTTTATGGAACAGAAGATGAGAACACAGAGTAAATCATTGTTTGTAACTGCTGAAAGTTCTTCAGAATTATAATTTTGAAACTAGTTATTTAGCGAGTTTAAAATCAGTCCCATTACAGGCTCGATGTGCCCAGAGGGTTCCAGGAAATTAAGGTTCCCCGATTACGTGACAATGGCCCAGAATAGTGGTAAGGTTGTCAGCCTTACGCACCGGCCGTTTTTACTCCCAGGAAATACTCCTGGTACTCGTTTCTGTTAGAGGCTGAGTCAACCCCAGCGTCATAGTGCGATCGGAAGGATTATATCAATGAAAAATTCCAATGACACCATCTGGAATCGAACCAGCGACCTTCCGATTTGTAGCGCAGCGCCTTAACCAGTGTGCTACCGCGGTCCTTTATTTAGCGAGTTACTTTTCCATATATTTTTTGCACATACGAAGTGACCCATAACAGAAGACTGCTGCATTGAGTTTTGTGTGTAGTTTATAACAGTATGCCTCTGTGGGGACCGCGGTAGCACAGTGGTTAAGGTGCTGCGCTACAAATCGGATGGTCGCTGGTTCGATCCCAGCTGGTGTCAGTGGATATTTCATTGACATAAAATCCCTCCGATCGCATTGTGGCCCTGGGGTCGACTCAGCCTCTAACAGAAATGAGTACCAGGAGTATTTCCTGGGGGTAAAGGCGGCTGGTGCGTAAGGCTAACAACTTACCACCATCCTGTGCCGTTGTCATGAAATCTGGGAACTTTAACTTCCTGGAACATTCTGGGCCACTCCAGACATGTAACAGGACTACTTTACCTTTACCTTAGTACGCCTCTGTAATTACTAATTCCTGTATAGTAAGTTATTTATTTCTTTGCTCGCTGTTTCACTAGCTTAGTGGCCACTGACAAATGAAACACAAGTACACATATACAACGACAAATGATGCTGAGGATGATGATGGTGATGGTGGTGGTGGTGGTGATGGTGATGCCAATGATAAAATGGAAGGCCTCCAGATAGTTTGATAATTACTTTCAGCCTCTTACTGGTATCCATAACCTGTGTTAGGAAATATTAATCGGGCTTGTACATTCGTGCAGATCCGCCCCATTTTCGTTTAATATTTTTTTGGTGCTGGATGCAAAATTTCGTCAGAATATTCTTCATTCAGTGTTTCCTCTAACATTTTTTGCTGTTTATTTTCTCAAAGCACGTCAAATGTTCACATGAAGGCGTCGTTCCTTCCATTTTTTTTCATCCCCGAAAATCGATTCACTTTTGGCACTGAGGGCTACACTAGTATCTGTCAGGAAAATTTTGATCCGTCTGTTACTGTGTAATTCAGCAAATTTCAGGAAGACAAAGTCAAATATTTTCGCATGTTTCATTACCCTCCTACCGCGCACCGATTATTGCATGGCACAACATACTTTTTGTTATAATCTCAAACGTTTACCGAAACGTTTCTCACTTCCCCTCGTGTAAGTAATGAAATCGATACACGTTAGCTAACTAAGTGTTTTAAAATCTACACTCTGTTACACCAACTTAACGGCGAAATGAGGTATAAAAACAACGGATTTCGTGGGATTTGTCCTCCATTAGAGTACACTTTTCACCGGATCACGTGCTTTCGAGATGTGTGCTGGGATCTCGACATTCTCTCTCTCTCTCTCTCTCTCTCTCTGTTGTGCTGGAGTCGGGAACACGCGTAGGCTTCGTGACACATATAGAGATATTCTGCCCACTACGTGCTGCGGAGGCGGTTATTTGCGTTCATCCGTTATTACCAGTTCACCAGAATACTGTGTTGTAACAAGCGGTAAGGAGCGCTGGTTTACAATCGTTGCTATTGAAAGAAGCCATGGCATTTCAAGAAGGTGAGCAGATAAGAGCAAAAATAATCATGGAAAACAAAGTAAATGGGCAAATAAAATAATGTAACTACATGCGACTGCAGCATAACAAGCTCTAGAGGATTCAATGTATATGAGAAACGATTTGACCCATATTTAAACCTTTGACTGCGCAGGGAGACATTCATATTTTAACGCACCCTTTATGTAAAACATAGATTATTGACCCAAAAATAACATGAAATACAGGTCATTTTGTGGAGAAAGCACCCGGACATTTGGTATCATGTCTCAAAGAATTTAGTATATATATATATATATTTATATAATCCCCCCCCCCCGCATAGCGCTGTAGCTCAGCGCAGACCATGGCTTTCCCATTCCTGAGATTTCTGGATCATACACAAAGACGCAGCCCAGTCGGCAGATCTTCTCTTGACGAGTAATCAGCTCTTCGCAGCTGTCAGCGGCCGCAGACCTTCGCCTTAGACCGCACAGCCCCTGTGTATGTATATTAGTTGATTAAATACATGAAAAGTAGTCATTTGATGGTAGCGGTTTGAAAGAATCAGTGAGACAGTATTGTGAAAATTATGTAATACAATAGCGGTACCCTGTTTTCTGTACAGGTTTGAGAACTGGACTGCAGTAAAGCAGAAAGATGAAATGACAGAATGGGGACAAAGTTTTTGTCAGTTTCTGGATAAGCATTATGTGACAAAACAACGGACAGAGAAATAAGAAAAGAACTGAACGTATACATTTTAAATGATACTATTGTAGAGTATAGATGCAGAAGGATGCAACTTTTACTAAGAATGAAGTATAGGTACACGCGTTTTAAAGTTGGTGTATGATTTCATTGCTGCTAGTGATAAAAAGAGACGTTCATTATTGCTGATAGTAAGGAATCTTAATTCTCTCCATGTTTATGACAGTTGCTATTGCATTATACAGACACTGTATTGGCATTGTGCTCGTTTTCTGTACGTGATGCGCACAGCGATGTGGGATTTGGCATTACACTTGTGTTCAAGTGATTAGTTGTCATTTTAGTGACCGATTTTACATTATTCATACCGTGCGTGTTCTTATAATTAAAGCATCGACCGACAGAAGCACTTAATAAAATACAGTTTGTGACAAATATTAATCTCCTGCATGTTTCGACACCGGGGTGCCGTCATCGTGGAGTCTTTCAGATGAATTGAATACGAGCCCAAAGCCATAATCTGGGTATATATCGCCTTCATTGGAATTATTAATATACTGAAAATTCCAGAGTACATAAAACTGATAACCATAAAATTACAGCGCTGTGATGTTAAGACTGTGTGATAGGCATGCCAGGTACAAGCTTATAGCTATTTGTATTCCGTGTGCAGTGTGTACATAAACACGGTCTCGATCTGTGTGATCCGTAGCGATCTCGTCCACTTGGAGCGTGTGTAGCCTGTCGTAATAGACTTATTCCTTTTATCTGAAAGTCTCCCTGAGGATGGCACGCCGGTGCGGGAACAGGTAAGATATTAATATTTACTCAATTATTACACCAACCAGTGCACATATATAAAATTTATAAAATTTACAAATTAAAACATTAAAAATGCTCCGACTTGTTTCGGTCCTAAGACCATCATCAGGGAGCTATATATTCCTTTCTAAAGTCACACTAGAAATAGTCACGGATTAATTTCGTTGTACAAGTTGGGTGTTGTGGCAGCATGCCATGTTGTGTAATGTTATAATGCGTATCACACAACGAAGCACAGAATGCACATCCGTAGCAGGGCACTCTTCGCAACATAACATTACACAACACGGCATGCTGCCACAACACCCAACTGGTACAGCGAAATTAATCCGTGACTATTTCTAGTGTGACTTTAGCAAGGAATATATAGCTCCCTGATGATGGTCTTAGGACCGAAACATGTCGGAGCGTTTTTAATGTTTTAATTTGTAAATTCTATAAATTTTATATATGTGCAGTGGTTGGTGTAGTAATTGAGTACTCGACAGCATGCACGGTGTAACAATAAAAATATTAATATTTGTTTTAAATTTTATTCCATTATTTCCATTTGTTGGTTGATGTATTAATTAGTGAGCACTGTTCATTAGTTATTATACTGATGTAAGTGGCGCAAATGAAGTTAGAACCCTGGACATTCTTAATACTAAGGTAGTAAGCAAGCCAGTAGATCGTCTATCAAATAAAAACCTATCTTTACAAATAAGCTCTAGTCCGGATTTCAGACGAGGGTAACTCCACAAACATTGTGCATATAATGCCCACCACAAATGCCGTGTAATGAACGCTGGCCTAATGACACTCAAGAACCTTTACTCCCGACGCGAAATAGAAACATGTAAAATTTACTTAATGAACGTTCAGAAGATTCCAAAAACCTGTGCTGAATTTAGATCTAAGAAAGTGCAGGATTTTCGGTGCAGAAGCACCATATTGTGAAAGCGTATTGGGCTTATAGATCCGATCCCATTGGTCACGCGGTCTAAGGCGTGGGTCTGCAGCCGCTTACTTGCTGGGATTGTCGGGGCAAATGCCGCCTGGAGGAAGGAATGTTTGTCTCTTGTGCATGTTGGGTGTTGTTAGGTATAGGTCTCTGCCGTGGGCTGATCACTCGTGCAGAGGATTCGTACCTAATGTGGTGTTTCTGAGTGTAGTGAGCCCCGATAATGAGGAAGCACTGGCATGCTATGGGCTGTTGCGCCATGGCGGGGGAGGGCTTATGGAATTCGTAGTCCATGTGTTTTAGACTTCGGTATGAGGCCATTAGCAACCGATACAATAATTAAATTAGAAATAAATAATCAGATCCTGTGTAAATTAATTTTTTGATGGTCGGCTGTGAAATGAGTTTTACATGTTTTACGTCAGATATGATATCAATTTGACATTTATATAGTCAGTAAAATACGTCGCTGTCACAGGATATGTAGGCTGATCAACATACCCTTAGGATGTTTTTTTTCGTTTTGCTGACCGTGCATCTCAGTATATTTATATCAGTATTTAACCAACTTGATACACAAAATTTGTTTCACAATAAGTTTTATTTCATGCCTCTACATGTTTCGAGCACATGTGCTCGAAACATGTAGAGGCATGAAATAAACTTATTGTAAAACAAAAAGTTTGTGTATCAAGTTGGTTAATTACTGAGATAAATATCCTTAGGAGACGGGTTGAAGACGGAACGAAAGTTAAATGAAGATTGTTGTTTTCTATGATGTATTACATCTGGGTACATCTTCAGTTTTGAAGAGTACACTCTTCTAGACTGAAGATGGAAGCATCGTGCGTCTCCGAAACATAGGGACCTATCTACCACACTGAACGGCATAATATCCTAAAAGACAATAATGATGAAATCTCATTGTCAACATTTCCTCGTTTGTAATTTTTCGCTGTGTGACTCCTTTCCTAGAGAAAGTGAAAGACACATAAATCTCTAGAGAATATGACGTACACCATGGACGTCGAAGACAAGCGTCATCTGTTAACTCCGAATCAACTACAAAGGCTTTGATTTCTCGTTAATGGACTGGTATCTGTTGCTTCAACCAGACACGGCAGCCAGAGAAACGGATGTCGCTAGAGGAAGCAAACCTCCATGTTGGTTTCCTATCGGAAATTCTCAGCTTTGACAGTTCTAACTCACTCTCTCCTCTATCCACCCTTTCATCCTCTTACGTCTTATACGTCTTCACCGAGAAAAAAAAAGAAAAGAAAAAGAAAACAAGCTACAAAATAAAACTCTTCGACAGCACCTGTGGATCTGCAACGTCACTCTTAATGTACAGCAGTCGAGACATCTGTAAACACGTAAAGTCATCTGTTAAAATTTAAGATATCCTGCTTTAAATCGTTTCTGTTCTCGTGACGTATTGTGATGCAGTGTTTATGGAACGTGGTTCTAGGATCGGCAGCGGTCCGCGGCTAAATCTGTGCCTCTCTGAAAAGTGTCATTAATGCTATGAATTTGTGTGTATTAGCCTGCAATAAATGCAAACCGAGCAATTTTCCGTGAGATGGAACTTTCCTGTCTTGCGTGTGGGAGGTGTCTGGTTGGCTTATCGGCGACTATTCTCGCAGAAATATTTCGTGATTTAAACCTACCTCGGAGACCCCGGTAGCACAGTGGTTAAGTTGCTGTGCTAAAAATCGGAAGGTCGCTGGTTCGATCCCAGCTGGTGTCAGTGGATTTTTCATTGGCATAAAATCCTTCCGATCGCACTATGGCCCTGGAGTCAACTCAGCCTCTTAACAGAAATGAGTACCAGGAGTATTTCCTGGGGGTAAAGGCAGCCGGTGCGTAAGGCTGACAACCTTACCACCATCCTGGGTCATTGTCACGTAATCTGGGAACCTAAACATCCTGGAACCCTCTTGGCACCTCGGGCCTGTAATGGGACTGATTTACCTTTTACCTGTGTTGTGCTACACTGAATAAGTGTGGTTTGTTTAGTAATAAACACAAAGGGATGGATTCCATATAGATTGCTATAGATCTATTATTTGGGCTGCTGACAGTCATGAAATAAACAAATATTTCAGCGCGCATAAAAAACTATACCCTACTCAAAAAAAGAAGGGGTTGTTTTAATTCTTTGGACTCCGACCTTCTGCTGTCAGGCGTTGTTTAATCAAATAAGCAGCTACCAACGTTCTTGTGGAGGCTGCAGTTTCGGAGAACAGTTTCCTCCTAAATGTATGTAACCAGTTACAAAAAATATATAGCACAAAGACTACAGTCTTAAGAATTAACAACAATGAATCATTAAATATCAGGTTTAATCCCTGTAATAGGAATGTGTTCTGTCGTTTATCATCATCATTATTGTCATCGACGCCGTCTTTTTTGTTATGGTAAAAGGTAAAATTGACTCTATAAACTGCCATGAAGGCCCAGAGGGGGAGTAGAGGTATAGCTCTACTTTTCCTTTAACATCGGCGCTAGATGAGGGTAGGTGGTTAACGCCACGCCCCGGTCCCTTTACCTCCGGGAATGAGCCGGTACCCATCGTCCTAAAGGCTGGTGGGCACCAGGGCCGTTCTGGACAAGGGCCTAAAATCTCGCCTCCAACAGGATTCGATCTCCGGTCTGTCCAGCCCTTGGCGAGTTGCTATACCGACTACGTTATCCCAGTTGTTGATGTGGTATAAATGGCTCTCGTCATTTGTTGTGATTCTGCACATGCAGTCGGTGCTGACTTGAAAATCACGACGAATTTAGTCACAAATCTGTCAAGAAATGAGCAGCAGTGGGTGTAACCTGGAGCACTAAAAGTCTTGGCATTTTGTACTTCACAGTGTGATGCTGCTACATGGCTACAAGAGCATAAATACGCTCTTCCTGGCAACTGTACGTGTGTACCACACGGAATCCCAAATTGAAAAGTTTTTGTCACCATAAATTATATTCTGTTTGTCACATAACCTGTGATTTGACACCATATTCCTTTTTAACTGAATTTGTCCATAAATATATGCCGTTTCAGAATTCAGACAATTACATTTTTCAGTTTTGCTGAACCGATGCGCTAGTCACAGTGTTTTATAAATTGATGTTGGTAAATCAATAATGGGGAGGCGTGTTGAATTAATGGGCATGCAGCAACTGCTGCCTTGCAGGGGCCAATTTACTGAACCCCAGGTCGGTGAAACCGCTAGTTACGTGCTGTACCTATACTGGCGGCAGAAGTGGTGTGAGCCAGCCACCTCCTGTCTATCGGCCGGTTTCCTTCCACTTACCGGTTTGTAATCACTTTACGCCAGTCAAGGTACTATAGCTAGGCGTCTCTGTTTGATCATGTAATTAACACACCAACTCTGAGACAGTCTTCAACCAACGTCAGAACTATTGACGTCACAGACAGAAGACAAAGAGTTTTTGGGTAACCGATGTAACTAATTATTTAGCCCAAGAAAGACTTGAGACAACCGATATGTTTATACAACCCGTGGATGTGATGTATCATCATAACCAGACTTGCTGTTTCCTCAGACGTGGGTTGCAGTGGAACATCTCTTTAGGTTCTGCTGCACATGCAGTCGTTTCGGAGTTTGTCGGATAAATGACTTCAGTACAACGGATCGATGATAAAAAAAAAGAAGCTAAAGTTAACGCAGAAATAAAATAAGCTGCAATACAAATTGTATTCTGTCATAGTAATCAGCAGAGACATGTAGAATAATTGTAATTCTTATAAAGTTTAGAAATTCTCATTCATGTAATTGTGGAAAATAGTGCTACAGATCGCGAGTCTTTTACGTATGAACGTAATATTGAGGCGCATTTGTGCAACCATTGTTGCCGTGATAAAATTACATATTCTAAGTATGTGTCTGTAACCCTAATTACCCAGCATGCATTGTGCACTCACCACATTGACATTTGTGGCAACTCTGGCTCTGCAGTGTGTTTCCACATAATATCCTAAACGGGACGATTTTCAGGAAAAAAAAATTTATCGGACATAAAATATGTGTGTTTTGATTGTCTGCACAAGTTTGTCTTAAATATTTCTCATTCTAAGAAGAACTGAGCGAGATATTGTCATAAATGCACCTTGGGCTCCATGTAATGTAAAGGTAAAGTGTTCCCGTTACAGGTGGCCCAGAGGGTGGGTAGAGGTATAGCTCTACTCTTCCATGACTGCGGCACTAGAAGGGGGTGAGTGGTCAGCAGCACGCCCCGGCCGCACTTTACCCCCGGGAAAGATCCGGTACTCGTTTTACAAGAGGCTGGGTGGACCCGAGGGCCGGTCTGGACGGGCGGAAAAACTCCTCCCCACCGGGATTCGATCTCGGACCGTCCAGCTCCTAGCCAGTCGCTATACCGACTGAACTACCGGGCCCACCTATGTAATATACGTTTTATTAATTTCGGGGTTTAAAATATCTTGAATTTTCTTCACATATTTTCGAGAAATACTCAAATATCAGGTGTAATAAAAATCTGTCCAGTAGGAGTCGGGTTGCTGCATGCTGACGGACAGACAGACATGAAGAGGCTGATAATCGCTTTTCGCAATTTTGCGAACACGCCTATAAACAAACCAGATCACAAGGCACTGACATGTGACAAGGATATTATAAAACCAGACTCCCGTTCATTACACAATAAGCATTTTACTGTCTATCACGTCATCTTCTTTACTTTTAGAATTATACCTTTCGTTTTTCTTATGTCCACATGGTAAACAAGCCGGCGCAATGTTGGAACTTTCTGAGCCGTAATTTTATGTTCATGTCTTCTAATAAACATATTATTTCTCACTGCAACTCCCATTTCTTTTTCCTCTTAGTCAGTCGTCAAAGCATAAACATTTTCGCTTCCATGCTTTGCGTTCTGCTGAAAACATCTAAATTATTTCTAACGCGGAAAATTGCATTTAGTGGATTACGTTCTGCCCCGCTTTGAATATGGGAATTTATGTAGAGGTGCACTAAAGAAGGGATGCTGTCAGGATATATTTACGTATATAAACTGGACAGGGGGGCCGAAATGTAAATTGAATACAATTACAGTCAAACCCAGCACTATAATATTTTTCATCCATTGCTACATGTTTTGTTTCAACGAACCATCGTCAGGCATTACTTTACGAAAATTAAAAAAAAAAAGACGTAAATACACTTGCAGTATACATTAATGGTTAATGAGAGCTCACTAGCTTGCAAACATTTATTCAAAGTACCACGTATTTCTTACAACAAAACCAACTAGATGCACTATTTTTTCAAATTTATTTTTGGAATAAATCTCTACATGTTTCGAACAGTTCCTCTGTCCATCATCAGGAGTTTTGCACTGTACACACAGCAATGGTATACGTCATACAGGTTTGCTGACAGCTTGCGAACTCGCAGGATCAGGATGGAACCGTCCTGATCCTGCTCGCGTTGCTGAGAGTGCAGCTACCTTCATTCTCAACAACGCGTTCTCACACATTATGATATGCTGTCACAACATGCTGGTTACAGAAACAAATTAAATTGTGAATGTTTTAATATAACTTTAGCAAGGAAGAACGTAACTCCCTGACGATGATCTAAAAGATCGAAACATATCGGAGTGATTTTAAGTGTTTTTTTATATGTAATTTTATGTGAGTGCAATTGTTGGTTGATAATTAAAGTGATTCTGCGAAATGCACGGTGCAACAATAAGGTCTATATTAGTGCATCTGGTTGGTTTTATTATAAGAATTTTTCACGCTGCACGGTCACATGAACGTCATATGTGGAATGAATTTTATTCTGAAGCTGTTGGCCGAGGAATCTTCTATTCAGATATTCCCGTATTCTCAGGGAAAGTGAATCAGTACTAAACACAACCCTTACAATTTATCATACCTAAGAATTACCCCATCTTCATTAGATCTAAAGTACGGAAAAATCACATACTAACTTGTAAACTAGAACTAGTCATCTGTTGCATGATTATCTGATCAGAATTCCAAGTCTGTTTACTTAAGAAACTTGCTAGTGTTGTCTTAACTCATACAGTGCGCCCTACGTGGCTGAGTGAATGATTCATTCTGTGATTCGTACACCAGAGTTGCCATGGTTACCGTCCCTGGTTGCTATAGAAGGTAAATGACAGTAATTGTTGCTATAGCTCCACCAGATGCCAACAGTCCGATGAAAGGAATTAACGCCTTGCTGTCTTTCGATGGGCGGTTTGTGAGTGAGGTCACACTCATTTTGAGGTTATCGTATGAATATTATGTTAGGCCCATCGTGTGACGTGCCCATTTCTGGTGTTAATATCAGAACTTAATCTTTAGACGCATTCGCAAAATTCCGATAATTTAAATATTAGCTTCATCATGTTTGTCCGTCCGTCTGTCTGTCCGTTTTTAAGAACTCGGCTCCCACTAAACGGAATTTAATGGAATTTGATATTTGAATATTTTTAGAAAATTTGTCGAGAATATTCAAGTTTCATTACAATCTGGCAAGAATAACGGGTACTTTACATGAAGACCAATGTACATTTTTTGTCATTTCTTGTTGAGTTCTGCTTTGAATGAAGAATGCTTCAGGCAGAATTTGTAGAGGAACTCTAAACACAAATTTTACGTTCAGTAATTTTTTTTTTCGAAAATCATGCAATTTATGAGATAAAGTGGAAAATGTTTGCAGAGCGGGGCAGGCCAGAGATGACAATGTGGCACATGCGCATTTCAAGGTGGCTACCTAAAGGCTACAAAAAACACTCGGAATATGTAATAGTTCTTGTTTTTCACGGCAACAATGGTTGTAGGAACGCACCTCAATGTTACTTTATACGTATATCGCGTCTCTTATTAAGTCTATGACCACACAAGTTGCGGATTTTGAATGAAGACCCCAGTTGAAAGGGCGTTGGTTAAATATCTTCGTTGGTCAGGGTTATTGCACACTTCAGGGGGCGATGATTAATGAGCGTGGCTTAGTAATTCGGAATAGGCTATGTACTGTAAATTTGTACATTTCGGAGATGGAATGTATTGTGTAATTAGTGTAATAACCGTTGAAAATTGCAATTGTGAATATTATTGATTATACAAATAGTTTTTTATAATACTAACATTTAACATCAAACACTCATATAGATTATGGGAGTGTAATATATCCATAGATTTGCCTAACACTTTAACTCTTTGTAGGTAATCTTCCTGGACAGATATACACACAATGGCTTTTGTAGTAACACGCTGAATATTGTTGAATGTCGATCGGTATTTGCTGCCTTTGTGTGTCTGTAATGACAGAGGTTTAAAGCTCAGAATTCCTAGAATAACACTAGCTAGTTCTTGTGGGATTTGTGGTGGGCAAAGTGATACTGAGACAGATATTTCACCCCATACTTTCATCTTCCTCTCTCAGTAACACTCTAGCAATGTTCCACACTCATGTTTCATTCATCTATCAACGACGCTACATACACGTAGCAATTGACAGCGTCGTTAAATGAAACACTTCTCTCTCTGTCTCTGTCTCTCTCTGTCTGAAATATATAATCCTTTAGCCCCGTTTCATACTATAAAATAAATAACCTTACCCTTCTACAGTTGCTAATGTGAATCTTCCGTTGTCATTTTTTGGTATCAAATATAGGTACTTGTTTCGGAACAGAGAATTCGGAACCGTCAACGTTTATTAAATATCGCATTTTCGTCTTTAATTCTCTTTCGCTTTGCGCCATTATATCGTGATGTATATTGATCCTCACATTCAATCCGCGCTCAGATTTGCTGTTCATACTCTGTCCACCATATTGTTAATGGAACAAACGGATGAATAGCGCCCTCTCTGATATCGATATATCAACAAGAGAGAGATACATATTCTGGAGTACTGTTGATTGGCTGAGGATTGTGTTCCTGTACAGATAATTTCAGTGGTAATATTAATGAATAATAACAGATCACGAATGAAATTAGAAACCTAGATACAAGGAGCCAATTAGAACAGAATATTAGACACAGTGTGTTCCGGTTTACCCGACTACATTTCTTGTTTACGTGGAGGGGGTAATGAAGGATGGTTTCCGAAACAAAATTTAAAACATGAGCGTCAAGGAGAGTATTCACTGACATGGGAATTAAGACAGTGGCTTAGTTTCGTAGCAAGAAAACTGGTTTCAAAGAACCATATCTTCACAAGAAAAGAAAGACCAATTAATTCAAATTCAACTTATCTAAACCAACTTTTCATTCACCATAAGTCAATACAATCGAGACACAGTTTTCTTCCTACATTTTCCGTTACTCCCGGCTGCCATTCTTAGGGAATCCCGGATAAAGGCACCCTTCCTACATGCTTCTGCAATGCCGGGATGCTATTATCAGGGAATCCCTGATAATGGCACCCAGGGAGTGCCGAATCATGTAGGAAGGAAATTGTTTCTTGATTGTGTATACTTTTGGTCCACGAAAAGTTGGTTACATTAGTTGAATTTGAAATCGTGCACGGTACGTACAATATTCAGAATAAATTGAAGTCGAAATTTTAATCGCCTACAATTCGGATTAAAAATTATATGTTTTGTTGACCGTGCAACTCGGTATAATTATGTAAAGAAAACCAACTTGATGCACAACTTATTCTTAGAATATTTCGTCAACGTCTACATGTTTCGGGCGTATCTAGGCCCATCATCAGGAGGTAAACCGTATGTATACAACAAATGATACTTATGTTTCTTTGTAGATGACTGTCTGTTGTCCTCATTGAGTTGGAGCAATCCAACAAGGACAACAGACAGTCATCTAAAAAGAAAAATAAATACCAATTGTTGTACACATACGGTTATACCTCCTGATGATGGGCCTAGATACGCCCGAAACATGTAGACGTTGACGAAATATACTAAGAATAAGTTGTGCATCAAGTTGGTTTTTCTTTACACGATTGAAAAGTTATTTTACTACAACAACGTAACAGGCAAGCGTCTCCATTATCAGACAGGTATGAATCTGAACCGCCATTAAAACCAGAAATATTACAAACTACCAGTAGCTTTTTTACTGTCTATATCGGAAGTTGCTGATTCGAATATCCGTCAAGATTCATATTTCCTACCTCTTTATTACAGTGTTTTTTTTTTCAGACCAGTAGCTGATTGTTGTGGTAGCATCTTAAAATACGTCACGATAATTTTTACTTTCTAGTAATGATGTTTCGTCAGTCGGAAACCTCTGTAAATGTATTGTAACATAGTACAGTAGAAATTTCTTTATTCCTATTAAGGACTGCCGCAATGTAACACTGCACCTTGTCTTGCATCCGCGACTGTTTAGTTAGTCTGCTCGTGCGTACCGTCCATATCTGGATGTCACCTGGGACAAGGTGAACTAAGAGTGCATTCAGAAATATAATGGAACACACATTTTAAAATGCCCACTTGAAAGCAAGACCATATGTGAGATGACAATATTGTATCACGGCGTATAGTGAATTGCTGGTCTCAGACAAAGAAATGGGCTGAGTAATCCTATTTGCACTTAGTAGATTGACATGATAAATATATTATTCTATGCGTTGACATATTATCTGAGTTGAGACAAAGTTTCACCGCTAATCAGAACGAGTATGGATTCTAATACTCTTTCGTGCACCTGATGAAGGTACCAGTTCACAAAATTCAGTCTTGCCTCGCCATCTGTGTTGTAGAATTTGTGAGCCCCCAAGCATCTTACTTGGTTGTAGTGCGCCCTTGTCTCATGCTGTGTAGAATGGAACCTGTTGCTCGAATATATTCGCGTGTTTTAAAATTATTTTCTGAGTTCGGTTGACAATTTCTGTGTGCTCTGCGTATGTAACTTACGAAGCGGTCATATCGACTAGCGTGTAATTCATGCCTTGTCCGATATGCGGCGTGGAAGTCAGGCGGTGTGCGATCGTTTTTATGTAACGAAACAGGGCAGACGGGAAGTGACAGGAAGTACGTGTATTTATTAAACATAAATAAGGCAAGGGAAGTGAAAACCATTTTCTTCAAATAAAACAGTGCCCCTGTGTGCTGATATTTGTGGTTCACCTGATCGTATGTTTATGAATCGCAACTGGATTTTAGTAGCAAACAATTTCTAGTCGGTATTACCTTGTGTATTAGTTGATAAAATGGCTACTAGTATCGGCTTTTGTTTTAAGCCATCACCAAAGTACTACACGATTTTGTAGAGCAAGCAGATATTTAATTACTATGCCATTCCGTTTTAAAACATGAGATCCCATGTCTTTGACTTTGCTCTTTTCATAAAGTAAAATTCTTAAAATATTGTAAAAGAGCATAACGTGTGTTATTGAATTATTTTAAGTCTTTCCTGTTCCCATTCATAATGAATTATATTTTATTTTGTTGTGTATAAATTGTACCGAACAATGTATTTATGTTATATTTTGATTGCCTGCTGTAACTGGTGCAAGATCTGCATGTAACAATGTTGCTTTCTTCCCACATAGATTTATGTCACTCTTTCATACATTTTCTGCGTAAAAAGTAATTCAGTAATACATTTTGAAGCGTTTTGTTACTTTTTAGTTAATAGATTGTGTCTTAACTGAAAAGCTGAAACATGTGGCTGCTCCATGAACTAATTGGTTTGTGCTGACTGAAATTGCTCTGTACTGCTCACGTGAATATTTACACAACTGCGTAAATCAATTTAAGATAAATCGGTTCTGTTTAGATTCTCATTTCGAAACGTTATGTCATCTCTAATTACGTTATAGTTTCCCATGTAGATAATATTCTTTATTTTAGATGGGCAGATCTCGGTGGCAATGTTCTCCGTAGGAAATTTGTAAGATTTATACTAACAAGACAGCATTTCTCAAGAGGCGTATGAAATGCTGGAGCATTTGTGTTATCTTCTGCATGTTCCAGCGTGTAAGGCGCTGTGACATTCTCCCTTCCGAATAGTTTTTATTCTTGTTCCAGTAGACCCTGTTGCTTTATAGGTTTGTGTATTTCGTCTAAAGGAAACAAATTTTCCCATCTCACAGTCGTCTTCTGACATATCTCTGTGGCCCCTCCACTGGGATATGTGTAGTATCGAAGAATCCCACAAGTCAGAAAGCAGACGATAGTCAAAGCAGAGTACAGTAATAACTTTTCTGGTTATCTTGAGTACATATAGAACAAGGATCTTGTCTTGGGTGTCTACATTCCTGCTGCAAACCACAGAAGTCTGACGGGTTCTCTTGTAATCAATCACTTGATCAATTAACATATGAGGGGCATTAGATATTTAAGTTTTAATGAAACTAACGTTTGTGTGAAGGTACGGTAAATATGATCTGTGGAGTACAGAGAATATCGCGGTTGTACAAACGTCACTCATTTTGACGTTTTGCTGACCGTGCATCTTAGTATATTTATCTCAGTATTTAACCAACTTGATGCACAAAATTTGTTTCACAATAAGTTTTATTTCATGCCTCTACATGTTTCGAGCACATGTGCTCGAAACATGTAGAGGCATGAAATAAAA
>Ga0131853_10003448_pt1 | contig 28340 bp, 27 predicted proteins | sample TergutLab28metaG_FD_92764 | JGI IMG/M metagenome (GOLD analysis project Ga0131853, IMG submission 92764) | Labiotermes labralis P1 segment gut microbial communities from Petit-Saut dam, French Guiana - Lab288 P1 (version 2) (version 2) | ecosystem: Host-associated > Arthropoda: Insects >...
CCCCGCCCATTGTCTGAGCATACGAAGGCGTCTAAGCTCCGGCGCAACTTTTACAATGGATTTTGCCATGAGCACAGGGAACTTGCTGTCTGCCGTCACGCGCAAATCACGCGGTTGATCTTCACAAGTCCGCCCCATAATGAACGAACCATTTGGCATTTGCTGGCAATATAAATTGAGCGAAAAACTCATAAGCATAGGCTCCAAAATGCGCTCGATTCCCTCCGTTACAAGAATATTATGCCGCTCGGAATAAAGTGGCAGCTCAACCCCGACGGATTTTGCTAGCCCCTGCGTATAACCGCCCGCTGCGTTAACGACTGTGTCAGTTGCTATATTTCCTTTATCCGTCTCGACACCGATTATACGGCCGTTTTCTACATTTATTTTCGTTACGTTCGTGTTTTTGTATATTTTTCCACCAAGCTTCTCAAATGCGGTCGCAAACGCAAGAGTCGTCCTAAACGGGTTCAAATGCCCGTCACGCTGATGAAATGCAGTTGCCAAAATGCCTTCTGTATTCAAAATCGGCACCATTTCCTTCGACTGACTCAAATCGAGAAGCTTCGAGTCGATGCCGAGGCTGTTTTGCAAGGTTATGTTCTTTTTTGCTTGGTTAAGCTCTTTCTCCGTTGAAATGAGCATCATATAACCGCCTTGATGAAACTCAATTGCCGCAGAAGCTCCGAGCTCATCCTTAGCATTTTCGAAAAATTCACATGAAAATTTCGACATAACACAGTTAAGCTCCACACCCCATTGTTGACGGATTCCCGCACCACAGCGGCCCGTTGACCCCGCTGCAAGCTGCGCTCGCTCCAAAACGACTACGTTTTTTGCGCCGTGTTTTAATAAAGAATACCCTATTGAAACACCCGATATGCCACCGCCGATAATTACAATATCTGCAATTTTATCCATTTTACTTCACCTCCGATTCAAGGTCATAATCCGCCAAATCGCCAATTGCCACGGATTTAACCATAGGACGATAAGTTCCCGGATTAAGTTCAGAAATGGGAACGCCTAAATAATCACTGAGTTCGTTCAAAATAATTGGTACGCAGTTTCTTCCCTGACAAGGCCCCATACCTAGCCTCGCAACCCTTTTAAGTTCGTCAACAGAAGTATGACCGCGCGAAATCATCAAGCGAATGCCTTGAAGGTCAACATCATGACAGCGACAAACAACATTCGATTCCACCCTCGAAATAGCAATATGCCGCACCAATTTTGCCTGCGTTTTATCTACTGCAATGCGAACAATCGGAATTTTATTATCTTCTGAAATAGGGCTAAACTCCACAACTTCCGCCATCGCAATAGGCACACCATCTTTATCGATAGCCAAAACAGACTCTTTAATCTTCGGAATCGGCAAAAAGTCATATGCAAGCTCAACAAGCGCTTTATCATCCGAATAATCATGATCAGCCGTTGGAATCCACTCAGCAATATTTGTGACTTTTTTAATAGCCTTAAGCTGCGAATGAGCTTCGGCTTTCTGCGTGCTCAAATCATCCGTCCCGCACCCTAAATATTCCACTGCCGAAAGACCCGCAAGTTTGCCTTTTATAAGAGCTGAACCCGCGTCCGAAACGCCTGCCACATCACCGCAGGCAAACACATTTTCGACAGAAGTTCTAAAATTTTCGTCAGTGACAGGAACATGCCCTCCTAAATCAGCGTTATACTCCATTTTGCAGCCTGCTTGCCATAAAATTTCGGTTAAAGGCGACAATCCAGCAGCTACACATAAAGTATCAGCAAACATTTTTCTCTCTGTCAAAGGAATGCCTTGACCCTGTTCATCCAATTTCCAAATAGTAGCCCCTTCGAGCATGTCCGCTCCATGAGCTGATTTAACTCCATAACCTGTAATAATAGGAATGCCTAATTTTCGAATGTTAGCTGCGTAATTATCAAATCCTTTAACTTTTTGCTCGCTTTCGACAACCGCGACAACTTCTACACCAGCCTGCATAAGCTGATAGCTTACAATCAGCCCGATATTGCTCGAACCAAGCATGATTACACGTTTAGCAGGCATTATGCCATATTGATTCATCAAAGTTTGCATTGCGCCCGCTCCATAAATGCCGGGTATGTCATTGCCCGGAAACGACATCGTTTTCTCACTTGCTCCTGTCGCGACAACAACCGCTCGAGGCTTGATTTTTTCATATTTTCCGCCGATATCAGCAGTCCAAATTCCATCGTCATACGCCGCTAAAACTGTCGTGGCAATATGCGTTTCCACATTGGGGAGCTCACTAATCTCTTCAATAAGCTTGTTTGCTATTTCAAATCCTCTTAACGAGGAGAATTGCTTCCCGGCGCCGGAAAACATATGCGTTTGCTTTATAAGCTGGCCTCCTAAAGCATTATTTCTGTCGATAAGAAGCGCTTTGAGCCCTGAGCGAGCCGCTTCAATTGCGGCGCTAAGCCCTGCCGGCCCTGCGCCAACGACAAGCAAGTCCGTATGTATCATACAAAATCCCCCTACCCTTTATCCATCTGTGTTTCAACTACCATTCCGTCACGCGCTAATTCGATACATGTTTTGACATTAGGCCTTCCGTCAACAACCATGTAGCATGAAGCGCAGTTTCCAACAGCGCAATATAATCCGCGTGGGCGTTTTCGCCCTCTCGATTTGCTTAGAGCGCGAATATCGGCGGCATGTAAAGCAGCGGCAATTGTTTCACCTTCAAACGCTCGCACAGGGATTCCGTCGAACGTAAACGTAATTGCTTTATCCTCATTTGGATTAAATTTTAAAATAGGATGCTCGGAAATTCTCAAGCAAACACCTCCTAATAAGTGTACTATACGATTTATTTATTATAAACGACAACTCTGTCTCTGCCTGCTTCTTTCGCGGCATAGAGCGCAATGTCGGCCTTATTTATAATATCATCAAGTGATTCAATTGTTTGTCCTTCTGTTGAGCAAACGCCGCAAGAAATTGTTACATTAATACTTCTGTCTTTTATGTTAAACGGCGACGAACCGACAGCTTTGTTAATTCTCCAAGCGACAGCTTCGGCGTTTATAACCTCAACGCCTGCAAGCAGTACGATAAACTCTTCCCCACCATACCTTGCAACGACAGTGTTTCGCTTAACTACGCTGTTTATGCGCATAGCGAGCATTTTTAAAACTTCATCTCCGAAGGCGTGGCCATATGTGTCGTTAACCTTTTTAAAGAAGTCAATATCAAGCATTATAATCGAAAAATGCGTTCCAAATTTAAAATATTTGCTCAATTCATTGTTTGCGAAATCCAAAAAATAACGCCTATTGTAGATATTCGTCAAAGTATCGGTATATGCAAGCATTTCAAGTTGTTTCATCACCATACTTGCTTGCTTGATTTCGCGCAAATCTCTAATAAATGCCATGATGCAAAATTCACCTTCTAGGCGTACGCGCATCATAGAAACTTCACAAGGAATGAGTTCTTTAGCTTGGTTTCTAAACATCCACTCAAAGATTGTTGAACCTAAGTTAAACGATATTTCAAGCATTTCACGGCTTTTATCAACAGACAAAGATCCTTCAGGCTGATACTCAGGCGAAAGCTTAGAAAAGAGTTTCTCGTAATTTTCACCTAAATGCTGTCCGAATAAATTCGAAAATTCTTGATTTAATTCTGTTATGCAAAAGTCAGACTCAATTACAAAGCACGCAAGCGGTGAAGCGTTAAGCATCGTTTGAAGTCGCTCTTTTGCGATGCGCTCTGTTTCTTTAAACTTGTAGAACTCGCGCAGATCTTGGATAAATGCAACAACAAAAAACTCACTCTTCCACTCAAACCGAACCAAACTTATAAATGAGGGCATAGGCTCACCATCAAGCTTTTGATCCCACCATTCAAAGCTGTAATACCCTTCTTCAAATGCTTTTTTAATGCACTCGATAGCTTTTTCACCAGACGGTTTACCATCAGGCTGAAATGGAGGTAAAATTTCGAAAAATCTCTCCATAAACTCTCGCTTATCTTTCATTTCAAACACTTCAACTGCCTTTTGATTACAATCGATAATGTTGAAATCTTTGTCAAAAGTATTGCATACAAGCGGCATATGGTCAATCATAGACTCTAGCCGCTGTTGAAGGTTCTTCTTATCCTCCAAAGCGCTTTCAAGCGAACGTTTAAGTTCGTTGTACTCAATACTTGTCATATCAAGTCTCCATTTCATTAATTATTGAGGCCCGGCTTAAGATCCAAAGTCAAAAATATGTCTAAAATATGTGGATCAAAATGCTCTCCACGTCCCTCGATTATAATTTCTATTGCTTTCTCATATGGAAATGGATCTTTGTATGGGCGCTTAGATGTCAACGCATCAAAAACATCAAGAATCGCCATAACCCGCCCTTGGATTGGAATTTCCTCGCCCTTTAAGCCATACGGATAGCCTTTGCCATTCCATTTTTCATGATGTGATTCTGCAAATATTTTAGAATGATATAAAAATACACTTTCACCGCTTCTTGCGATTATTTTATCCACAATATTTTTGCCGGCGAGCGCGTGGCCTTTCATAATTTCAAATTCATCAGTTGTAAGCTTGCCCGGTTTTTTAAGTATCGCATCGGGAGTGTTGATTTTGCCGACATCGTGCAAAAGTGAGCAGTCCGCAATCAAATCAAAATCCCAATTTTTAATTTCATCATAGTACAGTCCTTTTTCAAGCATTGCTTCAAGAAGCTTTTTAACGAGTTGTCTTGTTCGTCCTAAATGGTCGCCGGTTTCTTCGTCGCGGTTTTCAACCAAATCGGCTAAAACAAAAACGATATCTTGTTTAGCAGTATAAAGCTGCTTAGTTCGTTCGTTAACTAAGCTGCTTATGTCAACATGATGTTTGACACGATTCAAAAGTACAGCCGGGTTAAATGGCTTCGCAATAAAGTCTACTACTCCGAGTTCAAGCGCTTCTATTTCAGTCTCATAAGTAGTTTTCGCAGTCAAGAAAATGATCGGAATATTTTTATACTTTTCGATGCCTTTAATATGCCGAAGCGTTTCGAAACCGTCCATTTCAGGCATTTCAATATCCAAAAGAATTAGATCAGGCGTCATTTTCTCTAGCAGATAAATTGCTTTAACCCCGGATGGAATTGTCACAACTGAATAATGAGAATCTAGCGTTTCCGCGGCTTTTGTTAAATTGCTTATACTGTCATCCACAACAAAAATTATTTTCTTCATATTGTTGTCCTACCTTTGAGTTCTATCTTCTGCAGATTTTTTTGCAAGTGAAGCAGCTTCTTCATAGTCGCTCACGAGCAGATGGTTCTCAATGTCATTTAATAACGCCTTCGTTCCGACGGCAATGTCGCTTTCTTTTAACTCATTTATTAAGCTGCGCACGCTGTTAATATCATACATATCGCAAGCTTCTGAAATGGCAAAAAGTTTCCGGGTGACAAATTCATCATCTTCTACGACATCGTATTCTTCGCCTGATTTTTCCGGCTTAGCAAAACTTTCCACAACTTCACGTACTTTATTCAAAAATTCGGCTGTCTGACTTAAAACGATATACTCATCTTCGCTTCGCCCCGCGTCTTCAAGCACGCCCGCGACATTCGAAAGTTCAGCATTTCCGATATTATTAAGCGCGCTTTTCATCGCGTGAGTTTGGATAGTATAAATTCTAAACGCCGCTGCATCAAGCTTTTTCATGCCAATAATAGGCTCTAGGACTTTAATCGAATTTTTCGCGTCAATCAAAAACGATTCAATTAATCGATCTGATATTACCTCGGCTTCTTCAAATTCACGGCTTGAGAATTGAAGCCTTGTCGCTTCAAGCACTTCCGGTGACTGCTTATCATGGATGAATTTCATCAGGCATTCATCCATGACAGCCGGGTCTATAGGCTTTGAAATAAAGCCCGAAAAACCATTATCCATAAACATTTGAGCCGCGCCAAACGTTGCGTTAGCAGTAAGTGCAACAATCGGTTCGTCATATCCCAATTCATGTATGATCTTCGTCGATTCAATGCCGTCAAGACCCGGCATCATATGATCCATAAATACGATGTCGTAAATGTTGCCCGCTTTAATTTTTTCAATCGCCGCCTCACCCGAGTCGACAGTATCCACCTCAAGTTTGTACGGCATTAAGAAACCTTTAACGACGTACAAATTTGACTCTACATCATCAACAACAAGCACACGCCCGTATGGCATAGGGGTACATGCTTTGGATGAAATCTTCGACAAATATGCTTTAGTAGCTTCTAAGTTTTTAAGCGAAGTAACGGCTTCGACCCCCAAAATGCGTGTACCCTCAACCTTTTGCGGAATTTTTATAATGAATCTGCTGCCGACACCAAGCTCGCTTTCAACCTTTATAGTTCCGTTCATCATTTCAACCAAGGAGTAGGTAATATTCATCCCAAGCCCGCTGCCTTGAACCATACGATTTTGCTCTATATTAAAACGTGTGTATTCCATATTAAACAAATTGTCAATTTGATCTTTGGTCATTCCTTGCCCTGTATCTTCTGCTTCGATAACAAGTATAATTTCGCCTTCTTCAGATGATTCCTCCACTCCAAATAGCAGCGAAACTTCACCTTTTTCAGTATATTTAAACGCATTAGATATAAGGTTATTTAAAATTTGTTTAAGCCTAATCTCATCTCCAACAAGGTATAGAGGAAGCTGTTCATCTATTTCAAGGCTGAACTCAACCTGTTTACTCCCGATATAGATAAGGTTAAGCTGTATCGTGTCCGCAATAAGGCTTGCCGTTTCGTATATATCGGGAATAATTTCCATTTTGCCCGATTCAACTTTCGAAAGATCAAGAATGTCATTTATAATTGAAAGCAACAGTCTTGACGAATTATAAATACGTTGGAACGCTTCTTCAGTTTCGGAGTCATGTATATGCTTTTGAAGCTCAATTTCAGCAATACCAATCACAGAGTTCATCGGAGTGCGGATTTCATGACTCATCCGCGCTAAAAACTTAGTTTTAGCGTGAGATTCTTCTGCGGCGTCATGCTCTCTTCGCAAAGCATCTTTAATTTGACGCAAATCTTGATTATATCCAACTACAATGTCTTCATCGCCGCGTTTTAAGCGAACATACGTCACATCAAAAGGCATTAGTAAGCCGTCAGCATCAAGATGCACCCATTCGGTTCTGACCATGCCTGTTTTGAAACATTCTTCTATAAGATTACGGAGTTTCTCTTTTGAAGGCGTACCACAAGGCTGAAATTCTGGAGAAAATTCGTTAAATATCTTAATATACTCATCTTTGCTCTCCAGTTTAAACATTTTCGCCGCCGTGTCATTACATTCAATAAGATTAAAGTTTTGGTCCCAAATTTCGACAAAATACGGCGCAGAATCAAGAAACATCTGAGTTAATTCATGAGCTTCCCTCTCTTTCGAAATAGAATTTAGCGTTGGGCGCATGTCGTTTTGGAAGCAAATAAGCGCTGTTTGCCCTTGATATTCTACCCTAACTAAGGTAATTTCGCAGGGGATCAACGAGCCATTTAGATGTCTATGAGCATACTCAAATCTATCATAGCCCGTCTCAAGGGCTGTACGTGTTTTGTTGAAAATATACTCTTCAATTGTCATGCCCTTTGGTGGCACTTCGAAGATTCTATACAATTTGCTGCGCAGCTCAGTACTGTTTGTAAATCCAAATAAATCAAGAGCTGCCTGATTAAAGTCAATTGCTTCAAATTTAGCCGTTCCCTTTTCAGGAATCGGAACTGTCATCATAATGCACGAAATAGGTGATGCACTCATCATAAGAGAAGCTCGCTCATCCGTTTCAAACGCTCTCGCTAACGCATCTTTAACATTACGCACGTCATGGCTATAGCCGATTACTTCTGTTCTGCCTTGTCGCTCAATCCGAACAAAATACGATTCATATGGTACGGGCTCTCCAGTAATTGTTTTATGTATCCACTGGAACTGAGCATATCCTTCTTTCAGCGCTTTTTCAAGCATCGCCTTAAGCATTTTCTGTGAGTTCGTGCCATCCGGCTGAGTTTCGCCCGCAAATTCATTAAAATTCTTTTTATACTCTTCGAACGTCTCGACACCTGAAATATCAAGGATTTTTTGATTACCGTAAATAAGCTCGCCTTTATCATCCCACATTTCAATTGCAAGCGGCGTTTTATCCATAAATAAACGAGTAAGCTCGTTAGATTCCTGCTCTCGCTTCCATGCCTCTTTTTCCTTTGTCAAATCGCGCAAATATTCAATTATAATAGTGCCTTTTTCAGACTCCATCCGCACCCAAACAGCTTCCGTCGGAAAAAGCGTACCGTCCATTTTCATGCTCATAAACTCAGCTTTTGAACGGCCTTCTTCAAGCGCCCTTTTAAGCATTTCATCAAAAAATTCTTTTGAATTTCTACCGTCCGGCTGAACAGGAGGCATTGATTCTTTCACAACTTCTGAGCTATTAAGCTGATAAGACAAACCAAACATGCGCATGGCTTCATCATTACACTCTACCGTTTCTGAGTTTTCGTCATAAACACTTATCGCAAGCGGAGTGGCATCAAGCATAAGCTTCATTTTTGCGTCTGCTTCGCGAGTTTTTTCTATAGCCATGATAGCGCTGCGCATATCAACTGTAAATGCCGCAACATAATATCTAGCATTACTTACAAAGCGAGTGAGCGTAATTTCCGCAGGTATTTCCGTGCCGTCTTTATGTAAGTGCATCCAACTAAATACAATCGGTTGATCAGTTGCAAGAGCCCTTTTAATAAAATTTGCCGCCTTTTCAAATGAAGGGGTACCGCAAGGCTGCAACTCGGGTGAAAGGCTTGCAAATCGCTCTATATACTCACTTTTATCAGCAACGCCAAACAGTTTAATTGCTTGGTTACTCGTTTTTATGAGATTTACATCACTATCCCAAATATTCAGAACAAAAGGCGACGAGTTAATTAAAAGTTCACTCATTTCAGTCGCCTCTTTTTGCTTTTTCATAGCCAAGTTAATTTCGCGAGCGCTTTTGATCGTCAAAAAGAACATTACCAAAACAAAAACAGCCATCGCAACCAAGCTCCAAATTGTTGGCATCGTGCTTGAGATGACATATGCGGTCGGTATGCTTGTAATGAAGTACCAATCGCTGCCGTTAAGATGTGAAGCGATATATATTCCACCGGCATCTGAATAAAGCCCGGATTCTAAAAGCGGACCTATCATCTCTGCATATCTTGCATTATTAATATTATAAATTCGTTGAAAATCCGTACCCGATATAGGTGCAAACTCAGGGTCAGGATAGAATAGTATATTACCTTCATAGTCAATTATGAATGAAAAACCACTATACTCGGCATCTATCTCTAGCACATATTCTCCTAGAACTCTCAACGGAATACTGAGCGCCGCAACACCAAGCTCATCTGAATAATTGCTAACTGTCCGAGCAACCGCAAAAACCAATTCTTCCGAAGCCGCACCCATAAATGGTCGTGAGTAAACAATATGTCCCGGCCTCTCAACCGCTGCTATGTACCACTCCCGATCATAAGACATTATATCCGGAGTCGTCCAGTCACCGCCTAATATAATGCTCCCATCGGGAAATCCAGCAAATATAATAAACTCGCCACCCATTATATCCGACTGCTCATGAAAATGACTTGCTACCATTTCCATATCCACAAGCGGATTACGAAGGAGTGACGCGCTATTTTCAACTTGGTTGATTTTAACAGATATCCACCTGTCAATTTGGCTTGTTAAAGCTCTGTTTTGCTGCCGAATCACGTCTATGCTCTCGTTATATACTGATAGATATGAAGCAACTCCTGTTGCGACGACTAAACCTAAAAGCCCTATAAGTGTTATTATTAAAATAGCCATAAAAAGACTACGTTTTTTCTTAACCAACATTTACACACCTCTTCTGCATAATTGCATACGAACATAATAGTAGCATATAGCGACCGGCTTTGTAAAGGTATTCAAGGTGGGTTATTTCATGCTTTGACTCTGCAAAATTTCTTCCAAAGCCTTATTTTATACAGTAAAAGCCAAAAATTGCAATTCAAATGTCTTAAGCTTAACGCCGCCATGCTCAATGGCAATTTTTATATTTTTTTAATTTTCTAAAAGCTTCAGCTCATTAATTTTTTTCACAGCATCAGAAACAGTTGCAACTTCAAGCTTATTATAAATTGAATTGCGATGCGAACGCAATGTTGACAATTTTATATCCATTATGTCAGCAATTTCTTTTTGCGTTTTAAATTCGCATAAAAGCTCCATAATCATCATTTGCTTATCAGTGAATTTGGGGCGTTTTTCAATGCTCTTTTCGATAATAATTTCAGATTGAACATTACTCGTCTTTTGACAGAGCATTTTTATAAAGCCAAGATGTTTCTTGTCATCCGATTTGCGCTGTTCAACGCTTTTTTGAAGCTTATACAAAATGGCGTAAAGCTCCGCCCCCTCGTTCACAAACATTTGAACATGCTCGTATGGGTATGCTGTTAAAACTGCTTCTTCCAAATGCACCAAAGCATCATTTTGAAAGCCTCTTTTCTTTTTCCAACACGAAACGGCGAGTAAAATCCTTGCATAAATGATATCCTGTGTTCTGTTGAACGCTTCTAAAACTTCTAACATTTTACTAAGTAAAATTATAGCCAAGCTGTATTTCTTTACTATCATTAACGCTCTGCATGTCGTAAAAGCTTCGTACATTTCATAAAAACCGAGGTCTTTGTCATAATGTTTATCAATCCAACTGTTCGCTGCCTCAATATCGCCTTTAATAAACTTTCGGCGCGCTGAGAATGCGTCGAAATTTAGCTTAAGGTGATCCTCATTATTTTCCTCAATCATTTTAGAAATTGACTGCACAACCATTGACGCTTCTGAAGTATCCCCTATCGCATCAAGTATACAAACAAGAATATACATAGCGCAAAGCCCCGTGTCAATCAAAGTGTTTGCTTTTATTTTAGCGTTGGCACGAAGAGCGCGCTCATGAGCCTTTTCGAGTTCTCCACGCTCGTACAAAAGACCCGCGATTATAACTTCAGCAAAAAGCGGCAACCTGTCTCCGCGCGACCATTTTGTTTTTTTAGCAATTAAATTTTCTATAAAATCAGTGATATCATAATCAGAATCTATCGAATAATCAACAGAGCCTCGATGCAAAATCGGCATGTGCATTGATAAGTTCCATTTAGGAGGTATTGCTTTTGAATTTACACCGCGGCTTTCAAGCTCATGAGGTATACGCACCATCGGTATTCTGAAATCTAAAAACAGCATATGTATTAAATTGCTGTCCAACTTGGGCGCATCTCTTGAAACAGTAGAATGTCTTTCATAATATTTATCAATAAACAAAACAGTGTCATCAAGGCGCCCCTCAACAAGAGATATGTACGCCAAAAAGTACAGAAGCTGCGAATGTTCATTTGCCGCTTCTTCAAAGGCCGGATGTTTTATAATAGGCAAAAATTTGCTGATTGAAAAGTTCTCAAAACCTGATGCCTCCATCAGCTCAAAGCATGTCGATATTTGCAAGTAGTTTTTACTTTGTGTAAAGCATACTGCGGCATTGTAAAAATCTTTTTGTGACAAGTGCCATACGCCTTCGGCATCTAAAAGCGATGTTAGAAAACCTTCGCCTTTTTCTTGAGCCCGGCTCATTAAAAATCTTTGAAACAGATGATTATAGTGATATACGCCTTCTTCGGATTCTGTAATAAAAACACCTTTTTGGGCAAGTTCTTTCAAAAAGTTATCGGGGCGCCAAACGCCCGTCATAGCACGCCCTGAGGAAGGCGTAAGCTCTCTAAGAGTCGCAGTTTTGATTAAAAAATTACGGGTAATATCATCCCATGTGTTCCAAATATGTTTCTCCATATAATCGTTCAAATAGTCGTAAACATCAATAGATGGGTTGTTGTCTGATAATAAAAGCGCATTTATTCCAATGGCCCATCCGAAAGTTTGCTCTTTAATTTCATCGGCACGCTCCTGCGTTATTTGCATCCCTCTCTTGTTAAATAAGGATTTGATTTCTTCGCTGCTAAAAATGAAGCTTCTAGCGTCAATGCGAACAAGCTGTCCTTTTAACCATAGCTCCGAAAAGCCATGAGAAAGATCGTGACGGCTTATTAATACAACTTGGAAGTTTTTTGGCAAACGCTTAATAAAGGCGAGCAGAAACTGCACTACCAAATCATTATGAATCAGGTGCAAATCATCTATAACTAAAACGGCTTGTTTTTTGTCAGAAAGAGAAGACAAAGCCTTAATAACAGTTTCATCCGGCGAGATTTTACACGAACCAGAGTCAATAAGCTCATATAAAAATTTATTATTTGGCCATGTTCCAGAAAGAACAGCAAGCAACCGCTCACAAAACATAGTAAGATCATTGTCATATTCATCAAATGAAAAGAAAGCTTTAGCACGCATGTCCTTAGATAACCATTGCGAAACCACAACAGTTTTTCCATAACCCGCAGGAGCGCAAACCGCTATAACAGGCGTACTTATTAAATCGTTAAAAGTGCGATTTAAGCCCCTTCTTTCAAGCATAGTGTTGTTCATGGTGTAATCTCCGATTCTATTTTGACTTATATAACGGAATTATAGCATAAGAAGAATTAATTTGTCTACCCTCACTATGCAAAGAACAACGTTTTATAGTGAGAGTGATATCTTTTTGAAGTTATTGACATTTTCATTTTTTTGGTATAAAATGGTAAAAATGGTAATTTTTGAAAGGAGAGTTTACTATTAACATACATTCGAATGAAAATATAGAACAAATTGCAGCAATTATAATCCATGAGCTTAAATCTCCACTTGCGTTAATTAATGCAAATATTGACTATTTAGAGCTTTGTGATGAAGATAATAAGTTTTTTAGAAATTATTCGGCCGTTAAAAGCGAAGTTGAAAAAGCGACGCGAATGCTTAATGACTTTATATCAGTTTTAAATGGAAGCTCAAATTCCTTAGAGCAAATAAGCGTTTCTTCTATCATAATGGAAATTACGAAAAGCTACATAGAGGCACATTCAAACGAAGTCAATTTTACTTTTGACTTTGAAGCAGATAAGGATGTAAGCTCAACAGCCGATAAAATGGCATATACGATTGTTTTTAGCAACACGATTAAAAACGCCGTTGAGTCAATCGAGGCACAGGGTCGAAAAGATACAGGTGAAATAAAAATCATAAGCGAAGCTATACAATCCAAAATCATTTTTAAGGTGATAGATAACGGCAAAGGGCTTAGTGAAAGTGAAATCAACAAGATAAAAAATGATGAATCTTTTACGACAAAAAAGGCAGGAAGCGGCTTTGGAGTTAGCATTTGCAAAAAAATCATGAATGAACTCGGCGGGAGTTATGATCTTTCAAATAACGAGTTTGGCATCGGTTGTGCTGCTGAGATAGCGGTTACAAGCTAAGGCATGTTCCAACTATCTGAAGCGTCCTGTATAGATCAACTGTCAAACAGAGCCATTTCCTCTGCAATATCCACCCCTGTGCCAAAAATATCTTCAGCGTCAGAGAAATCCTGCGTAATTTCAAGCTGTACGTCAGAAATCGAAGAAAATTCCGACAAAATTGTCTCTTTCAGTGAAATTTCAACAGATTTTGAAATTATATCGGGTGTTTCAATAGATATAGTCATTTGCATAGTGCTTCTATTTACAGCGATACGCGTAATGGATGATTTGCTGAAAATATCTAGAAGACTTTCAGAAATGTTTATATTTTCAAAAACTTTGCTGAACTTTTCTTTTGCCATTTTAATCCCTCAAACTTTCTATTTCTTTTACAAGTTCATAAAACATATCATCTTCCGAAACTTTTCGCAGAATTTGCCCTTTTTTGAAAATGACACCAATACCTTTGCCGCCCGCGATTCCAACGTCAGCATGTTTCGCTTCTCCCGGCCCGTTAACAACGCAACCCATTACAGCAACAGTTATGTTTTGCGTGACGTTTGCTAAATAGTCATCAACGCGGTTCGCAAGCGATATAAGGTCAATTTCAGTCCGCCCGCATGTCGGACATGATATGAGCTTCGCGCCGAAATCTCGAAGCCCTAGAGCTTTTAAAATCTCCTTGGCGCATCTGATTTCATGTACAGGGTCACCTGTTAGCGAAACGCGAATCGTATCACCGATGCTTCTGGAGAGCATTGCGCCGATGCCAACAGCTGATTTAATCGCGCCCGAATAAAGTGTTCCCGCTTCCGTAACGCCGATATGTAAAGGATAGTCGCACATTTCACTCATAAGTTCATATGCTTTAATAGTCATAGGCACGTCTGATGACTTAATCGCAACGACTATATCATCAAAGTCACATTGCTCAAGCAAATGAACATGCCGCATAGCGCTTTCACAAAGACCTTCAGCTGTAACACCACCGAATTTTGCGATAATGTCCTTTTCAACCGAGCCTGAATTTACGCCGATTCTAATTGGGATACCTTTTTGATTCGCCGCGTATGCAACTTTTTTGACATTTTCAAAGTCACCGATATTGCCCGGGTTAATTCTAAGCTTATCAACGCCGCTTTCAATTGATGCAAGAGCCAATCTGTAATCAAAATGAATATCCGCGACAAGCGGGATGCTTATGCGGTTTTTAATCTCATAAATTGATTTAGCCGCCGCTTCATTGGGGACGGCAACACGAATTATTTCGCAGCCGGCCTTTTCAAGCGCATGAATTTGAGCGACTGTTTTTTCGACATCACGCGTATCGGTATTAGTCATGGACTGAATTAAGACGGGGTTACCCCCGCCTATTTTCGCTTTACCTATTTGAACAACTTTTGTAGTATTCATAATTAATACTCCACGCTGTAGTTTGGCGCTTCTTTAGTTATATGGATATCATGCGGATGGTTTTCTCTAAGACCTGCGCTTGTAATCCTCATAAACTCCGAATTTTCTTTAAGCGCGCCAACGGTTGCACAGCCGCAATAGCCCATCCCTGCGCGAAGGCCGCCCATAAGCTGATAAACCATATCAACAACGTTACCCTTATGCGCGATACGCCCTTCAACGCCCTCAGGAACGAGCTTTCTTGAATCATCTTGGAAATAACGGTCTTTGCTTCCGCTTGCCATCGCAGAAAGTGAGCCCATACCTCTATACACTTTATATGTTCTTCCTTGGTAAAGCTCAGTCGCGCCGGGGCTTTCTTCACATCCTGCGAATAAGCTGCCTATCATAACAACATCCGCGCCCGCGCCGATTGCTTTTGTAATATCACCTGAATATTTAATGCCTCCGTCTGCAATGATTGGGATTCCATATTCTTTCGCCGCTTCCGCGCAATCATAAATCGCCGTTATTTGCGGCACACCTATACCCGCCACAACACGGGTCGTACAAATAGAACCCGGCCCGATACCGACTTTAACAGCGTCAGCTCCTGCTTTAATAAGGTCAACAGTCGCTGCCGCAGTTGCAACATTACCGGCTATAATTTGCGCTTCCGGGAATTTACCGCGAAGTTTTTCTACGACTTTAATTACTCCGACAGAATGGCCATGAGCTGTATCAACGACAAGCGCGTCAACTTTCGCTTTTAAAAGCGCCTCGGCACGTTCCATATAATCGCCCGACGCCCCAATAGCAGCTGCGACTAGAAGTCTGCCGTAGTCATCTTTAGCAGAGTTCGGATATTTGATTGTTTTCTCGATATCTTTAATAGTAATAAGCCCTTTTAGTATAAAGTTTTCATCCACTATCGGCAGTTTTTCGATTTTATGCTGTGTCAGAATTTTTTTAGCCTCATCAAGACTTGTGCCTTCTTGGGTTGTAATGAGACCTTCACGCGTCATAACTTCATATATCTTTTTGCTGTGATTTGTTTCAAAGCGCAAATCGCGGTTAGTAATGATTCCGACAAGCTTGTTATGTTCTGTAATCGGAACGCCCGAAATATGATACTTTGCCATAAGTTCATTTGCTTCGTAAACATAATGGTTCGGCGAAAGCGAAAACGGATCGGTTATAACGCCATGCTCTGAGCGTTTTACTTTATCAACTTCAGTTGCCTGTTCATTTATTTCCATATTTTTATGTATAACGCCTATGCCGCCTTGCCGCGCAATCGCGATAGCCATTGTCGAAGTCGTAACAGTGTCCATACCCGCGCTCATTATAGGGGCATTAAGCTTAATCTTATTGGTCAAGTTGGTTGAAATGTTAACATCATTAGGCAATACCTCGCTGCGCGACGGCACGAGCAATACATCATCAAAAGTTAAACCTTCTTTTATCAATCTCTTCATTAATTCAGACCTCCCACTTTATTTCAATGTTACCACAGTTGAGAGGTTTACGCAATAGGGGGAGACAGAAATCTCAAGGTATGCGAAACTGTTTTAAAACCCTCGCGCATGTAAAACCGAGCAGCATTTTCATTTTCAGACAGTATATTAAGTTCTAAGTAATCAAGGTTACGTTTATCTGCCCATCTTTTTGCCACATCTATTAGAGCCGTGCCAATCCCCTTTTTCCTGTAAGAAGGTAAAACAAACAAATCCATAACAACAGCAAATTTATGAGGAGCTAAGCTGTCATACGGAGGTGTTTTTTCTTCAAAAATACTGAGAAACCCAACAGTTATTTCATCTGTTTGCGCAATAATTATATCTGAGTCTTCGCTCTTAATTGTGTTTAACGGATATTCTCCGCTCTCAGCCTTTTTGTAATAAGCAGGCTGCATTTCAGCATTAAAAGCAAAAAAATCTCGATACATTTCACTGATAGTTTTAACATCTTCAAGTTTTGCCAGCCTAATAATCATTTTATCACTACCGCCCAAAATATATTTGCTAAGGCTACTCATAACGCTGTAAATCCTCGAAAAAGTCTTGAATCGGCGTGTTGTATAGATCAGATAACGCAAGCAGCACGCTAACCCGAACACTGTACTTACCTAGCTCCATTTGTGATATGATTTCTCTAATCACCTCAAGTCCTTGTATCTGCAATTTTACCGATACCTGCTCTTGCGATAAACCTGATTTTTCCCGAAACTTCCTCATGTTTGCACCAATAGATACATCTTGCTTCAGCTTATATGCCATCTGAAAATCACCACCTTGAGGAACGTATACATTCCACTTGATTGTACCTTTATTATGTGTTAAAATCGGAATCTATACGTTACAAAGCGCGCAAAAAACAAAAGGAAGTGAGGTCGTGAAACAATTTCAAATAGAACTTGAAAAGGTTGCCTGCCAGTGGCTTACACATATACTCGTTCAAAATATATTTGCTACGACAGCGCCGCCATTAGCGGAAGCTACTCATAACGCTGTAAATCCATAAAAAAGTCTTGAATCGGCGTGTTGTACAGGTCGGCCAACGCAAGCAGCACGCTAACCCGAACGCTGTACCTACCTAGCTCCATTTCGGATATTATTTTTTGATGAGTATCCAATCCCCTCAACTGCAATTTCGCGGCAACTTCTTCTTGCGACAATCCTGTATATTGTCTATATTTTTTCAGATTCGTTCCGATTGAAACGTCCTGCTTTAATTTTTTAGCCATATTCAACAATCCTTTTAGAGCATATATGCTCTATTGATTATCTCAAAAGTTTATGTTAATATTAGAGTGTATATACTCTATATTAGCCAAAACATATTGCGCGGAAGGAGGTGAGGTCGTGAAACAATTTCAAATAGAACTTGAAAAGGTTGCCTGCCAGTGGCTTACACATATCGCAGAAGTAACGGACCAGTCAATAGAAAATGTGATCGCAGGTTTAATTTACGAACAAGTCGAAATCTTAGAGTGCAGCATTAATAAAGCATTTATCTGTCAAGAATAGCAATAAAAATAAAGCCCCGAAGCGGCAAGTCGATACCGCTTCGGGGCTTTTTATTATAGGATATTATACTAATCTCGATTAAAAACTGTATTTAGAAGAGCAGAATCACTCATTAAAGTACCGAACAACCCCTTGATAAATCGCCCAGGCGACTTTATCTTGATATTCTTCTGTTTTAAGCCGATTGCGCTCATTATAGTTTGTCAAAAAGCCGCATTCGACAATAACCGCAGGGATGGACGTTCTGCGCAGTATGAAGTAAGTGTCGTTAGAGCGCGCCGCGTGTTTGCTCGCTGGTTCCAAAAATGATTTAAGCTCTTCTTGTATGTATAGCGCGAGCCTTTGAGAATTATCTGACCCTTCGTAATAAAACACTATCGCGCCTTGCGCTCTTTCGTCGGAATAAGCGTTTTGATGGATGCTTATTAGAATGTCGGCCTTTTCTTCGTTTGCTAAAGCTCTGCGTCCTTGCATATCTCTTGATTTTGTGTCTCCAAGCGCTTCGTCTTCAGCGCGAGTTAAAATCACTTGAGAGCCGCCTTGTTCAAGAAACTGCTGCAACCTTAATGCAATTGCAAGGTTAATATCCTTTTCATTAGTGCCATCCTCCGCAATTTTGCCTGTATCAACCCCGCCGTGACCTGCATCAATTAACACAACCTTGCTCGAAACCGGCATTGAAAATGTTTCCACCGTTTCATATGAAATTGACACAAAAAGCCCAACACCGATTATCAATAAGTAAAAAACTATCATTAATTTTTCTATCTTGATACTAACAACTTTCATAAAAACAGCCCCCAAATGCCTTAACAGTATTTAAGTAATACTATTCTTAGGGGGCTGTCTTTTATTACTTTATTTCTCTATTGCTATACGTTCTGCGGTGATATTATTTGCCTTCAGGTTTTGTGGTGTCTTTACCGCCGTTATTGCCGTTGTTTGAAGATTTGTTTGGATTATTTTTAATCATGTCACCCATCTTTATCACCTCCGTACTTCCTATTATGTACAGAAAATGAAATATTACTCATTTTATACCAAATTATTTTAAAATTTCTGCAAGAAATGCTGCGCCGTCCACTTGAACAGCTTTAACCCCCACCGAAAGCTCTTTTTCTACATCTTCAACAGTCACATCATCTAAAAACACAACATCATCAAAGCGAAGCGCATTTTTTGGAATTAAAAGCTTATCACCGAGCGGCTTGTTTTTCAATTGCTTGATTATATCCTGCCCGGTCAATAGGCCGGAAACCGTAACGGTTTCACCAAAAAACTCGTTTGTAATTTTGTATGGGGTTGCTATGATGCTTGGGAACATTTGGCTTATCTTATTACATAAACCACTTATAAAATCAAAAGCCGCAGCTGATGTCACGATTGAAATCTCTTTTTCGTCACCTAAGTATTTAGCTGTCTTAATCGCTTCGTCGAATTCATCCTGCATAAGCGCTATCATGCCGACACCATTTTCAAGCTGCGGAAAGTCTTCATAATACTCATAATCGGGAATTTCTTTGCCGGATATTATATAGAACTCATCAGCGGCGTAAACGAAGCGGCTTCCATGCTCTTTTTTGAATTTTTCGCCATAATTATCAATCTGTCCTATGATTTCTGCACATTCCTCAGGCGAAAAAGGCTCAACCTCAAAAAGTCCGTCCGCATATTTCGTTATGCCTACGGGCACAACAGATAAGCTGCGCCCTAAATCAATATATTTGACCAAATCATTAATCGTTTTATCAAGATGCTCTTTGTCATTAACCCCTTTGACAAGAACAATTTGATAATTCATAGAAACACCAGCGTCATACAGCTTTTCAATCATATATATTATATTTTTCGCATTAGGATTTTTAAGCATAAAAAGCCTAAGCTCAGAGTCTGTCGTATGGACAGATATGTTAATCGGTGACAATCTGTGTTTTATAATTCTGTTCATATCATCATCTGACATATTCGTCAATGTCACATAATTTCCCGACAAAAATGATAACCTGGAGTCATCATCTTTAAAATAAAGCGTCTCACGCATACCCTTTGGGAGTCTGTCAATAAAGCAAAAAATACACTTGTTATTACAACTTTTCGCGTCATCCATCAGACCGCTTTCAAAAGAAATACCCAAATCCTCATATTCATCTTTTTCTATTTCATAAACGGTTTCTGTTCCATTGGGAGACTTGACTGAAAGCTCAATATATTCATCTAAAATTGCCATTCGGTAATCAAAAACATCTTGAATCTTTGCATTGTTAATATGTAAAAGCTCATCGCCCGGCTTAATGCCAAGCTCGTCCGCTATGCTTTTTTTCTCGACTTTAATAATTATATTTTGTGTTCCCAACTTACCTATCTCCTCAGAATGTTAAGTATTCGATCAAAATACTCGGGAATTTCAGTTTCAAATTCCATATATTCGTTCGTCACCGGGTTCAAAAATCCAAGAGCTTTAGCATGGAGCATTTGCCCATTTGTATTAAAATGTGAATCTCCAAAACCATAAACCTCATCGCCGACAAGACCATGCCCTATCCAAGCCATATGCACGCGAATTTGATGCGTCCGCCCTGTTTCAAGCGTCGCTTCGATAAGCGAATACTTGCCGAGCCGTTCGATAACTTTATAATGCGTAACGGCCCTTCGTCCACCCTCAACTATTGCCATCTTTTTTCTGTCTTTTGGGTGCCGCCCAATCGGTGCATCAACCGTGCCCTCTTCTAATTTAGGATTATTGTAAACGAGAGCTACGTATTTGCGGGTCATGCTATGGTCTTTAAGCTGAAGCGCAAGAGTATTATGAGCGTTATCCGTTTTTGCTACAACTAAAACTCCCGATGTATCCTTATCAATCCGATGCACAATACCCGGACGCAAAACGCCGTTTATGCCCGACAGTCTGCCCGATAAATGGTGCAAAAGCGCATTTACAAGCGTACCGTCGTAATGTCCAAAAGACGGATGCACGACCATCCCTTTCGGCTTGTTTACAACAATAACGCCATCATCTTCATAAAGAATTTCAAGCGGAATATTTTCTGGTGTTATAAAAAGCTCCTTCGGCATAGGAACTTTTATGTTGATTATATCATCTTCTCTAAGCTTATAACTCACTTTTTGCGCGCGGTTACACACTAAAACATGTCCATCAGAAATAAGCTTTTTAATTGCGCTTCTAGAATAATTCGGAAGTGATTTTGCTAAAAACACATCTATCCTGTTGCCGATGTCATTTTCATCACAATTAAACTCAAATTGCTCAAGAAAATTATTCTTCTTCATTCTGCTTCAAATCATCTTCTTTCACAAAAAACAGCGCTAAAACCGCCAACATAATCGCACTGATCGTTACATAAATATCCGCAACGTTAAAAACCGGGAAATCGATAAATCTAAGATGCAAAAAATCCACAACAAAACCATGCAGCAACCTGTCTATTCCATTTCCGACAGCACCGGCCGCAAGAATTACAAGCCCTGCGCGTACGAAATTATAAGACTTTTTCTGCGGTAATTTAATATAGTAATAAACTATGCCGACAAGCGTAACTGCTGTCACGACAATGAAAAACCAACGCGCCCCTTGAAAAAGCCCGAACGCAGCGCCCCTGTTTTCAAGATATGTAAAGCTTAACACACCCGGCCAAACTTCATACGAGCCAATCGGCATAAGCCTTGCGACCGCTATTCGCTTTGTAATTTGATCGATCGCAGTCAGAATTAAAAATGCCGCCATCGGCAATATCATTTTCACTAGCATTCTCCTTATAAAATAGAGCTTATGCTCTCAATTATTTCACTCTTGCCGCATGATTCATCGACAAATGCCTCTCCAAGCGCTTTGAGAAGCACAAGCCGTATAGAGCCGTATCGAACCTTTTTATCATGCCGCATATTTTCGTAAATATCCAAAGGGTTTAAAATTTTTCCAATATCTGACAATTTCGTAGGGATAGTATGTTTTTTGCAAAAATCACTATATTTTTGAACAAGCTCAAAGCTAATATAGCCCTTCTCAGCCGATAAACTGAGCGCCGCGCGCATACCGATTGCAACACAGACCCCATGCGGGACTTCATATTTCAAAAGGCTTTCGATGCTATGCCCAAACGTATGCCCAAAATTAAGAATTTCTCGGATGCCCGCCTCTTTTTCATCAATCGAAACTATTTCTGCTTTGATTTCTAACGATTTTTGTATTAAATAACCCATATCGTCCGAGTTTTCAAGCAAATAATGAAAAAATGCCTCGTCTCGAATCAGTCCATATTTTATAATCTCTGCCATTCCGGCGGAGATATGCTCTTTCGGTAACGTATTTAAGCATGAAGTGTTGATATAAACAAGTTTAGGCTGATAAAACGCGCCTATTAAGTTTTTAAGCCCTTCGAAATTAACGGCCGTCTTGCCTCCAACACTCGAATCAGCCATTGCCATTAGCGTAGTCGGAACTTGCACAAAAGAAACGCCTCTCATAAACGTCGCGGCAGCAAATCCGCAGACATCGCCAACTACCCCGCCTCCAAGCGCGATGACAACCGTTTTTCTGTCTACTTCAGCGGCTGAAAATGCCCTATAAATTTCTGAAACAGTGTCAAAGCTTTTATAACTTTCACCTGGAGACATTACAAAAACGCCCTTGTCTTTTGAAACCACATCCAAAAAGCTATCGAGGTATAGCTCTTTAACATTATTATCTGTTACGATAAACAGTTCCCGTCCTAAATCAGGCATATCACTAAAGCTGTTACAGATGTTTACATCATATCCATTTGCTCTAATTATTTGCTTTTTTTCCATTTTTTCGATTCTTCTTTAACTGCCTTTTGATTAGCCATATGCTTAGATCCTTTGATGCTTACGATATACATGCCTGCAAGCTCAATTTTCACTGATTTTTTAACAGGCAAAGCTTTAAAAACACGCTTATCACACATTAAAGTAACGATTTGGGGTCCTATTTTTGCTTTCACAAGCGGCGTTTTGAGCATTTTTTGCAATCTGGGCACTTGTTCAAGCGCCGCCTTCGGCAGGTTCGCATCCATAATTTTACCCATCTTTTTGTCAATTACATAAATTTCAGCCGGTTGACGCGTGCTTTCAACAAGGTTATTATGCTCAACCGTTTTTTTGCTTGCCCATCTGTTAATAAAGTAAAGCGCCGCGCCGATGCCGACTACAACAACAGCGACAATTATAATAATATCAACTATAGTAAAATTCATTAGAGTTCCCCCAATTTTTAATTAAAAACTCTTTCAATCATATCAGCTAAAGCTCGCGCTTCGGCTTCGATAACCTCTTGATCTTTGCCTTCGATCATAACGCGAACGAGTGGCTCCGTGCCTGATGGGCGAATAAGTACGCGGCCTTCATTTTCAAATTTTGCTTCGATACGCTTAATTTCTGCGATAATTGTTTCATCTGTCAAATAATTATTTTTCTTTTCGGGTGCAACTTTTGCGTTAATGAGCACTTGCGGCAAAATTGTCATTAGATTGTTAAGCTGCGATAATGTTTTATTTTCAGATCTAATTATGCTGCAAATTTTAAGCGCGGTTAAAATACCATCGCCCGTTGGGTTATGGTCAAGCAAAATAATATGCCCAGACTGTTCGCCGCCAAGCTTAAATCCGCCTTCGATCATCCTCTCAAGAACGTATCTGTCACCGACTGCTGTTCGCTCGATAGTGATATCATGCTCTTTACCCATAAGACTAAGCCCCAAGTTGCTCATAACAGTCGCGACGATTGTATTATGAGTGAGTTTTCCTGCTTTTTTCATTTGATGTCCCAAAATCGTCATTATTTCGTCGCCTTCGACAACTTTGCCGCTCTCGTCAACAGCAAAACATCTGTCGCCGTCACCATCAAACGCAAAACCAACATCCGCGCCATGCTCTTTCATAAATTTCGCAAACGCGTCCACATGAGTAGACCCGCAATCGCGATTAATGTTTAATCCGTCAGGCTTCGCACCCATTAACAAAACTTCTGCGCCTAATTTTTTAAACACCTTAGGCGCCGCTTCAAACGTAGCGCCATTTGCGCAGTCAAGAGCGATTTTCATATCCGAAAGGTTGATATTGTCAATTGCATCCGCTAAAAAGCCTACATAATCATCTATAGCAGCAGAGGGCTGCTCCATACGCCCTACTTTATCACCCGTTGGTCGGGGTAATTCGTCTGATTTTTCAAACATATACTGCTCGATTTCATCTTCTAAAGCGTCCGGAAGCTTGTACCCGCTCCCGCTAAACAACTTAATGCCATTATCTTGAAACGGATTATGCGATGCGGAAATTACAACACCCGCGTCGAGACCATATTTACGAGTTAAATATGCAATTGCAGGAGTTGGCAAAACACCCGCGTTATAAACAGTCGCCCCGACAGAACATATGCCCGCCGTCAGCGCCGCCGCCAACATATCACAAGATATTCTTGTATCCATACCCATTATTATTTTTGGCAAATTTGCCGAAGATTTTGTTAAAACATAAGCAGCAGATCTACCAAGATCAAATGCCAGTTCAGGTGTAAGCTGCACATTTGCAACGCCTCTAATTCCGTCTGTTCCAAATAATTTACCCATTTCTTCCTCCATAATTTAATGATTATTTATAAATATTTATCAATATCAACTTGAATAGATGCAAAATCCTTTTTAAAAACTGATTTACATGTCCTTTTGAATTTAACAGTGTCATCACTAACGTAAAATGTATGCCCGGGTGCATTTTCATTATCCGACAACATCCCATTTTCAGTCAAAAACTCTTTTAAACAACCCGTAACCGAAACGGCGGAGTTTATTATTGTTATGCCTTTTGCCGCATGTGTTATACAGTCTATAAGAAGCGGGTAGTGCGTACAACCTAGCAGCAAACTATCGATCTCTTTGTCAATCAGTTCCTGTAGATATATGTCAGCAGTTATATTCGCGACACTGTTAGACGTCCAACCTTCTTCTGCAAGCGGCACAAAAAGAGGGCATGCTTTTGAATAAACTTCAATTTCAGGATTAGCCGCTTTCAGCGCATTCTCGTAAGCATTACTTTTAATCGTACTTTCAGTGCCGATTACGCCGACGATATTGTTTTTTGTAGCAGATAGGCAGCTTAAAACGCCCGGATTTAAAACATCTATAATTGGTACGTCAAATTTATCAAGCAAAGCGCCCAAACTATTAGCACAAACAGTGTTGCATGCCGCAACGATTGCTTTTACGTTATGAGATATAAGAAAATCTGCCATTTGGACGCTATATTTTGTAATAGTTTCCCTTGACTTCCCACCGTATGGAACTCGGGCTGTGTCGCCGAAATAAATTATTGTCTCATTTGGCAAAGCTTTCATAACTTCGCTTGCGATCGTAAGGCCCCCAACACCGGAGTCAAATATCCCTATCGGCCGTGAGTCCAAAAAAGTCACTTCCTTCAACCAATATAATCAACGCCTGTGGCCTTGTTCATAATTTCCAAATGACGCGTTAAGTCTTTATATTTATTACGCGTGTAAAAAAAATTCCAAAAAAACCCAAATCCAAGCGCAACCATTATAACAGCCGTTACAGGCGGCAGGCCCGCGTCATAAAACAGGGCGCCAATCCCGCCTATAAGCGAAAAAATAACAAGAACAAAATACGCGATATTACACATTCGCGCGCGCTTTGTATATGGAACAGCCGTTATTTCAGAACCCTTGCCTGAACTTTTGACAGTACCATAAATGCCGGGCGGGGTGTATGTGAAACGAAGCCTTATCGTGCCGATTGGATCGTAGAGAAGGCGGAACTCGCTTTCTGTTTCAGAATTGCTGCGATACGCAAACGTCATCGGGAACATGATTTTCTTCTGTAAAAGCGCTTGCTCCGCCGCACTTTCCATTATGGCTTTTGTATTTTTTGAGGATTTCCATTTGTATTCCATTTGGCGGCTGCCCCATTTCATAAAATTATTGTGACGACAATTAAATAGACATTAAAATAAGCCTATCGATTAAATCTGAGAAGCTGATACCCATTTCTTCCCATAGCATAGGGAACATGCTGATTTTTGTAAAGCCGGGCATTGTGTTAATTTCATTAAAAATTACATCGCCCGCCTCGTCAATAAAGAAATCCGCCCTTGCAAGGCCATTACATTGAGCGCCTTTAAAGATTTTTATAGATATTTCCTTAATTTTTTCATGCTGTTCATCGCTTATATCAGCAGGGATGACCGTTTTTGAGCCACTTTTAACATACTTTGCGTCATAATCATAAAAATCTCCGTCTGCAAGTATTTCTCCTGCAACCGTTGCGACAACTTCGCCATTAAAGTGGCCTAATAGTGCGCATGAAAATTCACGGCCTGTCACCATTTTCTCAATTATAATTCGTGTATCAAATTCCAGTGCATGATCAACTGCACCTTGAAGCTCCGTTTTATCGTTCACTTTCGTAATGCCGATTGACGAACCTGTTTTAACAGGCTTAACAAAGCATGGATAGCCTATTTTATAGCGAGCTGATCTTGCAATTTTTTTAAAATCTGCAGCATCCGCCGCGCTAAAAACTAGGCTTTCAACCTGTTTAATTTTTAAACTTTTAGCAAGTGATTTTGTCGCAGCTTTATCGATACAAATAGCAGAACTTAGAACATCGCAGCCGACATAATGTATGCCTGCAAGTTCGCAAAGCCCTTGTATCGTGCCATCTTCACCATACATACCATGCAAAACAGGGAAAACAATGTCTACAGGAACGACCTTCACTTTGTCGTTTACAATGCGAAGAAGCCCTTTGTCTGACCGATCGGGGCTTAAAACTGCTTTAGTTCCGAACCTGTTCCATTTAATAGTGTTCAAATTATCAACCGCGCCGTCATACAAAAGCCATTCGCCTTCTTTTGTAATGTAAACGGGAATAACATTATATTTATCTTCAGGCATGTTCGCCACGATCGCCGCGGCAGACATCTTAGAAACTTCATGCTCGGGGCCCGCCCCCCCAAATAAAACAACCAAATTTGGCCTGTTCAATATATCACTCATTTCAAATTTTATCTATAATAAAGAATATTCGGCCAACTATAATTAATTGACAGTCTTTTAAAAGTATATATTACCACATCAAAAGTTAAGTGGCAAGTTTTTGTAGACCTTTTCTTAATCCTTTTTTGAACATTTCAAAACGCCTCTTCATAATATATTCTACAAAAACAAGGAGGTATTTTAGATGCACAATGAGCAACTATCAAGCACAAATACGCAACCGCAAAACGAACATAACGAACAAAGCGGCCAAAGCAACCTGCCTATCGCGTTTCCTTTTGTTCCTCCACAACATTTTACGAACCGATATTCAGACGACGACGCAATAATAAGAGGGACATTGTTCCCGGAGCTCGATCTGCCGTTTAAAAACTTCACAATTACGACACCTCTTAATGTAAACACTATGACCGACAAAATGAAAATTGACTTTATATGCCTTGAACTAAAGCTGTATCTCGACACTCACCCTCACGATTTAGAAGCGCTTGAATATTATCGTGAGTACGCGGCAAAAAGCCGTCAAATGAAAGAAACCGAACGCTTAGAATCAGAACAACCCGGCCGTGACAATTGGGTATTAGACCCATGGCCGTGGGAATAGGAGGCATATATCAATGTTTGTATACGAAAAAAAGTTACAGTATCCCGTTAAAATTAAAAATCCAAATCCGCAATTTGCGAAATTCATTATGTCGCAGTATGGCGGCCCTGACGGCGAGCTCGGAGCTTCGCTTCGCTATTTAAGTCAGCGATTTATTATGCCATACCCAGAGCTTAGAGCGATTTTGACAGACATCGGAGTTGAAGAACTCGGGCATTTGGAGATGATTGGGACGATAGTTCATCAGCTGACTCGCAACCTTTCAATTGATGAAATAAAAGCCGGAGGATATGAAGAATATTTTGTTGATCATACAACAGGCGTCTACCCAACAGCGGCATCAGGAACGCCGTGGAACGCGGCTGGGATTCAGTCAAAAGGCGATGTAATAGCGGATTTAGTCGAAGATATGGCAGCAGAGCAAAAAGCTCGTGTTGTTTACGATAACATTTTACGCATGGTAGATGACCCCGACGTTAGAGACCCTATTATATTTTTACGTGAACGAGAAATAGTACATTTCCAAAGGTTCGGCGATACAAAGCCTACTGATTTAAGTAGATTTTAGAATGCTCTCTTCCCCGCAAATGGCGGGTTGGAGGGCATTTTTGCTCACTATTTCCTAATCGGGTGACGTATCACAGTCTTTAACTTTTCTGCCGCCACTTTCCTTGGGTCTGAAAGATATATTTCATGATGGCGGCGTGTTTCGCTGGTGTCTATTATATACCCCATATCTATGGCATGTTGGTCAAGAATTTGGATGGTTGCCGGTTCATCATCATAAGAGCCTATGTGCATAATTTGAACGCAAAGCC
>Ga0131853_10003449_pt1 | contig 28338 bp, 26 predicted proteins | sample TergutLab28metaG_FD_92764 | JGI IMG/M metagenome (GOLD analysis project Ga0131853, IMG submission 92764) | Labiotermes labralis P1 segment gut microbial communities from Petit-Saut dam, French Guiana - Lab288 P1 (version 2) (version 2) | ecosystem: Host-associated > Arthropoda: Insects >...
ACTGATTTCGTTTTGTGTTTTGGGTTCTGTGACGAAGATGGTTTCAAAATCATCTATATCTTGGGAAAAAACTGTCCATTTTACACCCAATACATTGACTATTTTATACATCTTGTAGAGTGATACGCCCCTTTGTCCGCTTTCGATAAGGCTTAAATTGGTTTCACTCCAGATATTCATTTTAATTGCAAATTCGTGGATAGTCATGCCAAAATGTTTACGTATTTTTTTAAGATTATGTCCAATCATGATATTAAATTGGCTAGAGCTGATTGCATTGCCGACATGGAAGTTAAAGTCATTTACTTCGTCTTGTGCCATCTTCCATAGCCCTTTGTCTTCAGTGTTCTTTATGATTTCAATTTGTTCATCTACAACGTCATAATCGCCTTTGAATAGCCCGATTCTAAGCCGCATTATCTTTTCATGCATTAAAAAATTTTCTTGTTTGCATATCTCCAATACTGCATTGGCATGTTGATCAAATAGCTTGTTTAAGACATAGTGATCAGTAATGTCTATGCGTTCAATATCGAGATACTTAGTCTTTAACAAACGCAGAATGACATTAAAATGAATGGCACGTTTAACAAAAATGTATCTTTTTTCATCTTTGTACTGTTCCAAAGCCTGCAATGCCATTTCTGCCAGTGTTTGAACCTGCTCATATGTTTCGGGATAAAAAATGATTTGTGCAAGTACTCTGATATCGTAAAAAACCCATTGTTTAGAGTTTATAAGTCTTTCCAGTATCGGTGCAACTGTTTTTTGTGATGATGCAAAATCTGTATTTTGATATTCATTTTCATACGTCTGCATCAAAATAAACATCTCATCTATTTGAGGATCATACCCGTAAGTACAACTGAACGATTTAAGCTTTTTGTGAAATGCTTTCCACTTATCTAGGACGACATTACCGCCAAGTAAGAAAAATTCTTCAATGTATCCGTTAAGCATATCCATTTTGTTCATCTTCGCCACCCCTAATAAAAAGTCCGCAATATCTGCGGACTTATAGATATAGTTTTATTTTAAAAGCCTATTTAATTCAACCGCCATCCACTATGTGAAAAGGCTGAAAAATATAATAAAAGAAATCAAAAGACCAATCAAACATAACTATTCACCTCAGCTTTTGTTGGAATTTGTATCACCAATAGTATCTTATATCAATTAATATACAGTTGTCTATATCAAGACGCAAAAAAATTCACTTGTTTCATCCAGCACTTGAATGCTAACACGTTTTGACATAAATCGCAAGTGGTAGTTTGCAACAGCTCACATCAGTCTAATTTGTTATGACACTATATAAGCAAACAATATATTGCACGTGCATCAGCCAATGACCATATTCAACTTCTTGCAAAATGCAAGAAGTTGAAATGTCTTTTAAAAAAATAAGATACACGTAAAATGGCGGTTTCCAAATATTGTGTCATTACAAACTCATGTCATAAATTGTTTACGCCAATTTACAATGATATAATTCTCACATTATGTCTTAGAAGTGGAGTTTTTAATCATGAGAAAATTGAAAATAGCAATGCTTATTTGCATATTACTTACTTTGGGGGTTTTGGCTTCCAATGCGGTTTGGGCTAACGCGGCATTGCCGCATGTTGCTGCTTCTATAGAAATGCGTGGATTATGGGTGACGTCAGCATACAATTTGGATTGGCCAAGTCGTCAAGGACTTACACCCGCACAAAACAGAGCCGAAATCGACGATATTCTAAACCGCGCCGCCGCACAAGGCATCAACGCGGTGTTTGTACAAGTGCGCCCTGTTGCTGACGCGCTTTACCGTTCCGAAATTTTCCCTTGGTCACATTTGATTTCCGGCACTCAAGGTGTTGCGCCGGCAGAGGGATTTGACCCGCTGGAATACTGGGTCACACGTGCGCATTCGATGGGCATTGAAGTCCATGCGTGGTTAAACCCATATCGCGTTACTTTTCCAAATCAAAGAATTACCGACCCGTCGCAGCTTTCTGCAAACCATCCTGCCAGACTGAATCCGAGCTTGGCTATCGCATACAATAATTCTCTTTTCTTTGACCCTGGCAACCCAGCGGCGCGTCAGTTAATTATCGACGGCGCGGAAGAACTGTTGCGCAACTTTAATATTGATGGCATCCATTTAGATGACTACTTCTACCCCAGCCGCTACTTTCCAGACCAAGCGACATTTGCCCGTTATGGCGGTGGAATGGACGTGCATGACTGGCGTAGAGAAAATGTGAATACATTGATTCGCGACCTGCAAGCCATGACCCGCCGTGTAAACCCCCATGCGGTATTTGGCGTAAGTCCAACCGCTATTTGGATGAACGAAGGCACCGACCCCAGAGGAAGCGCGACGCGTGGCTTTGAGTCATTCCACGGGGCGTATGCCGACACACGCCGTTGGGTCACAGAGGGTTGGGTGGATTATATTGTTCCGCAAATTTACTGGTATCATGGCTTTGGCCCTGCTTGTTATGATGCAGTGCTTAGCTGGTGGGAAGATACTGTGCGCGGCACAGATGTACGGCTGTATGTAGGGCTTGCGATTTACCGCGAGGTGGAAGGCCGTGCCAATTGGGATGGCGAAATTTTGCGTCAATTAGAACGAAATGCGCGTTCAGCAGAAGTGAACGGAGCTATTTTCTTCCGTGAACGCTTTATGCGCAATGCGGTTGGAGATGCCGTTGGTGCGTTTTATGCCAGACATTTGCCTGGGCAGGTGCCCACGCGTTTGGGTAATGCGCCAGTGCCTGTGAATACACCAGCACCTGTGGCCACCGCGCCGCCTGTGGTTACAACGGCTGCAAATCCGAATACGCCAGTCATTCCGCTGCCTACCACTGCCATTGCGGCAACGGCTCAACCCAGTGCGCCTACGGTGCAAATGGAACGCTTGACCGTGACCCAGCCCAGTGCTAGCCCCAATGTTACCGATGCCAATGGATTTTTCATGTTTGGTGCAGGTGTGCCGAATGTACCCATTTATGTGAATGGGCAACTTGTAGAGAATCGCACGGCAGAAGGATTTTTCAGCGTTTTTATGCCGCTCGAACGTGGCGCAAATAGCTTCACGTTCACACAGGCTGGGCAACAATCTATCACTAGAGTTATCACAAATAATGCGCCAGCCGCTGCTGCACCGCCAGCAACGATGGCACTTGCAGGAATCACAAACGCATTCCCTGCCCAAGATGAATTCGCGCAGCATGGCACGACGTTGACACTTCGTGCAACCGCCCCGGCAGGTGCAACAGTAACGGCGCAAATTGGTGGGCAAACCATCAATATGACACAAACAAATCCAAATTTAAATGCGACGAATGTAACCAATATCATCGCCGCACAGTTTACAGGAAGTTTCACGCTGAATGCTTCGGCGGCAGACGATGCCATCGTAGACATCGGCCGCCCTGTGTACACCGCCGTGTGGGCTGGTCAAACTTTTACCGCAACGGCGGTGGGGCAAATTCGTCAATTGGGTAGAACTGCACCATTTTTTGCCGAAGTCACATCCGATGCCGCATGGGTGTTTCCCAATGCCACCACCACAGGTGGCTCTGGCTGGATGCTTGGGCGCGGGCAAATTGACAGAGTCATTGCCGTATCAGGTGAATGGACACGCATTGCTTCAGGTGGGTGGGTGCAAACCGAAAATGTACGCAACCACCAAAACGACGCGCTTGTTCCGCAGCATTTAACATTGGGCTTTATGTCCGAAGGGCGGTATATACTAGGAAATGACCGCCACTATATCGAATGGGATGTACCATTTTCGCCAACGATTCACCCTGCAATTCAAGCAGAATTCGATGGGGATGAACTGATAGTCACGTTAGGCATGTGGCATGTGGCACCGCCAATTTTTTACAACGCGGCAACCAGTATGTTCTCAAACATTCGCATCGGAACCCACAACGGCGCACCGGCTTACTTTTTGACATTGCGCGACAATGCCAGACTTGAGGGCTTTTATGTAGAACATCACAATCAAACGACCCGCCTAGTACTCGTACCGCGCAGGTCACTTTCGCCAGGGCAATATCCCTTTGCAGGGTTTACTTTTGTCATTGACGCAGGCCATGGTGGCAACGACCCTGGCGCGATTGGCCCAATGGGTACAACCATGGCAGAAGCACAAATTGTGCTTGCACAAGCCAACCTGCTGGAAACTCGCCTTGCGTCCCTTGGTGCAAATGTAGTCAGAATCCGCGACACCGATTCTGCCTACACACTACAACAACGTGTAGACAGAAGTCGTGCCGCAAGCCCCGATATGTTCCTCTCACTGCACACCAATGCGACAGCAGAAACTACCGATGCAACAAATATTCGTGGTTTTACCGTATGGTATAGAAACCCCAATAGTGCGCCAGCGGCAAACACATTCATGAATACGATGTACAATGTAAACCCAGGAACAAACCGCAACCGTGCACCAAGTCAGGCTAATTTCTTCGTATGTCGTCCGCAATGGGCACCACACATTTTGTTAGAGGCCAGTTTTACAAACAACATTCAAGACTTTGCATGGATGATTCACCCAGAACGCATGAACGATTATGTATGGGCGATTACGAACGCATTGTTGGCCTATTATGCATAATGCAAACAAATGTTTGCAATTGGTTAAAAATTAGTGTATTATATCCCTGGACATTTTCATAGGACAGGGGTTTTTTATTTATGAATACAATGGAAAAACTAGAAATTTTAGCTGATGCCGCCAAATACGACGTGGCTTGCACATCCAGCGGACATAACCGCGGTACAAAGGCGGGTATGTTGGGCACTGCTGTTTCATGTGGCATTTGCCACAGCTTCACGCCCGACGGGCGTTGCATTTCCCTGCTGAAACTACTGCTAACCAACGTATGCATATACGACTGTCAATATTGTCACAACCGTCGAAGCAACGACGTACCCCGTGCCGCATTCACCCCTGATGAAGTGGCTGAATTAACCATGCGATTCTACCAGCGCAATTATATTGAAGGTTTATTTTTAAGTTCCGCTGTTGTTAAAAGCGCGGACTATACAATGGAATTAATCATTGCCACGCTAAAACTTGTACGTGAAACCTACAAATTCAATGGATATATCCATGTGAAAGCAATCCCTGGTGCAGATAAAGCGTTAATAAACCAAGCAGGGTTACTAGCCGACCGTATTAGTGTCAATATAGAAATGCCATCACAAGCAAGCCTTACGCAGTTTGCCCCGGATAAAACAAAAGCAAGCATACTGGCCCCCATGAAACTGTTGAAAAACAGCATCGTTCAATCGAAAAACGAACTTACACTCTACCGCAGCGCCCCCAAGTTTGCCCCCGCAGGGCAAAGTACTCAGCTTATTGTTGGCGCGTCACCAGAATCAGACAGCAAAATTGTGACTTTAGCCGAAGGGCTTTATAATAAATTTAAACTTAAACGTGTGTTTTATTCCGCCTATATTCCGATAGGCAAAAATCCTTTGCTTCCGACAGAAAAACCGCCGCTTTTGCGCGAACATAGGCTTTATCAAGCTGATTGGCTTTTGCGTGTGTATGGCTTCACTGCCAGCGAACTTTTTGGTGACCCGAATGAAAATTTAAGCCTAGACATGGATCCAAAATGCCACTGGGCATTGCAAAATTTGGATAAATTTCCTGTGGAAATCATGACCGCTGATTTTAAAACCCTGCTTCGTGTGCCTGGCATTGGCGACACCAGTGCGCGCAAAATAGTGGCGGCGCGGCGTGTCGGTTCGCTTGATTTTAATGATTTGAAAAAAATGCGCATTGTGTTAAAGCGTGCAAAATATTTTATCACTTGCGGTGGAAAGATATACGAGCGGTACAACCCCAAAACATTACCCATACGATTAATGGAAGGCAGTGAATATCAGCAGTTGAATTTGACGGATTCTGTCGCTTCGCCATTAGCACTGCCTCATTACACGGCATCAAACACTACAATGGGTATGATTGTATGAAACATGAAAATACAAAGCCTGCCCCCCGTGAAATTGCCATCACGTTCGATGGCAGTTTTGATGGATTTTTGTGTGTGGTTTATGCCTGTTACTATGAAAAAATAAATCCCATTAGCATTCAAGATGAATCCATGGCGCAACTTGTGTTAGACATAGATGCGCAATGCATCGAAACAAACCCAAGCTATGCCGCAAGGGTTTTTTCTGCAATTCGTGAAAAAATTTCCGAAGAAGCGGCAAATTATGTTTATAATGCATTTCTATCGTTTGAAGATGACCGATATATGGCAATCCTTAACTATATCAGAATGGGATTTTCTCAAGGGCATATCATAGACAGCCATTTGCAAAACGACTGTGTACGTCGCGTTCGAAAACTGGCTGGACATGTCGCTGGCGAAGCGCATTTGCTATTGGGCTTTTGTCGTTTTGAAGAAACAAAGCAAGGTGTTTTCTATTGTAAAATCACACCCAAAAACAACGTATTACCGCTGGTATCTGACCATTTTAGCCAGCGGCTTATGGGGCAGGCATGGATAATCCATGATAAAACGCATGGCGAGGCCGCTATTTTTAATGGACATTCATATATCATAACAGCGACCCCGCGAGACGCCGTGGTAGAACTAGCCGACGGCGAAGAGGAAACCCAAGAAATGTGGGTGGCATTTTTCAATGCACTCACCATAAAAGCACGGATAAACCCCAAATTGCAAAGGCAGTTGCTGCCGCTGCATTTTAGGGGTAACATGACAGAGTTTGTACGAACGCATTTGCATCGCTTGCGCGGTGTATGAGATGTTGGTACAATATGCCTGTCATAAAATGCTAGGGGGCATCTATGTATTTAAAAGAGATTGTGAGCGGAACAGAATTTGAAATAGTTTTAAACAACGGGCATACAGTCATTGGCACCCTTGATGAAAGCATTGACCATATGAACTTTTATTTGCATTGCCCTGAAATTTTAGCGAATATCGACAAATTGGCAAAAACAGAGGCAACAATCAAGTTTGCGTTTAAAGAAAAATACTACGCATTTTCAGCAGAAATTTTACGCAAAAGCAGTCGTTCATCATGGAATCAAGAAACGCTTGACATGACTTTAAAATCACCAATAAAGGAATCGTCTAGCGGTGAAGAACTGCGTATTAAAATTGGTATAAAAATAAAAATTTATAACTATGTAGACAACCGCGAAAATTTCTTTGTTGGAAACAGGCTTTTTGAAGCCACGTCGGAAGACCTTAGCAAGGGCGGCGTACGCATATGGTCCGATTGGCCGATAGATGACCCTGTTGGTACAATGTTTACCCTTGAGTTATCCAGCCCCCTGCGTGTAACATATCTGATTCCGGCAAAATTGGTGCGCAATCAACAAAATACCACCACGCGCACATACAATTATGACTATCTATTCGCACTTGATTTTAGTCACAACCCAGACCAGCAAGACAAAATGATAGTGGATGCATTAGAGGCAAAGTTAAGGCATTCGGGTAAGTTGAAATAATTGAAGCCGTGCAAATTGCGCGGCTTCAATTATTTGAGTATATATCCCACCGTATGGAGTGCGTTATACACCCTGTCAAAGTGATTTTTGTCGGTGCAGGCAATCGTGTGCGTGTGTATGCCCGTGGTCAGCTCGGATAGCAGCTTGACTTCGGAGTTTGCTACGCGTTCTATAAATATGTCTACATCTTTTCTTGTGGATAAGTTTAGACTGCCTGAAATTTCGCCATATACTTCGTGTTCTACATATACGTTTAGCACCGTCGCGCCTTGGTCTACTATCGTGTAGAGTTCGGATTTGGTTTCTTCCGGGGTGTGCTGGCACACGATTTTGTATTGGTTGGTTTCTTTGAAATTGGGAAGTATATAGCCCCGTGCCGTGGCTATGATGTCATGTCCGGCCGCGCGTAAAAGCGCAACATCACCGACAATAATCTGACGGCTGACGCCTAGGCTTTTTGCCAATGTCGTCGCGCTTGTTGGGGCAGGGGAATTATTTATTGTGTTAAGGATATGTTTGCGGCGTGAATCAGTGTCCATCAGGTCATGCTCCTTTAATAATTATTGAGAAAAAAGGGCTTACGCCCTTTTTTCGTGCTCCAATAAAAATGCTTTTGCATCCATGCCGCCGCCATAACCGACCAGCTTTCCGTTTGCGCCAATGACTCTGTGGCATGGGATGATTATACTAATTGGATTGTGGTGGTTTGCGCCGCCTACTGCGCGTATTGCTTTTGGGTTGTCAATCCGCAAGGCCAATTCTTTGTAACTGATGGTTTCGCCATATGGGATGGTTTGTAGTGCTTCCCATACTTTTTTGCGAAACGCCGTACCTTCCGGTTTAAGCGGCACGGTAAACTCACGTAAGGTACCCGCAAAATAGGCGTCAAGTTCTTGTGACAATGTGTGAAGCACTGCCGCATCTTCGGGTGCCGCGTCTGATTCTTTTAAATCAGTTGGCGTTGTGATTCCGCCATCAAAATATAATTCAGTGACTAATCCGTCTTTTGCGGAAATGAATATATCCCCCACAGGTGATACATATCTAAATGTCCCCATAATATCTACAACCCCGCTATATTTAGCTTGTCTACAATGAATGATGGCATTCCCATAAACCCTTGGAAACGCAAATCACTGCCTACTTCTGTGATGCCTTTTAGCAGTGCGAAGAAATTTCCCGCAACAGTGACTTGCTCGATTGGTTTGACGATTTTGCCATTTTCCACTAAATACCCATCGGCAGATACAGAAAAGTCGCCGCTTACGGCATTTGCGCCAGAATGTAGCCCTGCCAATTCGGTGACGATAATTCCGTTGCCTAGTGTGGTAATCATTTCTGCGTATGATTTTTCGCCCGGTACCATATAAAAATTATTGGTTGAAGTGGTAATTGCGCCGCCTATGCCGCTTTTTGACGCATTTCCTGTAGATTTTACACCGTCTTTGGCGGCGGCTTTTGTGTTGTAAAGCAGGGTTTTTAGCACACCGTTTTCAATCACCGCTTTTTGTTTGGTGGCAACACCTTCCGCGTCAAACGCCATATCTTGTAAGCTTAATTCGGTTACGCCGTCATCGCGTATCGTAATGTGGCTTGCGGCAATAGTTTCACCAATTTTGGTTTTATCCAGCAATGAAAATCCCTTTTGCCCTGCCTCTGCAATAAATATGCCTGAAAACACACTAAATATATCCCTTGCAGCACTGTTATCAAATAGAATGGGATATTCCCCTGTGGCTACTGATTTTGCGCCCAAGTAACTGAGCGCGATGTCCACTGCTTTTTTTGCCAGTGCTTTATAATCAAAATCGGCAAAGTTACGCCCTGTCCAAAACTCGTATCCACTTTTCATTACACCATTTTCTTCAACACGCGCCACTAAAAACGCACTGCCCATATTCCATTTACCATGCAGGTTTAGTCCATACGAGTTGGCAATGGCTTGGCTTCCTTCGTTGGCGGTTACCATGCAGAAATCGGCAATTTTCACCCGTGGGTCAAGGCTTAATGCGTATTTTTCCATATCTAGTGCCAACTGAATTTTTTGCGTTGCGTCAGTGTTGTTGAGTACAGGGTCATAGTTGTTGCATTCCGGGTAATTGTCGTCGCCTGGGTATAGCTTTTCTACATCTTTATCTTCAATGATGGTGGCATTTGACGCGGCGTTTTCCAGCAGTTGGTCTATTAGGCTTACGTCCAATTTTTCAGTAAACGCATAGCCCATTTTACCCTCATAGGTGCCGCGGAAACCGACGCCTTCGCTTCCGGCACTTTTATATTCTTCAATTTCTCCATCAATCACTCTGACAGAAAAACTGTCGCCGGCAGCGTAGCTGAGTTCGTAATCAGCAAAGCCTTTGGCTTTTGCCTTGGCAAAAATCTCGTCGCGGAATTGTTCAAATGTCATTATGCTCTACCTCCAACCGTCATTTCTTTGACGCGAATCATCGGCTGTCCTACATCGGTGGGAATGTTGCCGCTTAGGCTACCGCACATGCCTTGCGCAGCGGCGAAGTTGTCTGCTACGCGGTCAATGTCCATCAGTACTTCGTGGCCTTTGCCAATTAACGTTGCGCCACGCACAGGCTCGGCGATTTTTCCGCTGCGTATCATGTATGCCTCCGTGACGGCAAAGTTAAAGTCGCCGGATGCGGGGTCAACAGAACCGCCGCCCATTTGTTTGGCATATAAGCCGTATGCGGTGTCGGCAATGATGCCCTCGGGTTTTTCTGTACCCGGAAGGATATAGGTATTTGTCATGCGTGAGGTGGGGGCGTATTTATACGATTCACGGCGGCTGCTTCCTGTGGATGGCATTCCCATTTTTAGCCCGTTGAGATAGTCAATCATATAAGATTTGAGTACGCCGTTTTCGATTAAAACATTGCGGCGTGGTTTACCGCCTTCGTCATCGACATTGATACTGCCCCATGCGCCATGGACAGTGCCGTCATCAACGGCATTTACAATGGGGGACGCAATGACTTCGTCGATTTTGTCTACGAAAGTGGACGTCTTTTTGGCGATGGACGACGCCTCTAGGCTATGCGCACATGCTTCATGGAAAATAACGCCGCCGAAGCCGTTGTCTATGACGACAGGCATACGTCCACTTGGGCATAGGTCGGCTTTTAGCATCGTGACTGCGGTTTGTGCAACGCCGCGACCTATTTGGGCTAAATCAAGAGATTCTACAAACTCATACCCGCCTTTTGCGCCTGGGGCACGATAACCTGTTTGCTTTTCATTGCCTTCGGAAGCGACGGCTTGGATGAATATCCTTGTACGAATGCGTGTATCTTCTGCCCAAACGCCGTTTGAGTTTGCAACCAACATATCTTGCGAGATATGTGCATAAATGCTGGATGTTTGAGTAATTAATGGGTCATATGCATATGATGCCCCCGAAGCAGAATGCAACCCTTCTACAATCGTTTTTTTGCCCACTTTTTCTGGGGGAATAATGATGCTGTCAGCAAATTTAAGATGCTCTATGCGGGCGATGACTGACTTTGCGCTTTCGTCACCTTTTATGCTTGCTTTTACGGCAGCAGCAGCGTCTGTTGCTAGTTTTAGTAGGCTTGCGCGTGACATGTTGTTTGTATAGGCATACACTGCACTGGTGCCAAATATAATGCGAATGCCTACCCCTGCATTGACGCCCCAGTTTGCTTTTTCTACTTGGCCATTAATCATTTCAATGGAGTCACGGATGCTGTTTTCTGCAAAAATTTCTGCTAAGTCACCTCCTGTGGACATGGCGGCTGTCAGCACGTCGTATACGAGTTGCTTATCTAGCAATTTTGCACTTCCTTTCATTTCCAAGTCTTGGACTATGTCATTGTATCAGAGATTTTTGGGTTTTGATAGGGGGTTGTATGAATTTGAAAGTTTCGTTAAAATAACTGTAATTATTGCACGATTTCAACTGTAAAAGAAAGTGAGGTAATAAGATGACCAAGTTTGAAGTAGCCACAATTAAAGAGTTGGTGCAGAAAGAATTAATCATTGGCAAGTTGAAAGGGCTAACCATTGAGGAAATCAGTGCGGAAATCGAAAAGACTTTTGAAAACATAAAGCAGAACGCGACTTAATATTTGTCGCGAAAATATCAACTGCTGATATTAAGGGAGGCCACAAAATGGTTATTGTTCACGCGTTTATTGAGGTCAAAGAAGGCATGGCGCAACAGTTTTTAGATGCCGCCGGCAAATGCGTTATAGAAACAAGAAAAGAACCCGGCTGTCATTTTTACACACTGTATGCCGACGCCGAAGACCCATTGAAATTTATTTTTGTTGAAGAATGGGAAGACAAGGCGGCACTTGATAATCATATGACGCTGCCGCATTTCTTGGAACTGAAAAAGAGCCTTAAAGATATTGTTTCAGGGCCAGGCAGTGCTAAGGTTTTTGAGGCAAGTAAAATATAGCCTTGTACACAAAAAAGGGACTGACTTGTTTTTTTACAAGACAGTCCCTTATTTTTTCTAATATTTAACTTGCTGTGATAATATTCCAATGAATGCCGAAACGGTCGGTGACATTGCCGTTTAAGGAAGCCCAAAACTGAGGTGCGAGCGGCTCAACCACTTCGCCGCCATCAGCCAGTTTGTTGAAAATGGTAGTGACTTCTTCTGCGGTATCGAAAGTAAGTTGCATCCAAAAACTGTCCACAGGCTTGTCCGACCCGTCAGACATAACAAAGGTCACTCCACAGATAAGCACTTCTGAATACATGACGAAGTTTGGCGGCAATGATTGGTCTAAGCCAGTGTCTGGCGGTGCATCACGGAAATAACTAATGGTTTTAACCTCTGCGCCAAAAACCTCTTTGTAGTAAGCAATGGCTTCATCACAATGTGCCTGAAAACCGATGGCTGGAATTAACATATAATCATGCTCCTTTTATATTAGATTGGTTTTAGCATACATTAAAGACATTGCAATTTCATTGTGAAAATCGGACATGTTATCGCGATATGTCTTAGGTGTGATGCCACATATCAGTTCAAAATCGCGGACAAAGTGAGATGGATCTCGAAAACCTGCTAGCTCAGAAACCATCTCAACACTATTTTGACCATTTTGCAATAAATAACATGTGGCATTCATACGAATTAACCGCGCAAATGATTTGACGCCTGTGCCGACATATTGTTTGAACATTCTATTCAAGTGGCGTTCGCTGTAATGGATATCATCTGATAATTTTTTGACGGCAATACTTCCAGCAGAACCAATCACATGCTGGAATGCAAGATTGAGCTGTGGGGGATACATTGCAATCATACTTTCAAGCAGTAATGTATCAAGGCCGGTCACCAATTGGGAAATAGTCATTGCTTTTTCGACCGCTTCTGTAAGGCGTTTACTTAATAAAAAATGGACTTCCTCAAAGCAAAGTGTTTTGTCTATCAATTCACTTTGATTGATACCTGTGAGTACATAAAGCCCCGCCGGCCGGAAGTCTATCGTGATTATCATTTCAGAAGGTGTATTGCCAATTAAATATGGTTTTATCGAAGGCCCTAGCAACTTGGCTGATAAATGATTTGCCGTGGATTCAATCGCAAGCGTTGCACTGCCATATGGCAGTATCGTTGTTTTGTCAGACATAAAATCTTTTGTGAGGAATGATATCGTATAATCTGCAACATACATGCTGAGTTTAGGATGCGGAAGAAGGTATATAAATCCATCCCCTTGAAGCAGTATGCGATGTTTCTCGCCGAATGTCTGTATGTCCTGCTTTGAAATCATCTAAATGATCCCCCGTTTCCCCCCGTACAAAAGATAAGCCGCCGAAAACAAAAACATTGCCGCAATACCCAGCCAATATTCCACAGAGAAACCATGTTCATAAAGCGCACCAATAGACCTTGCCGCCCAGTGTGCGGGAAACAACGCGCCCAAATAAAAAATAGCGTCAGGCAGCAACGTAAGCGGAATAATCATGCCACCAATGGTGGCAACCATGGTGATAAAAACGCCATGTACCGCACTGCTCATCTCTCGGTTTTTAAATACACAGCTCCATACAAACGACAGCCCAATGGAAGTCGCCGCCAGAAAAACATAGCACAATGCCGCACCCAAAGCAAAAGTGAAATGCCAGCCACTTGCAATCATACCAACCACTCCAAGCGCGAATGACAAAAAAACCATGGGAATCATTGCTGCCAAAAAGTTTTGTACTAAATAATCGCGCATGGTAATTGGCCCTGCAAGAATACGCACAATGACCCCATCCAGTTTATCCACCTGGATGCTGCGTGCCATTACAAATGCGCCATACATAATAAATAGTGCCACTGTATAGCTGCTGGCTGTTGGCGAAGCGTCTATGTTTACAATATTAATCCTGCCGCCAAAAAGTAAAACCGCTAGCGGCAATGCACAATTGATTGATAGTGATATCGGATTCCAAAAACCGCGGCGCAAAGCATACTTAAAAATGGTCAAAACCATCGTCTCCTTCCCCGTAAAGCCACAACAATAGCTAAAACCGTTGTCATTGCTAATAATAACCCCATATTTGTAATGACAATATCCATGTTGCTGCCTATTTCTATGTTAAATTGTGCGACTAAAGGTTCTACTCCTGTAAAGCCTGAATGCAATAGAATGCGCATGGCAATCGCATATGGCGTGATATAATTGAAAAAGAAATCGAGTGGTTCGGCAAGTCCCAATTCACCAACCAGCATACCGCGCCCTCCAACCATTGCAAAAGTAAACAAAGTGAGAACCGCTTCTGTCACCCTTTTGTAGGGAATGAACAAAAATAAAAACATGCCGCTCAGTTGCGCAAACGTAGATGTAATCACCAGCACCACAAGCAAAAGGAGTAAGTTGGGGAAGTAAGCGTCAAAAAATAGAGCACTTGCAGCAAACACTAAAACACCCAATAAAACAGAAACAATGATACTGGCTAAAAAATTAGCAAAAACATAACTGTTTGCAGACGCAGGTGCCGCCAGAAGTCGCCAACGCAATGGCCCTCTCATTTCTTTATACAGTCCGTCGGAGACAAATGTGCTGGCAAAAAACTGGAACATGAGTACTATAATGATGGCAGTGGTGGAAGCTTGAATATTATAGCCGTCAACAATATGATAGTAACCTTCTATAACGGATTCGGAAATAATCACATTAAAAATCACTAGCGTCAGCGGAAGTAAAAGACAAACCAAAATCCCAATCGGGTCTTTTGCTAAACGATATAAATAGCACCTGAACATTAGAAAAAATTGACCCATACGCGTCTCCTACTCATCATCTCGTAGTTTGCGCCCTGTGAGGGTAAGAAATACATCTTCTAAATTTAATTTGTCAGAAGAAATATTCACCACACCACCATGCCGCATAGTCATTTCCATGATACGGTTAATGTTTCCGCTGTTCGCGCTGGAAACGATGATATAGTCACTTGCGTTGACCTCAATTTTTTTGACGCCGGAAATCGCACGAATATCTTCTGTTAGTGCGTCAGAAGGGTTTGATACCGTCATACGAATCGTATCTTCGTGCTGGATACGCCCCACCAGTTCGCTTAATGTACCGTTTGCAATGACACGCCCCGCATCCATGATGGAAATGCGGCTGGATATGGCCTGCACTTCTTCCATATAGTGAGACGTATAAATAATCGTTGTGCCTTCGGCGGCAATCTGTTTGACAGACTCTAAAATGTGATTGCGTGATTGCGGGTCAATGCCAACTGTTGGCTCGTCCATGATAAGCAGTTTAGGCTTATGGACTAACGCACAGCCAATGTTTAGCCGCCTTTGCATTCCACCAGAAAATTTGCCCGGTTTTTTCTTTGCATGTTCTGTAAGCCCCACAAATGCGAGTACGCGGTTTACACTGTCGTTTAGCTCGGCACCCCTAAGCCCGTACAACCCACCAAAATAGCGCAAGTTTTCTTTTGCAGATAAATCCATAAAAACAGAAATTTCTTGGGTAACAATGCCCATTTTTTGTTTGGCGTTGATGTTGTTTAAATGCTGATTTTCACCAAAAACAACAATATCGCCCGAATCCACGCTAACAAGCCCGCAAAGTGCGCGGATAGCCGTTGTTTTGCCTGCACCGTTTGGGCCTAAAAGCCCCAGAATCTCGCCTGCTTGAATGTTGAGGTCTAAATGGTCTAGGGCAACGGTGTCGCCATATCTTTTCACCACGTTTTTCATGGATGCAATCATCAGAAGTTGGCTCCTTCATCGGGTGTTTTTAAATCTATTATGTCAGCAGATGTGACTTGCCGTTAGTGACATTTGTCATGATTTTATAAGCAATTTAAAAAGCGTTGGCTCAAATTGAAATTCGTCCATGATTTTTTTAACGGATTCAAATGCTTTAGCGTCTTTTATTTTCTTCCCGCGCCGCCCACGAATAAACAAATTTTTGGGCGTATGTTCCATGCCTGTAAATTCAATGATTTGCGTCTGATAACCCATCCATTCCATCAATTTTGCGCGCATCGCGTCGGTGGCCAGTGAAGCGATACGCTCTTTGATGATGCCATATTCAGAAAAAAGGTCTAGGTTTTGCGGTTTCATTTGGTTTCTCAATTCATGCTGGCAGCATGGCACAGCGCAGATTAAATCGGCTTGCCATTTTATTGCGTTAAAAATGGCATGGTCTGTAGCCGTATCACAGGCGTGTAAGGATATGACTATATTAAAAGTGTCAGGCTTACCCCAGTTTTCGACGGGTGGTACGGTTTGTTTACCGATGTCACCTTGCTTGAAGTTTAGCGACTGGTAGCCATACTTTTTAGCGGCGATGGTACAGGTTTTTACAACAGACGCATCCCAATCCATGCCGCAAATATTGACAGTGTGCTTACGCATTTTTGCAAAATAATGATATACCAAAAAAGTCAAATAAGATTTGCCGCAGCCAAAGTCGATGATATTAATGGTTGCGTTCTTAGGCATTTTCTCGGGTTTTGTTTCGTCGGCAATCAGCTCGATAAAACGATTGATTTGCTGAAATTTATCATACATCGCCGTGGCGATTTTGTATTCCTTGGTAAACACGCCCATATCTACTAACGCGGGAATTTGTTCCCCTTCTTTTATAATGTGGTTTTTTTGCTTGTTAAACCCTTGGGAGAAGTTTGTGTTTTTTGGTTGATTCGCAACTACATGTGAAGTGGTTAATATTTTCCCCTTTTTTGTAAATCTGGCAGAATACTCACGCACACCATCCCATGCGGTGTACTGCAAAAATGTAGTGCCAAATAGACTGTCAATGAAATTTTCCAAGTCTGATTTCTTTATGTTTTCATGAAAAACCTGTTTTGCTGTAAACATTTCTGCTTGGAATTGCTCCCCGTTGCCAGTGATGTCTATGCGTGTGTAAGCTCTGTCGGCTTGGTTGTTTTTCGTGGGCTTGCTTAACACTACCTTGGTAATATTTGCGTTAAATACATCCGATGTCAAAATAAAAACTCCTTACATAAGCATAAATTCAACTTCTTGCAAAATGCAAGAAGTTGATATGCCTTTTCAGAAAATTGGATTCACGTGTTTAGTTTTACTATGGTATAGTATAGCATACTTGAATTTATGCCGCCCCTGAATTTACGCCGCCTATCAGCAGAAAGAGGTTTTTATGCACACCTATGCGATTTTAAAAAATCCTGGTTACACCCGGGTTTCATTTCAAGATTCAGATATTTTAGCAACCAATGAATTAACATTGGCTGCATTATCCGTTGAAAATATGCGTCACGAAAATATTGGCGGCATTCCCTATCTTCTATTTGACCGTGACATGTCACTGAACGAAAATGAATTCATCATGCTATCACGCCTGTCATTCACATATGCCCTTTTTGAAATGACAAAAGATAAACTGCTTAGACCCATCACACTAACCCCAAACTACTTTTTAAACCAAGAACTTAGTGCTATTTTAAAATACTCGGGAAAAACAAACGAATTATTCACGCGTCTGATGCTGAACCTCGCCCAATTCCATATAAAAAACCCTGTCTCCCATTTAAACATACTAGACCCATTGGCTGGCAAGGGCACAACGCTATATGAATCCCTGATGCAAAACCATAACGCCTACGGCATAGAAATAGAACAAAATCCACCAAAGGAAAGCCAAACCTATCTCAAAAAATACTTGGAAACCGCCAGATACAAACACACCAGCCACACTGAAAAAATCAGCGGAACATCGTCCTTTGGCAAATTTACCGCCACAAGGTATCAATTAGAAATATCACGCAACAAAGCAGAAGAACGCCAAGGCGACCTGCGCCAATTTGAAATCATTTCTGGCGACACCCGCGCCACGGCGCATTTTTTCAAAAAGAGCTATTTCCACGCAATTATTGCCGACCTGCCATATGGCGTCCAACATGGAAGCAAAAGTGGCAGTGAAAAAAGACCCAAAAGTATTACACGCAATGCGATGGGGCTTATCAGCGAAGCAATGCCTGGTTGGATAAAATGCTTGAAGCCAGGCGGGGTGGTTGTACTGGCATGGAATTTATTTCTTATTCCGCGCGATGATATGATAAAACTATTGATTGAAAACGGTTTGAAAATTTCAGAAGCCGCAAGCATGTTAACGTTTGCCCACCGTGTAGACCAAGCCATTGACCGCGATGTAATCATTGGAATGAAGTCATGATTCCAACGCAGAGATTATTTAAAATAATCAATGCCATCGGGTTTGTCATGTTAGTTTTAGGTTGGCTGCTGTCCCATGATACACTGTTTTTTTTTCTCATATTATTTATCATGTGTATGGCGTTATTAAGATGGCGTTTTCCCAAGACAAAATGGACGGTTGTTTTCGACGTAGTGGTGTGTGCCGCGTTTAGTCCTGCGGCATTAATTTTAGCCATGTTCTCGGCATTTTACTATGGGATGTACATTGCGGCAGGTATGATTGTTATGCTGGCATTGGTATTAGAAATGGGTGGGATTATATCGCTGGTCGCCATTGATTTGCAAATGAGTATGATGGTTATGCTAGGCGGCTTGGCAGGGTTATTTTTAGGGCTATGGGAGAAAGACCGCGAAAAAGAACTCAAATTCCGCGACGAAGAAACAGGACGGTACTACCAAATGGAAGCATTGCAAAGCGACCTGATGGCGGCAACAGCACAAATAGAGCGTATGACTGTGGTCAGCGAACGCGCCAGAATTTCTCGGGAAATTCATGACAACGCGGGCCACGAAATCGTTGCCGCCTATATGAGCCTACAAACTGCGCGCATGGCTTTTAATGAAACAACAACCGACTCCGACGCGCTATCCTTGTACGACATGGCACTAGAACGCTTAGACAAAGGTGCAAATAAAATCCGTGAAGCGGTACACAATCTAGCCCCGGTCACTGCACTGGGTGTAGAAGCCCTGCAAGAAACCTGCAAACGCTTCCCAAGCTATGTGGATTTCAACGTATTTGGCAATACGACCCACATACCCGTCCATGTGTGGGGTGTACTAGAATCATGCTTAAATGAAGCGTTGACCAATGCCGTTCGCCATGCCTCACCGCAAAAAGTAGAGGTGTCTTTGGACGCAACCCCACATATCGTGCGTTTGTGTGTAGAAAACGATGGCGTAAGCAATCCTGGCAAAACAATGGGTAACGGCCTGCGCAACTTACGCCACAGGGCAACAGCGGCTGGCGGGAGTTTGGTCGTAAACACTGGTGATGTGTTTCGAGTAATCTGTGTAATACCCGTGGAAGGAGAATAATTAAAGTGAAATTACTAATCGTAGATGATGACGAACTCATCCGCAAAAGCTTAAAAATAACCCTATCATCACAAGAGGGCATCGAGGTCATTGCCATGGCGCAAGATGGTGCGGAAGCGGTTGAGCTATGTAAAACCCAGGAAATAGAAGCGGTCTTAATGGATATCCGAATGCCAGGCACCGACGGCATTGCCGCGACGCGTTTAATCAAATCCAGATACCCTCATATAAAAATTATGATGCTCACCACTTTCGATGACCGCCCCAATATTCAGCAGGCACTATCTGCTGGGGCCGATGGATATTTAATCAAAACAGACAAAATAGCAGACATTGCGGGCAAGTTAAAAATAATGATGGATGGCACAGGGGTGCTGGGTATGGACGTACTCAAAAAACTAGCCCCGCAAGAAAACCCTGCACTAGAAACCTTAACACAGCGTGAACGCGATATTGCCGCGCTGGTCGCGCAAGGGCTAACCAACAAGGAAATCGCCGCACGGATTTTTTTAAGCGAAGGCACTGTGCGCAACAATATTGTGGTGATTATGGAAAAACTGAATGTGAGTAATCGTACGCAGCTGGGTATGGTATATTATGTGTAGTGGCGGCGTTTCAAGTTATATGTTAAACTGATTTATCATACTGCAAATTTAGGAGGTTAGTTAAAGTGGCTAAAGTTTTAAGGTCAAGTAATATGTACAAATGCATTGGCTGTTTTACATGCGAACTCATTTGCGCGGCAATGAACAAAAAGAGCCATTCGTTTCATAAAAGCGCGATAAAAATTCGTACTTATGGCGGGGTTTCTGGTAAATTTGTTGAGTCAGTTTGTCATGCGTGCAAAGACCCTGCATGTGCTGTCGCTTGCCGTTGCGACGCGCTTACACCCCGCAAAGGCGGCGGCGTTACGCTGGATACACATAAATGCATTGGCTGTCGCCGTTGCATGAAAGCATGTTCAGTCAATGCGGTGTTTTTTGATGAAGACGAAAAACTTCCTATTATATGCAGCCACTGTGGCGTATGCGCGCGTTTTTGTCCGCATGACTGTTTGTATGTAGAGGAGGTTGCAGAATGATTTATCAAAAATACATCCGCGTGTTATACATCGACATGGAAACCCAAAAAGTGCGTATAGAAGAACGCGAAGATTTAAAAAAATATATGGGCGGTGTTGGTGTTGCGTCAAAATTGCTGGAAGAAAATATGCATCCCGAGCTTTCGCCCCTTGACCCCGCGCAGCCGATTGTACTTGCCATTGGCGCGTTATGTACTATTTTTCCTGTTATTACAAAAGTGGTGGCCATGTTTATTTCGCCTTTGACTGGCGAGCTTGGCGAGTCTTATGCAGGTGGGCGTTTGGGACTGGCTATGTTTTCGGCTGGATACGATGCCATTGTCATTACCAACAAGGCGAGTCGTCCCACATTTTTGTCTATTACACCCAACAACATGAACTTCAATGACGCACGTCCGTTATGGGGAAGCGAAAAGGACAATGTTGGACGGGTGGTGCGCGACGACGAGCGTTCTCATGGTGGAAAGCGTTCCATTATTCGCATTGGTATCGGCGGCGAAAATATGGTGTCTTACGCATGTGTGACGGTTGACCGCTACCGCCACTTTGGGCGGCTTGGGCTTGGGGCTGTTTTCGGCTCTAAAAACTTAAAAGCTATTAATATTGTTGGCGGTCGTGATATCCCCATCAAGGATTTCAAACAATATTTCAAAACGTATCGTGATATCGAAAACATCTGTACAAAAAGCGATTTCATGCAAAAATATCATGATGTCGGCACACCCATTAACGTGATGCCGCTCAATGCTGCTGGTGCATTACCAACTTTAAATCTGCGTCAGGGGACATTTGAACATGCAGATAAAATCGACGGCGAAACCTTCTCGACAGAGCATCAAATCCGTAAAATGGCATGTGCGGGTTGTCCAGTGGCGTGTATTCACATTGGTCAACTGCGCCGTCAGTTTGCAGAGCATGGATATGAATATGAAGCCATTGCGGTCGCCTATGACTTCGAATTAATTTTCGCACTGGGTACATTCATTGGACTAGAGCATCCGCAGCATATTTTAGAACTCATTGAAGAAGTTGAAATGGCTGGCCTTGACGCCATGAGTACAGGCGTTGTTTTAGGCTGGGCGACAGAAGCACTGGAAAACAAACTGGTTACATTGGAGGATACGATTGTGCCGTTAAAGTTTGGCTCGCACAAGGAATATTGCCAAGCTGTACACCACATCGCCAAAGGCACGAATAAATTTTACAAGAATCTGGGCAAAGGTGTGAAACATGCCGCGTCTGTTTATGGCGGTGCGGACTATGCGATGCATCTTGGCGGCAACGAAATGGCTGGATACCATACAGGCTACGGCTCAATGATGGGTATGGCGGTGGGCGCAAGGCATTCTCATTTAGACAACGGCGGGTATGCCCTAGACCAATCCATGGAAGACGCAAACATTGACCCCGACGCATTCGCCGATGCACTTTTGAAAGAAGAAATCGAACGCTGTATGCTTAATTCATTGGTTATTTGCCTATTTGCCCGTAAAGTTTACGACCGCAAAACCATTTTGGCTGCATTTGCGGCCATTGGCGAAAAAATGACGGATGAAGAATTGACAGCGGTTGCCCGCAGAAATTATGCAACCAAGCTGCGCATCAAAAAGGCATTGGGCTTTAGCTTAAACAGCATTAAAATCCCCAAGCGATTTTTCAAAACCCCTTCAATGCATGGGGTGCTTGACGAAGACACCGCATATGAAGTGCTGGCCAAATTCCGTGAAAAAATCTCGGAGATTGAATAGTGTGTTTGCCACCCACGAAGGAGGCATGGATTGAATGAAAATCACTGTAGAAACAGGAAAATGGGCAGCAAGATATGTCGATGAACGTGTGGTTGTCCTGGATATTTCCGAAGGCGCAACCACGGCGGATATCGCCGCCGCTCTTGCAATTCCATTAGAAGAAGCGGGGCTTGCGGTGCTGAATGGCAAGGCCGTTGCAAAAAACCATGCCTTTTCCAATGGGGATGTGATAACGCTTCACCCGATTATTGTGGGTGGATGAATTAAAAATTTTCTAACAAAAAAGTGCGCATTGCGTACTTTTTTTATTAGAAAATATCTCGTGCGGTATAATAGTGAAATAGCATAAATTACAGCCATTGAATGGGGATAAATTTAGAATTATTTACAGTTGACTGTTTTTTTTTTTTTTTGATACACTTCAAAAGTAAACAGACATACTGGTGTTAACAGTTCTTAAATAGTTGTATTCGCCAGCATGTTGTTTCATCTCTCGAGAGAATTGTATTAATTTTATCAAAAGCCGTACAAGCTAAATTTTGCCGATTTGATTAGCGGTACGATGCAGTTTCAAGTTGGAAATCGGCTAGATTAAGGAGGACATATTCATGTATAAAATGTTTTTAGGATTTGTAGTTTCTATGTCTCTATTTTTAATAGGATCTACAAGTGTGCAGGCTCAAGCGCAAAGTGTTCTTGATATCGCAACCCAAGAGGTATTGTTCGTGAGCGAAGAACTTTCCGACTTGACATTTATCAGAGTGACGGACTTGGATACGGGAGAAGTAATCTTTTCTTGGACGGATGGTTCTTCTGAATCGGAATTACTAGTTATCAATGATTTTGGTGATATAGTCAATTTTATGGAGCAGACAGAAGGCATTATGCCAAGATGGTCGCCGCCATGGTTTCACAGAACAGTTTTCTTCTTTTTTGATCCTCCGCCTCCAAGTATGTTAGTTCAGGCGCAGCGAGGAGCTTTTATTTATTCAGGTGTATTGCATCGTGAAATGTACTCTATTAGCGGTTTTGCAAACTGGCAAGGCGTATACGCGGGTACGATGTTTTTCCTGGCATTTGCTTAGTCGGTCAGTTAGCGTTTCTTTCTTTCAAACCACAACAGGTCGCCAATGGGATTTTTCAAGCCCGAATAGGTGTAGAAGATGTGGCATAATGGTTGCCCGATAAAAGTTTAAGTCTAAAAGGGGTATCTAATATGCGAAAAAGCAATATCTTAATTTTCTCAGCTTTCTTAATGGTACAGCTAGTATTGCATGTATCAATGCCCTCAAATGTCTATGCAGGGTTAATGTCAAGCCAAGAGACTTTGAGAGCAGTTTTGCCGTCAGCGGATATAGACGATAGCGTTCCATATGATATGCTAAGGTTTATAATTGACACTCTTCCACAAGAAGGGTACTATACTCCGCTTGTTACAGAAGAGGATGTTTTGCTCTTTAGAGCAATAATAAAAGGTTTGGCGTATGCTCATATTGATGAAATTATGAATGCAATTGAAGAGTTTCAGGATTATATTTGGAACAGTAGGCCTATTGTGTTCATGCCTCCGCTTTCACCTCGTGACATCCTGTCAATTGAAATGATACCTGCGTTTGGATACTAGGGGATTGTATCTTGCAAAGAAGTTCGTTTAATTAAGATGTTTCTTTTGTAGTTTTATGGGTTGCACTAAAATGGAGGTGCAACTCTTTTTTTAGTGTTTTCATCCTCCATTCTTTGCCAACTTTATGCCAACCGCACTTGCCGATAATTACCACATGTGCTATTGTTAAAGACAAAAATGTAACATAATCCTAGGAGGGTGATTGACATGAATTTACGTATGGATTACAACAACATGCTGTCTCATATGATAGGCAGTGAGGGCATTACTGAAGATGCTATCAAAAAGCTGGACGTGCAAATTGCACAAGCAAACAAAAACATGATAGAAAAACGCAAAGCAGGCAAGATGGCATGGCGCGACTTGCCACATAACCAAGACGAAGTAGTCAAAGATATCGAAAACTATGTCAATGAAATGAAAGACCAAATCGACGCCTTTGTGGTATTAGGCATAGGCGGTTCGGCACTTGGGCCAATGGCAGTGCAGCAAGCGTTAAATCATCCATATTACAATGAACTCCCACGGGAAAAGCGCGGCGGGTTTCCTAAACTGTATGTGGTAGATAATGTAGACCCCGAAAGATTAGTGTATCTCTTCCAAACGATTGACCCAACAAGATGCCTATTTAATGTCATTTCCAAGTCAGGTAGTACATCTGAAACAATGAGCCAGTTTATGATCATTCAACAGCTTCTGGAAGAAAAACTGGGTAAAGAAGGTGCAAAGAAGTTAATCGTTTGCACGACAGATGCGCAGTCAGGCAATTTAATTACCATTGCGAAAAACGAAGGCTACAAATATTTTATTATTCCATCCGCAGTCGGCGGGCGTTTTTCTGAATTAACCCCCGTTGGGTTGCTTCCTGCGGCATTTTGCGGGCTTGATATCAAGGGGCTTCTTGAGGGCGCGGCGCAAATAGATAAACTATGCGAAAATCCTGACATTTATAAAAATTCGGCGCATATGTATGCATTGCTTCATTACATGGCCATGGTAAACGGCAAAAATATTTCTGTAATGATGCCATATGTTGACGCGTTAAAATTCATTTCCGATTGGTATGCACAACTTTGGGCAGAATCCTTGGGCAAACAATTTGACGTCAATGGCAAAGTGGTCAATGTGGGGCAAACCCCTGTGAAAGCTTTGGGTGTAACAGACCAGCATTCGCAAGTACAACTATATGCCGAAGGCCCATATGATAAAATAATTGTATTCTTGGGTGTGGACGAATACCGCGAAACCATTACGATTCCAAAAACCTATGGCGACATGCCAAGCCTTGGATTCTTGGGCGGCGTGACGCACAATGACCTGATACAAACAGAGCAAGCTGCTACAGAATATGCATTGACAAAGGCCAATCGTATGAATATGACGCTGACTTTGCCAAAGGTTACGCCGCAGACATTGGGGCAATTGCTATATTTCTTTGAAGTCGCCACTGCGTATGCAGGAGAACTGCTTAATATTGATGCGTTTGACCAACCAGGCGTTGAAGAAGGCAAAAACGCCACATATGCAATGTTTGGCCGCCCAGGTTACGAAGCGAAGAAAGCAGAAATGGACGCGGCACCAGGTAAAGATGATAAGTTTGTAATATAGAAGGAGATTGATAAATGCTTTGGGTAAAAGATAATATCCAAGATGTATTAGACAAATTAAACACAGATAAAAATGCTGGACTAACCCAGCAAGAAGTCAACTCACGGATTAAAAGGTATGGAGCAAACGAATTTGAAGAAGCCAAAAAAGATACCCTGGTCACAAAAATATTGCATCATCTTTCCGAAATTCCGACGCTGATACTGATTGCGGCGGCGGCAATCGCTGGTTATACAGCCATTTTCCATCCCCCCGACACCATTGGCAACGGCTGGCCTAAAGTCATCGTTATTCTGTCCATTGTTATCATCAACGTAACGCTTGGCATCTGGCAGGAGTCCAAGGCCGAAAAGGCACTTGAAGCGTTAAAAAAGATGAATTCCTTCAAGACCACTGCTATTCGCGACGGCAAAAAACAGATTGTTGAAGCGGCAGAACTAGTGCCAGGGGACATTGTCGAACTTGCCGCAGGGGATGTCATCACTGCCGATGCACGGTTAATTACCGCCAGTAGCTTGCAAGTGGAGGAAGCCGCATTAACAGGTGAAAGTGTACCTGTTGAAAAAGACCCGACGGCAATCATTGCCGACAACGCACCTTTAGGCGATAGGTTTAACATGGTTTATTCGGGGTGTTTGGTCACAAACGGGCGCGCTACTGCTGTTGTGGTTGAAACGGCAATGGAAACAGAAATGGGCAAGATTGCGCAGCTTTTGAACAGTGCGCAAAAACTAAAAACCCCATTGCAGATACGTTTGCAGCAGTTGGCTAAGCGTATTTCAATGCTTGCGCTGATTGCTGGTTTATTGATGTTCTTGTTCGCGTGGGTGGTACATGATATCAATCCCGTGACAGGCAGCCCGCGTGAATTTGTTGATGCATTAATTTTAGCTGTCGCGCTGGGTGTTGCGGCAGTGCCTGAAACGTTGCCCATTATCGTGACCATGGTGCTTTCCTATGGCGTGTTTAACATGGTCAACAAAAAAACAATCATCCGTAAAATTCCAGCGGTTGAAACAGTCGGCAATACGTCCGTGATTTGTTCCGACAAAACAGGTACATTGACGCAAAACAAAATGAAGATTCGTCAAGTATGGCATGTGCGGCACGAACCCATTTCCGTAAAAGAAAAAGCAAACTTCAACATGGACCAAAAAATGTTGATTGAACTATTAACGTCATGCAGCAATGCAACCGTCGCCCCCCATGACGAATATGAAGATGGCAAAAATTTTGAATCAGAAACGGCCATAGGCGACCCCACAGAAATTGCAATCATTCGATTGCTGCATGATTTAAAGTTAGACCGCGTACAGGCTGAACGAGACTATCCGCGTGTCCATGAACTGCCATTTGATTCTGGGCGAAAGCGCATGACAACGGTTCACCGTACGGCAGAAGGATACATTGCCGTAACGAAAGGTGCGTTCGACCGTATTCCCGTCAATTGGGAGCCAGAATTGCTGAAAAAAGCCACAGCAATTCACGATTCATTTGCGGAAAAAGCACTGCGTGTGATTGCTATTTCAGTCAAAAAGTATGCAGAAATGCCGACCGATTTAAGCGAAGAGGCATTGGAATGCGACCAAGAATTCCGTGGAATGGTAGGCATGATTGACCCGCCGCGCCCGGAAAGTGCCGATGCGGTAGCCATGGCAAAGCAAGCAGGTATCCGCACAGTCATGATAACGGGCGACCATGTGGTTACTGCCGCCGCCATTGCCAAAGAAATTGGTATCATGGAGGAAGGCGACCGCGCACTGACAGGTGCAGAACTTAGCAAAATGGGCGAAGGCGAACTGCGTGACCAAGTGCAGAACATTTCTGTTTACGCACGTGTAAGCCCAGAGGATAAAATCCGTATTGTTCAAGCGTGGACATCGCACGGGGAAGTAGTTGCCATGACAGGTGACGGTGTAAACGATGCACCCGCTTTAAAAGCCGCTGACGTTGGCGTTGCTATGGGAATAACAGGTACCGAAGTTTCAAAAAGCGCGGCAGACATGGTTATCACTGATGACAATTTTTCTACGATTGTAGATGCTATTTCTGTCGGACGTACTTCGTTTGATAATATCCGCAAAACCATTGCGTTTTTACTTAGCGTAAACTTTGCAGAAATTTTTATCCTGCTTGCGGGTATGTTATTTGTTGGTGTCTCTCCGCTTTTGGCATTGCAAATTTTATTGATTAATGTCGTTTCAGACGGTATTCCTGGTTTCTTCATGGCATTTGAAAAGCCTGAACCTGGCGTAATGAAGCGCAAGCCCATTCGTAAAGATGCAGGTATTTTCTCTGCTGGGCTGGGCATGAAAATTGCGCGGGGTTCCATTAGCTTTTCTATTTTGACTTTGGGTGCATTCCTCTTGGGCGCATATGTGCTTCCTGCTGCTGGTGGTGCGCCTGTCTCACCAAACGGAGCTTACTATACCATTGGTATAACGATGGCATTTGTTGTGCTTAGCTGGGCTTCGGTCCTTAATATTTTCAATGTGCGTAGCGAGCTTTCAATTTTTCAAATTAGTCCATTTACAAACCGCGGCATGTTTTTTGCCGCCTGTGGTACCATTTTGTTTACATTAATTGTAGTTATAGTGCCGCCGATTGCAGAAGTATTTGATGTGCAAACAGGATTAAGCGGTATTCACTGGACTATAATGATTGGACTTTCGCTGATGCAACTGGTGATAGGCGAAGTTTGGAAGCTGGCTTCTAAAAACGAATAAGCGAAAAGCCGCGTAATTTGCGGCTTTTTTTGTTTTTGAAGGCGTCTCAAATGAATAATTTAAAAATTATTCAAATTTTTTTAAAAAAAGTGTTGACATCGTCTTATATATAGTCTATACTAGCCCTTGTCGCTCGGGAGAGACGGCGAAAAATGGCAGAAACGTCAGAAGATACAAGAAGTTTCGCCAGAATGAAATCTGCCCCTTGAAAACAGAATAACCACAAAAAAGAATTAGGGACCCTGATGGAGAACTAGAGTCGAGTTCGCAAGAGCGCGGCAAATAGGAGGCCATCAAATAAGCCTACTGAAAATCGAGA
>Ga0131853_10003450_pt1 | contig 28334 bp, 23 predicted proteins | sample TergutLab28metaG_FD_92764 | JGI IMG/M metagenome (GOLD analysis project Ga0131853, IMG submission 92764) | Labiotermes labralis P1 segment gut microbial communities from Petit-Saut dam, French Guiana - Lab288 P1 (version 2) (version 2) | ecosystem: Host-associated > Arthropoda: Insects >...
ATCTGAGCGAACCGTTCCTCAAGCGTATCCAGAAGGTGCCAGTGAATGTTGTGATGCTCGAGAGCGCTGGGCATTATCCACTCGAGCAGCCGGGACTCTCGCAGATGGTGGACGCCATCGACGTGTTCTACCGTAATGGAGCGACTCGACAGCAGGGGATCGAATGGCTGCCTTGACGATAAAGCGATCTTTTGGCGTGACGGTTCTCGGTCTGCGCCTTTCCATGCGGCGTCCAACGATCGCGCGCAGAGGGCGTCCCGGATGCGTGTCTGATGCGTCAGGCGGAAACCGGCCGGCGCACCCGCAAACCCCCTTGTAGCAATCCAATATTTCGAATATATTGGAAATATGGAAGAGAAAGACGTTGTTCGCGCCCTTGCGGCGCTCGCCCACGAAGTGCGCCTGCGCGTGTTCCGGATGCTGGTTGTAGCCGGGCCGGGCGGCTTGACGCCTGGCACCATCGCGACCCAGCTGGATCTGCCCAATGCAACGCTCTCCTTTCACCTGAAGGAGTTGATGCACGCCGGGCTGGTCACACAGGAGCGCGACGGGCGCAGTTTGATCTATCGGGCCGCCTACGAGCAGATGAACGCGGTGCTGGGCTTTCTGACCGAGAACTGCTGCCAGGGGCAGGTGTGCCTCGCGCCTGGCACAGATTCGTGCAAATGCTGACGGAGAACCTCCATGAAGCGGTTTCACATCCACGTTCACGTTGACGATATCGCAGCCAGTGTCGCGTTCTATTCGAAGCTGTTCGGTGCAGAGCCGACGCGCATCGAAACGGATTACGCCAAGTGGATGCTCGACGATCCTCGCGTGAACTTCGCGATCTCCACACGCGGTACGAAGGTCGGTGTGGACCACCTGGGTTTTCAGGTGGATGACACGGAGGAGCTGGCCGAACTCGCGCAGCGTGCGCAGGCTGCGGACATGAGCCTGCTCGACCAGGGCGAAACGACCTGCTGCTATGCGCGCAGCGACAAGCACTGGGTCGTCGATCCACAAGGGATCGCGTGGGAGCACTTTCATACCCTCGACAGCGCGCCCGTCTATGGCGTAAGCCGGCAGGTAGAGCCGGCGCCGGGCGCCGCGGCCTGTTGCGGGCCGAGTGGCAAGCCTGTTGCCATTCCCGTGAAGCCGGCCGGTTCGGCCTGCTGCTGATCGCGCATCGCGTCCGATAACACCATGACCACCAACGTCCTGATCCTTTGCACGCACAATTCCGCGCGCAGCGTGCTTTCCGAGGCCATGCTCAATCACTGGGCGCACAAGCTCGGCAAGGACGTGCGGGCGTTCAGCGCCGGCAGCGCCCCAAGCGGCCGCATCAATCCGTTCGCGCTGGAAGCGTTGTCGAACGCGGGTATCGATACGCAAGGCTATCGCAGCAAGAGCTGGGATGAATTCGCGCAGGACGGCGCGCCGCCAATGCGCATCGTCATCACCGTGTGCGACAGCGCGGCCGCGGAACAGTGTCCGTTCTGGCCGGGTAGCCCGGTCAAGGTGCACTGGGGCTACGCCGATCCGTCGAACGCGCCGGGCGGCGACGAAGGCAAGCGTCAGGCATTCGAGCTTACGCGCCAGGCCATCGGCTATCGCATGCTGCAATTGCTCGAACTGCCTCTGGAGAGCCTGGGGAACGCTGAGCTTCAGCAGGCACTGGACGCCATCCTGCAAAGCTGAACCCGTCTCCATCGAGTTGTCCCATGAACGCATCCAACGTCGCTGTTTCGCGCAAGAGCGCTGCGAAAGCCCCCATCAGTTTCTTCGAGCGATACCTGACCGTCTGGGTTGCGCTGTGCATCGTTGCCGGCATCCTGTTTGGCCAGGCGCTGCCAGGTGTCTTTCAGGCAATTGGCCGGATGGAATACGCACACGTCAATCTGCCGGTCGGTCTGCTGATCTGGGTGATGATCATCCCGATGCTCGTCAAGGTCGACTTCGGCTCGCTGCATGAAGTGCGGCAGCACATCAGGGGCATTGGTGTCACGCTCGTCGTCAACTGGCTGGTCAAGCCTTTCACGATGGCGTTCCTCGCGTGGCTCTTCATCAAGCAGTTGTTTGCGCCGATGTTGCTCGCTGCGCAACTCGACAGTTATGTGGCCGGACTGATCCTGCTGGCGGCCGCGCCCTGCACGGCGATGGTGTTCGTCTGGAGCCGCCTGACGGGAGGCGACCCGCTGTTCACGCTCTCGCAGGTCGCACTCAACGACAGCATCATGGTGGTCGCGTTTGCGCCGCTCGTCGGCCTGCTGCTCGGCATCTCGGCAATCACGGTGCCGTGGGCAACACTGCTCACCTCGGTCGTGCTCTACATCGTCATTCCGGTGATCCTCGCGCAGATCCTGCGCAAGGTGCTGCTCGCGAGAGGTGAGAAGGCGTTTGAGGTCGCGATGGCAAAGATCGGCCCCTGGTCCATCACGGCGCTGCTCGCGACGTTGGTATTGCTGTTCGCTTTCCAGGGTGAAGCGATCCTGAAGCAGCCGCTCGTGATCGTGCTGCTCGCCGTGCCGATCCTGATCCAGGTGTTCTTCAATTCGGCGCTGGCGTACTGGCTCAATCGTGCGGTCGGCGAAAAGCACAACATCGCCTGCCCGTCGGCCCTGATCGGTGCCTCGAACTTTTTCGAACTGGCCGTCGCCACTGCAATCGGCCTGTTCGGATTCAACTCGGGCGCCGCGCTCGCGACGGTCGTGGGCGTGCTGATCGAGGTACCGGTCATGCTGCTCATCGTGCGCATCGTCAATCGCTCGAAGCGCTGGTACGAGTGCGCTTGAAAATTATGGAAACAACCATATGAGTTGCGTCGTCATCTATCGCAGTGAGATGGTCAGCAGTGCGGAGGGCACGCATGTCTGATCTTGCAACCGACCTGCCGCAGGTTGACCCGGCGCTATTCCGCGTTCCTGATATCAACCGCCTTCAGGCCACAAAGACGTCGCCCCATCCGCCGCGCATCCTGCTGCTCTATGGTTCGCTGCGTGAGCGCTCGTTCAGCCGCCTGCTGAGCGAAGAAGCGGCGCGCCTGCTCACGGCGATGGGCGCTGAGGTTCGCATGTACAACCCGAGTGGCCTACCGTTCCCCGACGACGCCCCCGACACTCACCCGAAGGTGGCCGAGTTGCGGGACCTGGTACTGTGGTCGGAAGGCATGGTCTGGTGCTCCCCGGAGCGTCACGGCGCGATGACGGGCATCATGAAATCACAGATCGACTGGATTCCGCTCTCGGTCGGTGCGATCCGGCCGACGCAGGGCAAGACGCTCGCGGTGATGCAGGTAAGCGGCGGCTCGCAGTCGTTTAACGCGGTCAACCAGATGCGTGTGCTGGGTCGCTGGATGCGCATGCTGACCATCCCGAACCAGTCGTCGGTGGCCAAGGCATTCACGGAGTTCGATGAAGCCGGCCGCATGAAGCCTTCGGCCTACTTCGATCGAGTCGTGGACGTGATGGAAGAACTGGTGAAGTTCACGCTACTGACCCGCGACATCGGTCCGTATCTGGTCGACCGTTACAGCGAACGCAAGGAAAGCGCTGAGGAACTGATGAAGCGCGTGAATCAGACCCGCATCTGACTTATGGCGCCTTCCGCTTTCGATCGCACGTCAGAAGAGAACACTGCAACATGGGCACTGGCCATCGCCCAATTGGTCGCGTGGGGCGCCGTCTATTACGCATTTTCGCTCTTTGTTGTGCCGATGGAGCGCGAGCTGGGATGGAGCCGGGCATCGACCAACGCGGCGCTTTCACTCGGGCTGCTGGTTTCCGGACTGGCTGCGTACCCGGTCGGGAAGTGGATTGACCATGGCCATGGGCGCAGGGTGATGACAGCGGGATCGCTGCTCGCGTCCGTCATGCTGGTACTCTGGTCACAGGCAGGTAGCCTCGTGACACTCTTTGCTGCCTGGGTGGGGCTGGGCGTCGCGATGGCGGCGACACTCTACGATCCGGTGTTCGCGATTCTCACACGGGACTATCCCCGCAGCTTCCGCACGAAGATCACACTGGTCACGCTCGTCGCGGGATTTGCCAGTACGGCATTCATTCCACTCACGCAGGGACTGGTCGACACGCTAGGTTGGCGGCATGCGTTGCTCGCGCTCGCGGCGATCAACGGCTGTGTGTGCCTGCCCATCCATTGGATGGCGCTGCGCGATGACTCGAGCATCGCGGCCCCTGCAGTCAACAAGGCGAGAATCAAAGCCGAGAACGGCAAGTCTGTCAGGCGCGCTATCCGAGCGCCGGTGTTCTGGGCGCTCGCGATCTGCTTCACCGCCTACTATGCGACCTTCGCCGCACTGACGTTCCACCTGGTTCCGCTTATGGTCGAGCGCCACGTGTCGCAGCCTGTCATTCTCGCGACGATGGCGGTCATCGGTCCGTCGCAGGTGCTCGCACGGATGCTGTGGTTCACGCTTGGGCGGAATGTATCGCCGAAGATCGTAGGCCTCGTTATCACCACAGCTTTCCCGGTGTCGGTTGTTGTGCTGCTGGTAGCCGGGACATCGCCCGTGGCGCTGATCCTGTTCGCGGTCATCTACGGAGGCGCGAACGGCATGATGACGATCCTGCGCGGCACCATCGTGCAGGATGTGATGTGGACGGAAGGTTATGGGGCAGTCAGCGGGTTGCTGTCTGCGCCTTCGAACATCGCGAAAGGCATCGCTCCGATCTCGGCGGCCCTGATCTGGTCGATCGGGCAAAACTACGTGCCAGTCGAATGGGTAGTGCTGCTTGTTTCGCTTGTTTCCACAGCGGCGTTTGGCATGGTTGCGCTCTCTGCGCGTCGTCGCAGTTCTGTCATGGCGGCAACGACCGAATGACAAACCGTGATATGCACCGACGAAAAACCGTTCGTGAGCTGAACGCCCGGAGGGGTGTTTAGAACGGCCATTCGGTGGAGTTGCGTCAATGTCCGGACATGGCCGAACCCGGGAGTGCGCTAACCACGTGGTGACCGCTGATAGTGGCGTGATGCGAGCTTCCGGAAACGACCCGTTGCGGACGTTCAAGGCCCGAGACCAACAAAGGCAGGTTTTGACACTGAAGCGGACGTTCGCACACGGCGCCTGACCGACCTCCTCGCGAACAAGTTGCCTGTTACCTCCCGCGTGGCAGAATATTCTGCGTGGTCAGGGCTAGCCGAGGGGCGAGGTGCTTACCCCGCCGGTCAGCAACGGCTAACGGCTCAAGGAGAGTCACTTTGGACCTATCTTCGCGATTCGGCTTGGTCGGAGAAAGTCGCTTCCACCCCTTGTGGGAGGACGGTGAGCTCTGTTTATGCCGGGGTGGTGTCAGGACCGTTAATGGTGTTCGAACTGCGGTGCTGTCGATTTCGCCCGCCGCCGAGCACTCGACGCCCGGCAGCCTTGATCGCCTCGCGCACGAATTCGACTTGAAGGATGACCTGGAAAGCGCATGGGCTGTACGGCCATTGGAACTACTGCGCGAAGCCGGCCGGACACTGCTGGTGCTAGAGGACCCCGGCGGTGAGCCTCTCAGCACGCTGCTGGGCCCTCCGATGGAGTTGGGGCGTGCGTTGCGCATCGCCATCGGTATCGTCACCGCGCTGGGCAAGGTGCACCAGCGTGGCTTGGTCCACAAGGATATCAAGCCGGCCAATATTCTGGTGAATGCGAACAGCGAGGTCAGGCTGACCGGCTTCGGCATCGCTTCACGCCTGCTGCGCGAGCGGCAGGCACCCGAGCCGCCCGAGACCATCGCCGGCACCCTCGCCTACATGGCGCCCGAACAGACCGGACGGATGAACCGCTCCGTTGATTCGCGCAGCGATCTGTATGCGTTCGGTGTCACGCTCTACCAGATGCTCACGGGTTCGCTGCCATTTGCCGCGGCCGATCCGATGGAGTGGGTGCATTGCCATATCGCGCGAAAGCCGGTGCCGCCCAGCGAGCGGCTGGAGGGCCTCCCCGCCCCGGTGTCGGCCATCGTCATGAAGCTGATGACGAAGGCGGCCGAGGAGCGCTACCAGACCGCCTGCGGTGTCGAGCGCGATTTGCGGCGCTGCCTCGCCGGGTGGGAAGCCCATGGTGACATTGACGACTTTGCACCCGGTCAGCAGGACACGTCCGATCGGCTGCTCATCCCGGAAAGGCTCTACGGTCGCGCAAACGACGTCGAGACCCTGCAAGCCTCCTTTGATCGCATCGTCAAAAACGGCGCGCCGGAGCTCGTGCTGGTTTCCGGTTATTCGGGCATTGGAAAGTCCGCGGTCGTCAACGACTTGCACAGGGTGCTGGTGCCGCCGCGCGGGCTCTTCGCCGCGGGCAAGTTTGACCAGTACAAGCGCGACGTCCCGTATTCGACACTCGCCCAGGCTTTTCAGAGCCTCGTGCGACCGCTTCTCGGCAAGCGCGACGCCGAGCTCTCCGGCTGGCGTGACGCCTTTCTCGAGGCGCTCGGGCTGAACGCACGGCTGATGATCGACGTCGTGCCCGAACTGAGGCTTATCATTGGGGAACCGCCACCGGTCCCCGTGCTTGCGCCACAGGACGCTCAACGGCGTTTCCAGCTGGTATTCCAGCGTTTCATTAGTGTCTTTGCCCGGGCGGAACATCCCCTGGCGCTCTTTCTCGACGACCTCCAATGGCTCGACGCGGCCACGCTGGATATGCTCGAGGATTTGTTGACCCGGTCCGATCTGCAGCACCTTATGTTGATTGGTGCCTATCGCGATAACGAGGTGAGCCCCGACCATCCGCTGCGGCGCAAGCTCGAAGCCATCAAGGCCGCTGGGGGAAAGGTCGAAGAAATCGCCCTTGCGCCGCTCAAGCAAGCGCATTTGCGGCAGTTGATTGCAGATGCGCTTCGCTGCGAGCTCGCGCACGCAGCACCGCTTGCGCAGCTGGTCCATCAGAAAACCGGCGGCAATCCGTTTTTTGCCATTCAGTTCCTGTCGTCACTCGCTGACGAAGGCTTGCTCTCCTTTGACCATGACGCTGCGTCCTGGCGCTGGGATCTCGACCACATTCACGCCAAGGGATATACGGATACCGTCGTCGACCTTATGGTCGAGAAGCTCACGCGCCTACCGCGCGAAACGCAGAAGGCCTTGCAGCTACTGGCGTGTCTTGGCGATAGCGCCGTGACGGCGGCGCTCTCACTGGTCCTCGGGACGTCGGAGGAGCAGGTTCATGGGGCGCTCTGGCCCGCCGTCCGGCTGGAACTGGTCGAGCGCCGCGCGGCTGGCTACCGGTTCGCCCACGATCGCGTTCAGGAAGCCGCGTATTCGCTGATCGCCGAAGCGTGTAGAAGCGAAGCCCACCTTCGAATCGGCCGGCTGCTGGCGGAACACACGCCGGCCGGGAAGCGCGACGAGGCGATCTTCGAGATCGTCAATCATCTGAACCGTGCGATCCCGCTGATCGTGTCACGTGACGAGCGGGATCAGCTCGCCGAATTCAATTTGATCGCCGGGAGGCGCGCCAAGGCTTCCACCGCCTATGCCTCGGCGCTCAATTATCTGGTTGCAGGCGTGGCGCTCGTGGGCGACGACGGCTGGGATCGCCTGAGGGAGCTCATCTTCGCGCTGGAGTTGCACCGGGCCGAATGCGAATTCCTGACCGGTGCGCTGGCGGCTGCTGAAAGGCGTCTGGCGGTACTGGCCACCCGCGCGAAAGATGCGGTGGAAGCAGCAGGCGTCGCGTGTCTGCGCGTGGATCTGCACATCACCCTCGATCAGAGCGGCCGCGCGATCGCCGTCGGTCTTGAATGCCTCCGGCACTTGGGCATCGAATGGTCGCCCCAGCCGACGGAAGAGGAAGCACGCGAGGAGTATCAGCGGATCTGGTCCATCGTCGGCGACCGCCCGCTTGAGGCACTGGTCGATCTACCCTTGATGAGTGATCCGGCATCTCTCGCGACCCTCGATGTTCTGGCAAAGCTCTCGGTGGCTGCCTTTTATAAAAATCCGAACCTGTTTTGCCTTGTCACCTGCCGCATGGTCAATCTCAGTCTCGAGCGCGGCAACGCTGACGCAACCTGTTTTGCCTGTGCGTTGCTCGGCATGTTCGCCGGCGTTCGCTTCGGAGAGTACGAGGCCGGATTCCGATTGGGTGGGATCGGCTACGAGCTGGTCGAGCAGCGCGGGCTGAAACGCTTCCAGGCCGGGACCTATAGCGCCTTTGGCGGTATCGTCCTGCCGTGGACGCGACCCGTCCGGGATGGCCGTGAATTGGTGCGTCGCGCGTTTGAGGCGGGCAACCAGAGCGGGGACCTGAATGGCGCGGCGTACAGTTGCAGCCACCTGTACACGAACCTGCTTGCCGCTGGCGATCCGCTCGAGGAGGTGCAAGGCGAAGCCGAACGGGGGCTCGCGTTCGCGCAGAAGATGCGATTCGGCGTCGTCATCGACCGCATCAGCGCCCAGCTCGGGCTGGTACGGACACTGAGGGGGCTCACGCCGACGTTTGGCCGCTTCGACGATGCGGATTTCGATGAGCTTCGGATCGAGCGCCGTTTCGCGGCGAACCCGGAGCTGGCCATTGCCGAGTGTTGGTACTGGATACGCAAGCTGCAGGCGCGGTTCTTCGCAGGCGATTATGCGGCGGCGGTCGATGCCGCGTTGCGGGCACGACAGCTGCTTTGGGCGTCACCAACCTTCGAACTGGCCGAATATCACTTTTACGGCGCGTTGTCTCGCACGGCCTGTTTCGATACGGCGATGGCCGACGAGCGACAGGTTCACCTGAAGGCGCTCGCTGACCATCAAAGACAACTCGAGATGTGGGCAGGTACTTGCCCGGAGAATTTCGGGAACCGCGCTGCCCTCGTGAGGGCGGAGATCGCCCGGATTGAAGGCCGCGCGCTCGATGCCATGACCCATTACGACGAGGCTGTCCGCTCGGCCCAGGCAAACGGCTTCGTGCACAACGAGGCGCTTGCGAACGAACTGGCTGCGCGTTTCTTTTTGGCGCAAGGTTCTGAGAAAGCAGCGCGTGGCTACATGCAGGATGCCCATGACGCTTATCTGCGTTGGGGAGCAAATGGCAAGGCGCGACAGCTTGAACAGGGCTACCCCAACCTCAGGCCCCCTGCGGAAAATCCTTGCCAGACGGGCACGATCGGAACGTCAATTGAGCAACTGGATCTCGCTACCGTTCTAAGCGTCTCACAGATCGTGTCGGGCGAAATTGTGCTAGAGCACCTGCTCGAAGCGCTAATGCGCACCGCAGTGGAACACGCGGGCGCGCAGCGCGGGCTGCTCGTGCTCCCGCGGGGTGCCGAGCTATGGATCGAGGCGCAGGCCGATACAGACGGTGGGTCAGTCACGGTCGCGCTACGCGAGGCACCGATCTCTCCCGCCGAGCTCCCCGAGTCGATTCTCCAGTATTGCGCGCGTACCCAGGAGAGCGTCATCCTCGACGATGCCTCAGTACAGGGCGAGTTCTCCGACGACGGGTACATTGCCCGCGTGCAGGCGCGATCGGTCCTCTGCCTGCCATTCGTCAAACAGGGGAGGCTCATTGCATTGCTTTATCTGGAAAACCGCCTCGTCGCCGGTGCCTTTACCCCGGCAAGGATTGCGGTCCTGAAGGTACTGGCTTCGCAGGCTGCGATGGCGCTGGAAAATGCCCGTCTGTACCGCGAGCTCGCAGAACGTGAAGCGAAGATCCGGCGCCTCGTCGACGCCAACATCGTCGGGATCTTCATGTGGCAGCTTGAGGGTGAGTCGCCTGAAACCACTGACGCAGTCTACTCCGAGGCTAATGACGCGTTCCTGAGCATGGTGGGATACGACCGAGACGATTTCGCGTCAGGTCGCGTACGTAGTTCAACCCTCACGCCACCGGAATGGCGCGAGCGCATGGTACAAGCGCAAACCGAGCTGGTGAGGAGCGGAACGCTCCAACCCTACGAGAAGGAGTATCTACGCAAGGATGGCACTCGGGTACCCGTGCTGGTGGGTGCAGCCGCCTTCGAAGGCCGGAAGCAGGGTGTCGCGTTCATACTCGATCTGACCGCGCGCAAGCGGGCGGAGGCCGAGATGCAGGAGAGCGAGCGCCGCTATCGTGAGGCGCAGATCGCGCTGGAGCACGCGAACCGCATCTCGACACTGGGGCAGCTGGTGGCGTCCATCACTCACGAAATCAAACAGCCGGTTGCCGCGAATGTGATCAACGCGCAGGCGGGGCTGCACTGGCTGAGTGCCCAGCCGCCGGATCTGGAGAACGCCCGGCTGACATTCGATCGAATCAGCAAGGACGCAACGCGGGCAAGCGAGGTTGCCAACCGGATTCGTGGTCTTGTCAAGAATGCTCCGCCGCGTAAGGAACCACTGCAGATCAACGCGGCGATTAGTGAGGTCATTGCACTTACGCGGGTTGAGGCCGAGAAGAACAGAGTGTCGGTGCGCACGCAGCTAGCCGAGGACTTACCGATGGTTGAAGGCGACCGCATCCAGCTCCAGCAGGTGATGCTGAACCTGGTACTCAACGCCATCGAAGCGATGAGCGCGGTTGACGATGGACCGCGGGAATTGACAATCAGCACCTCCAGGATTGAGCTGGGTGCTGTCCTCGTAACGGTGCGCGATTCCGGGCCGGGTATCGCTCCGGAGAAAATTGAGCGTCTCTTTGAGCCGTTTTACACGACGAAGGCTAGCGGGATGGGCATGGGGCTCTCGATTTGCCGCTCGATCATCCAGGCACACGGCGGCCAATTGCGGGCGAGCGCAAACGTACCCTGTGGCGCTATCTTTGAGTTCACGGTGCTGGTCCATCCGGCTGTGTCATCGTAAGCCGGCCTCGCATTCCGCACCGCTCGGTATCGCATCGCAGCTCTGCCCTCCGTCAATGACGACGAGCTACATGAGGGTCAGCCGGCGAGGAGTGAATGGCGTCGAGCATACTTTCTTTCGTATCACCGCCGACGCTCTCGAGTCTCGTCCCTTTTGTCTCGGGAAGGAAAAGCAAGGCAATGATGGATATCGCGTATGCACCGAAGCAACACAATCCCACTGCGGTTGCGAGGCCGGTCTTTGCAGAAACCGCTCCAACGCCCGCGATCATTAGTGCGGCAATTGTTTTGGCTACGTTGTATGTGAACCCCATACATGTAGTTCGAACGCTCGTTGGAAACAACTCACTCAGAAAAGGGCCGACTGCTGCGAAAACACCGAGAGAGAAAAATCCAAGTAAAGCGCCGAGCGGCAGAATCAGAGCCGACGTGAGAGGTGCGAAGATATAGATCAAAGTCACCACAAGTGAACCAACGACCATCGATATTAGCGTTTTCCGGCGCCCGAATGCGTCACTCATCGAGGACCCCACGACGAAGCCGAAGAAAGCCCCGACTGCCATGCATCCGATCGAGGAAATCATTGAGCCGGACCGGACTCCTTTTTCTGCGAGCAACGACGGAATCCAAACTATAAGCACATAGCCAGCCGCCTGGAGCCCGAAGACCATACAGCTTGCAACCGAGCATTTCCCGAAGATTCCCCGTTCAAAAACCGATCCGATGGTGGCCTTCTTTATTTGCCCGCCCAATACAGTTTTTCGAAATAGCTCAGAGTCGCGAACCCCAAGTCGCACTAGAATCGTAAGCATCCCTGGCGCCGCGCTAACCCAGAACACCGCCCGCCAGCCAACGTCTGGCGGAAAGTAGGCCAGCGCGACGCTTGCGGTAAGCGCAGCCACAACCCACCCCAGACAGAATCCGGATTGCACGAAGCCCATGGCACGACCACGATATTGCGGCCGAGTCACTTCGGCCATCAGCGCGGCTCCCACTGCCCATTCACCTCCAAATCCGATCCCCTGAAGGGCGCGAGCTGCGATCATCTGCTCATACGACTGAGCAAAACCCGCTAGCACGCCAAATCCGGTGAACCAAACGACTGTGAGCATCAGAACCTTTACTCGCCCGATGCGGTCGCTAAGGACACCCGCGAGCCAGCCGCCGATAGCGGTGGAAATGAGCGATGCAGTCCCGATAGCGCCCGCCGCACCTTTTGTGAGGGACCAAGTCGCTATCAACGTGGGCACGAGAAAGCTAAAGATCTGAGTGTTGTAACTGTCGAGCGCCCAGCCAAAATAGCAACTCCAGAAGGTCCGCTTTTCGTCACGGGTTCCCTTTCTATACCATTCAAACATGTCTCCCTCCAACTCATCGACCCCGGAGGTCGCGCTCAAGGCGTAGGTCAATGAGTGCGTCCGGATAGGACGCGCGTACTTCATCCACCGCGTCGCGACAGATGCGCCCCATGTTCTGAGGGGTGAGACCTACCGGGAGCGTGTCACCTAGACGAGTACGCGTAAAAACGAGCAGGTCGTCAATCATCTGTCTCATCCCCATCGCGCCGCGCTGTTGCTCTGCTGCTGCGCAGCGCTCTGAGGCTCGCGCATGTCGGCCACGATGGCGGTCAGGATGTCGGTGGCTGAATTGCGCAACTCGCGCTTCGAAGTGTTGACTGTCCTCCTGGCTAATTGCAACGGCATATTCTGCCCAATCGTCGACCAGGGCCTGATGTTGGCCTCAATGAAGTCCGCCAGGTCCATCTAGGCCTCCTATCGGTTGCGTGCGCGCGCTCTATTGCGCGCCCGTCAGACGTTGCATACGGATTTTACGCGTGCAAGCCTTCGGACAGCGATGTCCGACAACAAAAGCCGAGCTGACCGCCGAATGTCCAACCGACCACACGCATGCAAACGGCCGTTCGTGGCCGTCGGCGACAATTCGCAAACCGGCCTCACCGGCTCCGATCGTTTCAGTTTTCCGGCCCGCGCAATTCGTGCGGAAGGAAGCAGGCGCGATGGCTGTCACTTTGACGTCGGTCCCCGGATGCCAGCAAAGAGGACGCCGCGCGTGGAAAAGCGTGGATGCTGGTTGAGCTGGAGATTCCATGGCTATTGGCCAAGCATGGTCAGCACCTCGCGCACCGGTGCAAGCGAGACAGAGATAATCCCGCCGAACGGCGTGTTCATTTCCTGGATCAGAAATATTGCGATGGAAGTGGATACCGCTCCCAGAAAAAACGTCGCGGTGACGGTCATGTTGGGGGACGTGAACAGGCCAAACGAGCCAAAGATGATGCACAGCCACAACACAAGCGTTATCAGTAGCGGCATGGGGGTCGAGCCTGCGGCCTGCAACAATGCAAGCTCTCGCATCGCCAGCACTTCTCCGGCGATCTGGATGGCACGCGCCTGTAGCTGACGCTGCGCTTCGCTGTGCGGCGATAGTTCCGCCAGCTTGCGTTGAATGTTTTCTCCGCGTCTAAGCTCCTCGGGGCTACGCATGCTTGCCAACTGATCCCGGTCGCCAGAAGTGACCCGCTGGATTCCCGTGGCGACGCTCTGCTTCAGCAAGGCGCGGATCTCCTGCGTCTCAGGCCCATATTGGGCCAGTGTGCGATCGAGCAGAATGATATCGGTGGCGTCGCGTACGACCGCAGCGTTCGCGATGTCGAACGAACTTTTCGCCGAAGAGATCAGCAGTCCAAGCACTATCGCGGCCATCGTGGCTATCAATCCGATTGTCAGTTTGATGACGTCGAGTGATTCATCGTTTAGATGGCGTTCTGGCAACAGAGAGTGCAGATACAATCCGAGCAGGGCGCAACCAAATACGCATGAGAACACCATGACGGCAAGGGTTAGATGGTTCACCGTTCGATTCTCCGTGTATGCAAACGTGGTCGCCTGCTCTGCATGCGTTGCCGCTGCTTTCGCGCTCTGATGCCGCTCTGTTGTGTCCACACCGAATAAAGTTTGAGCTGGGTTGGAGACCGGTCTGAAGCAGGACCGGTTGTGGATAATCGATGTGCGAACCATGGTGTCTCGCTGTGACTACGGGTTGCACGCGGTCTGCCACCACTGCTTGGCGATCGGGTCGAGACTCAGAACGAGTTAGCGGTGAATAACCGTGCCGAGAACAGCCACCACCCGACCCGCAGACGCGAACGCCAGCTGCTCGGCTTTCGCGATGCGCGTCGTACTCAGGCGTTTCTCTCACACTTCGGCCGATCCGGCAGCACTTTGCTTGGCCCAGATACCTGATGAGCGCGGAAAGTCATTGCGCCGTACTCCACGAACGCTTCGCCACATTGCATGGTTGGACTGTCACTGCCGCAATCGATAAGGTTACCTAATGAGCACTGCTACTATTTAACCAACGCACGGTCTACGTCCTCAACTTGACAAAGCCATTCGGACGATGCACTTCGAACAGTAACGGGTAGAAGGTAACGCAGAGATGTCCGAGTGACAAATGTGGGAACGGATGTGGAGATCACGTGATTGGCCAGGCGAATCATACCTTCGTATAACCGTGCGGAATGAAGGTTCGCGGCAGTGAAGCGAATTCCTTTTGAGCAAAAGGAGCGGTGGCGCATACAGACCGGATTATCGGCCTTGAATGGCGCGCTCAGGCCATCCAGAGCAGGGAGCCGGAGATATCCTCGCAGCAAGAGAGCGGCACATCGACGCCTGCATTAACACGAGGCGAAACGGCGTCGGTAAAAGTGTAGTCGGTCTGCCGCTGCCGCAGTGGGAGACGGATATGCGTGGCGTGCCGGGTTCGGCCGATACGAACATGGGCGCGGGCGACGGACCGCTTTCGATGGTGTACGTGATCGACGACGACGAGTCGATGCGAGTTGCGCTTGTCAACCTGCTGCATTCCATCGGGCTAGACGCGCAGGCGTTTCCGTCCTGCCGCGAATTTTCGATAGTCCAGAGGTACGACGTTCCGAGCTGCCTGATTCTTGACGTCAGGTTGCAAGGTGAGACGGGGCTGGCATTTCAGGACGAGCTTTTGAAGAGCGGTATCCGGATGCCGATTATTTTCATGACGGGGTACGGCGACGTGACCATGTCGGTCAAGGCGATGAAAGCCGGGGCACTGGACTTCTTCCCTAAACCCTTCCGCGAACAAGACATGCTCGATGCAGTGACTGACGCGCTGGCGCGCGACAGTGAGCGTCTCGCAACCGCGCGGGCGCTCGCCGGGATGCGCGCAGCCTACGCTTCGTTGAAGCCGCGGGAGCAGCAGATACTGGGGTTCGTCACGGACGGCCTGACCAACAAGGAAATCGCCAGCGAGTTGGACCTTAGCGAAATCACCGTCAAGATTCATCGCGGTCAAGTCATGAGAAAAATGGCCGCGCGCTCGGTCGCGGATCTCGTCAGGATGGCTGAAGCACTTGGGATAACGTCCCCCAAAGGTCAGCCCGCATGGCAGGCGGGAGCTGCCGAGGCAGATTTCTCCGGCGAATAAGGCCGGACGGACAGGTAATCACGACGATCCAGAGATCGGCTTGCTTGCCTCGCCGGTATCCGGCTCAATGTCCATCGTCTTCAGCGGCAGTTCGGGCCGCCATGTCACTCTCCCCAGCGCCGCTGCGTGTGCGCAATTGCTGTGGCGTGAAGCCGAGTCTTCGGCGCACCACACGGGCAAAGTGCGATGCATCCGCGAAGCCGGCGCGGCGCCCAATCTCAGCTATCGTTATCCGCGAGAACATCTTCGATTCGAGCATTCGCACCGCACAATTTAGTCTCGCGTCTTGCAACTGCTCGGCGAAGGTTTGCTGGCATCCGGCCAGCGCGCGGTGTAGGGTGCGCACCGAAATGCCGAGCGAGTCGGCGACTTCTTCGGCGGTCAGGCCTTGCTCGTGGCAGCGCTGGGCGAGGCAGTCGCTTACGCGGTCCCGTAACGAACGGTCGGCGGGCTTGGTGCGCAGTTCCTGGCCGCTCATCTCATGAGAGACGAGCGCCAGCAGCGCGCCAATCTGGTCGGCCAGCACGCTGTGCGGTATGGGCGTGTCCGCTACCACGTCGGGCATGAACCGGCTCACGTACGCCGAAAGGACGGCGCCCCAGTTGGAATGAGCCGGGATGCGCCGACCAACGAGGCAACCGACGTCCGGAACCCAGTGCTCGAGCCACTCGACAGGAATGCTGATGTTGAGAAACTCGTACCACTGCCCGAACCGGATGTCGCAAGGGAGGTCGGAATCGACGAGTGCAAGGTCGCCGGGCGACGGTTGCAAATCTGTGCGATGCGAGAGGCCATAGGCGTTGTTCAGGCTCATCATCAGATGAAACTGGCGCCGGCCGCTGCGCGCCAATTCGCTGCGCCCCCGGCCGCATGCGTGTGGGCTGCCCGACTGCCGCACCACCGTCAGCGGCCCACAGGCGCCTACGATCATGGTCGATTCGAACGCGCGCGGATCGCCGGACCGTACATAGACGGGGATCATGGCCGACGTGAGTACATCCGCCCAGAGAGCGAGGCGACGAGCGGAAGGCAGGTCACCGGTCGACCATCGCGTGACCCCTGCGTCTTTAATGCCGCTCATGAGCGAATCCACTGGTTGGTGCGGTGCAATGGTTACCCTGTCAGCCGATAGCTCCACTGCAGAAAGTATAGGTGGAGAAGCGGTTTTTCATCTGACTACTCTTGGGAGAGCGGATAAAAAGCTGTTTCCGCTGAGAAACGACGAAGTCGACCGCACAGGTGCCGCCTCACGGGAATGCTGCCTTCAATCATTCAAATAGCCGGGAGCTCTTCGGCGAGGAGATCGGCCGTTGTATGCAGCGCCTGCCTCATGCCGCACGACTTGGCGTGCCACTTGGACTGCACCAGTTGGTGTAGTGATAGTCCGTTGCCTGGTGCGATGTGGACGTCCAAGTGTCCGGTTGCGGGCAGAGGCGAACGTCACTTCATGGCCGCACTCGGAAGTTCGCGGCCGGCCGCCGGCCGTTCATCCTTTGGCCACCCCGGACTTCCGTAGTCGACCCACACCCGTCCTTGGTTACCAAGCGCAGGGAACGACCACTTTCGAGTGCAGAGGCGCCACGTAGTGGATCCTCCTGCCGCTTTCCCGAAACTGCTTTAACGGGACTTTGCTGGAAGCTTACTGGCTCTGCTGATGAACGCAGATCACCAGTTACGAGCGTCCGAAGCGCAACCTGTAGCTCCCTCTGAAATGTGAGTGCGTGAATGATGGCAGGGGGCCGATGAAGCAGCGCGCAGGTTGGGTGAATTGAATGGCCGCTTGCCTTGACACAATTGGTACGCCTTGTGAGCCGAGACAACCCCGGACAGTTGGTTGGCCCGGTCGAGGCGCAGTCCTGCTGCTTGGGGTAGACGCATTCCAGCCCAAGATCGAAAGGGAGATGTAGGCAAGAAATGACCGACCGACCTCCGGGCCGGGATAGATGGATTCAATTGGCTCGGCGCTCGGGTAGGCGGTGTAATCGTAAACCTACCCTGTATGGTTCGTTTTGTCCTTTGCCGGGAGTACCGTTATGAACATGCGCAAGGTTGACGATGAAATGGTTAGAAAGATCGCCGCCGCCACCGACACTCCTGTGGAAACGGTCTCAAGGCTGTATGAAGAGACGTTTGCAGAGCTCAGCGAAGGCGCACGAGTCACCGACTACCTGCCCGTCCTTGTGGCCCATCATGTACGGGAGAACCTACGGAGATGGCAACAGGATTCGTATTGAGGGGCTGCAACATGGTCTTTCGCAGGGCGTGGGCTGGACGGGACGTCGCTCACGGATGGCCTTCGTTAGAAAGCTCACCCCAAAAAAAATGGAAACCATGGGCGTTCGATCACTTGAAGACATAGAACGGGACTTTGCCGAACTGTTGGCGAGCCGACTACCGAGCGCAATCGTTCATGACCAAGTTGAACGCCTTTGGGATGAGGCGAACGAAATTGCGGTGCGTGCTATTGAGACGCCACAGGTCGCACCATGCCTTGACCTTTTGAAGCGCATGCAGGCGATGCTCAAACGCCACTACCTCGAAGGCTCGGTGACAACTGGAGGAGCAGCCCAGAGTGCCTAACTCTTCCATGAACACGCCCTTTTCGCGCAGGGACAGCACGTACAGGGAGTACGCTTTGATGCGCTTGCGTGTCGCTACTCACCGTTTGGCGGTTGCCGAGTCAGCCGTCGAAATGGCTTGCGCTACGCGCTGGGTGAATGCCTGGGCGAGTGCGGTCGGCGATCTTCACTTTGCCCGACACCTTGGGAAACGTATGGGACGCAAACCTGGGCGGTGATGGGTGGGAGCCGCGTGACAAATTGCCTGTTAGGGTTACGTGATTCTGCGGGACGTACTGTGACCTGACGCTATTGGGAGGGCGAGGATTCGAGAGGCAGTGCGATTCTCCCTATGGAGGCGTGTGTTCCAATTTATTCGCCGCCCTGGGGTAGCTGCTCGGCTTCCCGCGACGTGGGGCAGACGCCGATCCGACGGATATCCGGGTGTGGATGTCTGAACCTCAGCGAGGCAGACGGCCTGGCGCCCAATCATCTGCAAGCAGCTTCTTCCGCTGCGGTCTTGTCGAAGCTGTTTTGCCGACGCACGCCGATGCGCGAATGTCGGCGATGGCCGATAAGTATTTCGACCCGATCCCAGCACGAACGTCCGTAGTTTGATACCGAGCCGCCGTTTGAATGGCCCTCTAACCACGAAGGCGAGCGACTGCAGTTGGCCGCATCCTGACCGAAGTGGTCCGCGGAAGTCGAGCCTGAGCGGACTCACGCGCCAACGTCGGCGCAATGGCGGCTTCCAAGGTACAACGACCGGTCGTGCGGGGGCCTGCTCTTCGATGCGTTCGAAATCGAAACCGTTTCTTCGGCGTCCAACGTGGGCCAAGTCACAAAATGTTTTCACGACGGCGTTGTAACACCGGGTCCCGACATGCCCGATACACCACGAAGACCATCCAAATCGCTAGCAGGCTGAAACTCCACCATCGCAAATATGACCCCCAGCCCCAGATAAGCGACCCGAACGCCGAAAGCGTTAGCCCGCGTTTGGCGGCCAGGATGTCGCTCAAAATTTCACCGGGCTTGAAAACCGCGTCCTCGTCTGCGTGGGCGATAACAAGATCGGTCACGGTGTGCTCAAAGTACGGGCGTGAAGCGAGGAGAAGCCCGATCATTGTTATTACCGATCCGGACCGTTCGAACAGATCCCAATGTCCTGAGGCATGCGCGATGCAGGCGCATATGAACGCCGGACTAACGGCCAGCGCAATCATCGCGACGCTCCAGACGATGTAGCCCTCCGGCGCCCGCAGCCCTTCGTGGTGAAGGTTGCTCACGTCCCGGTTCATAGGCTCTTTACTCAAAATAAGCTCTCCAATACATCCGCGGTCTCATGGTCACCTCGTGCGGGGGCCGGCAGCGAAAAATTCATCGGCGCACCTCATGTGTCTGACGTATACGTTATCTGATATGTCAGATAGTAGCAAGATTTTTTTGACTGGACTTGAGGCAAGAGCAGCACGGTTGAGCGACTGACGGCCATAGGGATGGCGCAACTGAGCAGTTGACCGTGGTCTACGCCCTCGGCCCCAAAAGCAATCTGATCAATGTCTTTGGGGCGAAGCGGTAGGCGAGTTGATCACCCCAAGATAGCGGAGACAAGTGTCTTCTTTCACTGCAGCCTTGTTGAAGCTGCTTGCCGACGCACGCGCGCCGATGCGCGAAGATCGGCCCTGACCGATAAGCCTTCCGACCCGGTGACAGCACGAACGTCTGTTGATTGATACGGATCTGCCGTTTGAATGGCCATCTGAGCGTGCGGGCGAACGGCCGTAACTGGCCGGCTACTGTCCGATGCGATTGGCTGAAACCGACTCTGAAGAGACCCTCGACCCAAGGACGCACGAACGGCAACTTTCAAGGTGCAATGGACGATCGCCGAGCCGGTTCATCCGGCACGCGCGGTCCGCCGGACTACGCTGGGATCTACTGAAGATTCGCTTGAAAAAACGTTAGCACCATTTCGTCAAACTGCTTGTGAAAGACCGTCCGATCGAAGCCGTTCGCATCGACGCAGAGTCCCGGCTCATTGTTCTTCATTGCCGCAGGACACGGGGCAAGAAAAGCAAAATGCGCCGCGTTGGAAACAATGTGATATTCAGGCCTGTGAGGAAGGGTCTTGGCGAGTGCGTCAGCGTTGCGCGGCAGCACGCCGGCGCCACCGAACTGGGAAGCCCAAAGCTGAATTGGCGCTTGCACATTCTTCAGGCTCGCCGCTGTTGGGAATGCATTGAACGGGTCCGCTAGCACAAAGGCTTTGATCCGCGCGTCATGAGTCAGGTGGTCGGTGGACACCTCTCCACTTCGGACCTGTTTGCAAATCGGGGCGCTCGGGTCCGGGCACGTAATATCGGCGTGCGGGAAATCCGGGTTACCGCCGGCCAACACCAGGCCCGTGTAGCCGCCGCGCGAAAAGCCAAAAAAGCCTATGCGTTGCGGGTCGATTCTGGCTGCGTCGGGGGCGGTGCTCAACATGTAATCGATAAGACGCTTGATGTCGGTCGGTCGCTCGACGAACACAGACATATCGTCGGCCCGAGTCATGTCAGAGAATGTATCGCCTGGATGATTGATTGCCGCCACGACAAAGCCTGCCTCAGCAAGCGTCTCGGCAAGGTCTCGATGGCCAAGGTACGATCCGCCATAGCCGTGCGAAATGACAACGAGGGGAAGCTTTTCGCCAACGGTCGGACAGTCGCGCCGCCCCTTCAGGACATATGGACCGATCGGCACCTCCTGGGAAGGCTCAGCACACGGTGTCCACACTATCGCTTTTAACGCCGGGCCGCCGGCATCAGCCGGAATCTGCGCGAACTTAATTCCCGCGGCGTGTGCAATTGCCGTAGACAGGCACAACAGAACGGCCAATATGGACGTTTTCATGTGGTTTTGAGAGGCGAGTTGTTTGCTTTCAATATCCTGATTGGCGGAATCACGGCGAAACGGCTCGAAGGCCGAATTCGGTGAGATCCTGATTTTATCCTCGTGCGCCAACGGCGGGATTTCGGATGATGCGGTCGCTCCCAGGTGTCCGATTTCCCGCGCAGGCGAATGGCGTCTGATGGCCGCCAGGCGACCAGGTCACTTGCATCCAGTCGCTTTCACAGCGGTGCACAATCACAAATCAACCGCCGACAAAGGGGGGGGTTGACGAACGTCGAGCAGGCACGAGACACGCGGCCCGGCGCATTCGCTGCCGAGCAAGAGCTTAGCGATCAATCAACTATATGGATTACGCCGCGCATTGCTCGATGTGTTCCCGAGCGCGCAAGCGCAGTGGGCCGTGGCCACAGCCTCGACATTCTCATTCGATCTATTCAACGAGTCTATCGACCGCCTGAGAGTCGAGGAGATCGTGGGCCGTGCCGTGATGAAATGGTGATATTGAACGGCCTGCGGTCGGTCCTGGGTGACTGGCTGCAGACCGAATGCCTCCTTGAAGACACGTCAAATCAGGCCGAGGGTTCGACGCTGTAACGCAGCCATACACTGCCGCCCTCGAGCGTCTCGGCTGATTTGAATGCGAGCGATCTACCGTAACCGGGATTTCCCTCTTCGGGGCCTTCGAAGATCGTCTGGACGCCTCGCACGCCGTCGATTCCCGGGCAGATCAACACACTCACTTCGTCGATCAGACCGGCTTTCAGAAAAGCCGCGTTGATAGCGGCGCCCCCTTCGAGAAGCAGCGTGTTGATACCCAGCGTTTCACCCAGTGCCTCGACACCGGCTTTCAGGTCGTGTCCATCTTTACCCGCGAACACGTATGACACGCCGTTTTGTCGCAACTCGGCGAGATAGTCGTCCGATACGTGCTCGCCGAGCACCGCGGCGATCTGATCGTCACCCACGGTCGGGCGCGCGTAGTGAAGCTTGCCATCGGGGTCGAGGCCGATCGCGAAGGTCCGTTTGCGATCGGGATTGAGCCATGCTTTGCGCGCGCCGACATCGCTCGTTGTGATCGAAGCGCCGCGTTCGTCCTTCACGATTTCGGCCATCGTCACGCGGCCGACGAGCCAGCCGTCTCCACCGAGACCCGCCGCCACGTTCTCGTATTGCGTCACGAAATGACGCCGGTCAAAGCCGTGTGGCATCGAATAGCGGCTCGGATGCAGTTTGCCGTCGATCGAAGACATCATGTGGCAGATGATTCGGGGGCGCATGGTTGACTCCTGGTTTCTTTCGCAATGGTTTTCAGCGGAATTCAAACGGAATCGCTCAGGGTGCAATTCGCGTACCTGGGGTGTGCCCAGGCATCATCATTCAGCCCGGCATAACGGTGAACGACAGTGCATCCACGTGCTTTGTCCATTTGAAGCGGCGCTTTGTAAAGGTGGTGCCTCGGACAACAAACCCGGCCGCATTGTCGCGCGACCTTACAGAATGGGGCGTGCGACCGTGCGATATCGGAAGACTCGGTGTGAATCGAACATGGGTATGGCAAGGGAAATCGGGCAGGTGCGCCGCGGCCCCGCGCGCCTGAGCGCGGCACCCATTAGAAGATAACGACAGCCCGCCCGACGAGCGTGCCTTCCGCAGTCGATCAAGCGTTTCGTTTATCTGCTCCAGGCGAATCGGCGTTTCTCGAACGATTGCCGGTACTAGTCACGCTGGGCTGTTTGATATGAACAAAGCGAAAGAGGAAGCGATTGCTTCCATCCGTGCATCGAAGTCTAGGAGCCAGGCTCTCGCTGAAAAAGAGGTGAAATTCAAATACGGTATGCAAAGAAACTGCACAATGCGCCGCAACGGGTCCAGTTGCCTGATCGATTGCTATTCCGTCGAAGTCGAGATCACCTATCCGGACGCGTTCTGATCCAGCCGGCACTACACGCCGACCGTCATGCATACCTCTATGCACGGCCCGGCACGATCGCGATGGTGGAATTCGACGGCGGCGCTATTCACCGGCTCCAGCCAATCACGCTTGAACATGTGCAGGCGGTGTTGCGCCTCGTGTCCGGGGCAGACGTCACCCTGACACATCTTCGGTTCGCTACCACCTGGACATCTTTTTTGACAGACTCCATCAAATGATGGAGGTCAAAGCAATCCATCGCGCATACGATCGCAGTAGACGACATCGATGACGTTTGAGCGCTACACAGGACGACAAAGGCGGACATCGGTCCGGGCGAACGGATCGTTTGCAGGCCGACTGACAGAGACTTGACGTGAGCCTGACTTACGGCGGCGAGTCCTGCGAACAGCAGAGCGAAACACATGGCCGCTTGCGCTTCACAAACGAAATGGAACGTGTGCCTTTTTCAAATACCTCATGAAGACACTGAAATATCGAAGATGGTGCAAAAATGCAGAGGCGACGCCGCAAGTTCTACGGCTGGGGCTATGAAGGAGACGAAGTCTCCAGCTGCGAAATTGCCGAATTCGAGAGAGCGTGGGCTCGCTTGCTTGGTGTGTCGAATTTCGAACCCGCACCCTTTCCCAGGGCCGAAGACATCTCGCTTCGCACGCCGCGCGTGCCGATTCCCGACGCGCTGCATGCAATCTGCACAACCGATCATCATGAGCGGCTCTACCACACTTATGGCGCGTCTACTGTCGACATTGCCCGCGCGATACGGGGCGAATTCGACAATCCACCGGATGTCATAGCGTACCCCGACACTGAGGACGACATCGTCAACCTCTTTCGCTGGTGCGAAGACGCGAATCTGGTCGCTATTCCCTACGGAGGGGGTACAAGTGTCGTGGGCGGCGTCAACCCACCATCACAGGACCGCTGTCGAGGCGTGGTAACCATCGACATGCAGAACTTCGATAGAGTTCTGGAAGTCGATCACAGATCTCAAGCAGCACGAGTCCAGGCTGGCGTGCTTGGGCCTCATCTGGAACAGCAACTCAAACCGACTGGACTGACACTACGCTTTTTCCCGCAGTCTTGGGAATTCTCGTCGCTAGGAGGCTGGGTCGCTACACGTGCGGCAGGCCACTTTGCGACCGCTTACACGCAGATTGACGATCATATTGAGAGCCTTCGAGTCATCACGCCAGCAGGCAACATCGAGGCAAAGCGCTTTCCTGCTTCCGGAGCGGGGCCTAACCCCGACCGGATGTTCCTTGGTTCGGAGGGCGCACTGGGGATCATCACTGAAGCGTGGGTCAGGTTACATCGACGTCCGACCCATCGGACAATGACGAGCGTCCGATTTGTCGATTACGAGCGCGCCGTTGAGGCGGTGCGCGTAATCTCGCAATCTGGACTTTACCCCGCAAACGCGCGTTTGATCGAGCGAGCCGAAGCCGCCTATACCGGATCAAGTGACGGAACCTACGACATCCTGGTACTTGGTTTCGAGTCGGCTGACCATCCCGTCGATGTCTGGATGGAGCGCGCGCTGAATATTTGCGGAGATTTTGGGGGCACCTGGGATGAATCGGCCCTCAGGGACCACGATGTTAGCAGTGATGCAGACACAAAGAGTTGGAGAGACAAATTCCTGCGCGGCCCCGCTCTTCGCGAACATGCAATCGTTCGCGGGGTCATGCGCGAGACCATGGAAACGGCTATCACGTGGGATCGATTCCAACAACTCCATGCCCACGTCAAGGACGAGACGCATCATGCGATCCGCGTGGTGACAGGACGCGCGGGATCCGTGACGTGCCGACTTACGCACATTTATCCGGATGGCCCGGCGCCGTACTTCACCTGGTTCGCCTATGGCGACAAAAAGCGCATCCCGGAGCAATTTATTGCCATCAAGCACATTGCGGAGCAGGCGATCGTTGACGCTGGAGGCACCGTCACACATCACCATGCGCTGGGAAGAGATCATCGGCCATGGTACGACAATGAGCGCCCGGAACTCTTTTGTTCAGCACTCCGGGCGGCAAAGAAGATCTTTGATCCCTGCGCCATCCTCAACCCAGGGATTCTTTTTGATCCGTCTTAGTGGATCCATCGCGGGATTTCGGTAAAGAGGCCATAGCATGAGTGCGCCGGTTGCGATATCGAACACGCACGGGATCTCCCATACGGCGATCTATCTGGTATCGATATTCCTGATTATTTATCTGGGTCTGACCGTGTTCCTGACGATCAGGCTTCGGAGCAGAGACTCCAGCGAATTCATGGTCGCCGCTCGATCTGTGCCCGCGATTGTCGTTGGCATCTTGATGATGTCCGAGTTCGTTGGCGCGAAATCGACGATCGGCACGGCACAGTCAGCCTTCGAATCGGGTGTTGCCGCGTTCTGGGCCGTTCTCAGTGCGGGAATTGGCTTTCCCTTGTTCGGCTTTTTTCTGGCAAGGAAACTCTACGCGTCTGGCGAATTCACGATATCTGGCGCGATAGCAAGGAAGTATGGCCGGTCAACCCAGATCACGGTCTCCTTGATAATGGTGTACGCACTTCTGCTGGTAAATGTCGGCTATTACCTGAGTGGTGCAGCTGCGCTTTCTACCGTACTCGGAATTCGGCTTGTATCCGCAGCGATTCTTACAGCAGTCGTCTGCACGTTCTACTGCGCGATCGGAGGACTTAAAAGCATCGCATACGTCTCCATACTTCATACCCTTCTAAAGTACGCGGGTGTGCTCATCGTGCTCGCGGTCGCACTCAGAATGACTGGCGGTGTGAAGCCAATGATCGATATGCTTCCTGGATTTTACTTTAGCGCAACGGGGAAGATTGGCCCTGCAACGATCGTCGCGTGGTCGATCGCAAACATTGGTGCGATCTTTTCGACACAGTACATCATCCAGGCTATTGCTTCTCTCAAGAATCCCGAGAATGCGCGGAACGCCGCCTATATTGCTGGAATTCTGTGTGTGCCAATCAGCATCGCGCTTGGATTAATCGGCGTGGCAGCGAAGTTTCTTTTCCCTGGCTTGAACAGCTTGTACGCTTTCCCCGTATTTATGACGTATATGTCGCCCACTCTGGCAGCGTTGGTCGCGGTTTCACTCGCCGCCTCCGTGTTTGTCGGCGTGAGCAGTGTGAACCTCGCGATCTCCTCATTGATAGTCAAGGACTTTTATTCTCCTTGGCGTCATCCAACACCAGCGCAGGAGTTCAGGGCATCGAGGTGGCTATCCATTCCCATTGGATTCCTGCCGTTGTTTTTGGTTTTCTTCTTTCCGCAGGTGCTGCACCTTTCGTTCTTTACGCGCGCGCTGCGCCTCTCGATTGCTATCGTTGCTGTCGTTGGATTCTATGTACCGTTTTTCAGTAGTAGTCGAGGCGCCACAGTGGGATTGTTGGGTGCCGCCGTAGCGACAACAATCTGGTATCTGCTTGGCGATCCATTCGGCATCGACGACATTTACGTTGCGCTCGCAACCCCGTTGATGCTCATGTTGGTCGAGCGTCTTTTCCCACCAACCGGTGGTAGGGCCGACCTCACTTCGATCTCCACGAATATCAAATAGTCGTACACCTTGAGCATGTATGTTCTGGTCTGGAAAACCAGGTTGCGTACGCGCGGGGAAGTGTGTGTCAGGGTGGACGACCGTGCAGGCTGTAAGGTGAGAAGTTGATCCCGCCGGCGAGAAAGCACCGGCAACGTCTGTGGATGATGGAGGGGCAGGGTCCGCTGTCCGGGCAGAGCCGACGTTGGAGGTCCGCCCGAGCGCACTGGTGACGGGCCGTTTCTGGCCGAACCCAGAAGTCCAGTACTGGGTGCCGGTCGCAAGGTGCAACATCGGCAGCCAACTTCCGCACCTGAACGTGAGTTGGCTGCCTCGCGAATGCCTCCGAGTTCCGCGGCGCGTACAGGACAACTATCCCTGTTTCGCGGCGACTTCGGCGGCGGCCTTGCGAATTGCGGCGAGCACTTCGTCGGGGCGCGAGAGCATCGGAACGTGACTGCTCTTGACTTCCACGATCGTGGCACCCATTCGCTTCGCGTAGGTGCGCTGCAACTCAGGATGGACGGTGTGATCCTCGGTCGCGAGGATGTACGTGGAAGGCTTCGATTTCCAGGCGTTTCCGTCCAGCTTGTGGGTGAACAGGTCCGCCGCCGGCGCGAAGTGGGTCGCATAGACGACCCCTTGATCTTCCGCGGACAGGTCTCCAGCGAAAGCCGCGGGTCCATCCGGTTTCAGCCAGACTCGGCCATCGGCGACTTCGACGTGATTGAATATGTCCGTCTTCGGAAACTTCTCCTGTTGTTCCTGCGCGGTCTCCGTCTCGTCCGGGCAGAGCGCCGCGATGTAGACCAGCGCCGCAACGCGGGGGTCCATGCCGGCGTACGTGATCACCGCGCCGCCGTAGGAGTGGCCGACGAGAAGGATTGGCCCGCTGACCCGGCCGAATGTGCGAATGGTTGCCTCCACGTCGCCTTTTACTGAGTCGAGGCCGTACTGCGCCGCCATCACTTCGTGGCCATCAGCCCGCAGCGCCGGGATCAGCTTGTTGAAACACGAGCCGTCGGCCCAGATGCCGTGGCAAAAAACGATGCTGATGTTAGCCATGGTGTTACTCCTCTGCCCCGGGATGGGACAACACAGAGACAAGACAATTGCGGATATGCGCTGTACCACTACTCCGTGCCAGGTACTTCGTTGCCAAGGATCGCCCTTTTTTCACGGCAACCGCTCTCGATCGGAGCAATTGAACCTGCCGAGAACAATCGTAGTAGAACTCTATAAGCAACTTGCCGAATAGTGCAGGCGGCCGTGTCCTTTTGCAAAATGACGCGTAAATGCGAAATCTCGCGCGATCCGGGGGGCGCTGTGCAGATGCAGCTTGCGGTTGACCTGCCGTCAATTAAGGGCGACCGGGTGCAACTCCAGCAGGTGATGCTGAATCTTGTTCGAACGGGTAGAAGTGAAGGCCGGCACGTTCGACGCCTTCCGGGTCACCATGCGCGGACTCTCCACTGAGCAGGGAGACACGCTCCATCGATGGACATGGAATGCGACCTTCTGGTATGCACCCGAAGTCAAACGTGTTGTGAAATCCGATTCGGTCTTCTACGCGCGCTACCAGGGCGAGCACCACGAAAAGTTCGAACTGTCCGAGTATTCGCTTGCACACTGATGCGCGGGCAGAGTTTCCGCGAGTCCCCATAAGCACTCAGTTCTGCACAGACCGACCACACCGTACGGCCTTCTCCGACGCCTGCCTTACGCGCCGGAGGATAGCGATGAGTTGGGCATCGCGCTTCCGACCAACTGGCGCGAGCTGATTTCCAGCCTATTGCAGACTTATGAATGAATGACTTCGAATGCCGGCAAAGGCCGCGTCAGGCACTAAGCTGCGCAATCCGTAAAGTCACCTCGGCTACCCCTAACCAACTCCGCAACGCTTTTGCCGTTGCGCGAGAGGCCGAGGGCGAGGAATCGAACCGGCAATTGCTCGACGGCGCGCTGCTCCTGTTGGCAGAGCATTTGCCTAACTCGGCTGTCAGGCAAGACAGAGACGATACGTTCACCCCAAACTCGGGACCATTCCCCGATACCGAAAAGGGAGGAGAAATCCGGTCTCCGCCTGGGCCTGATGGGTTGCCTTGGTTTCACCACCGCCGCGGCGACCGCGAAAGCTTTCGCCCTTGAGATCGGCAAT
>Ga0131853_10003452_pt1 | contig 28332 bp, 33 predicted proteins | sample TergutLab28metaG_FD_92764 | JGI IMG/M metagenome (GOLD analysis project Ga0131853, IMG submission 92764) | Labiotermes labralis P1 segment gut microbial communities from Petit-Saut dam, French Guiana - Lab288 P1 (version 2) (version 2) | ecosystem: Host-associated > Arthropoda: Insects >...
TATAAATTATAAAGCTCATAAACTAATAAGTGAAAAAATTATAGAACTTTTAAGAATTTAGTTGAAACTATTAACTTTATCAGCTATAATACAGAAGATATTAAAACTATATCAGAAGAACTTGATATGGCGAGAGGAGAAAACTAAATGAAAGCTAATCTACATCCAGAAATGAAAGAAACTAATGTAACTTGTGCTTGTGGAGCAACATTTAAAACAAAGTCAATTAAAGAAGAAATAAATATTGAAGCATGTGATAAATGTCATCCGTTTTATACTGGAGCTCAAGGCAAGGCAAAAAGAGCTGGTCAGATTGAAAAATTTAATAAAAAATATAATTTAGATAAAGAAACTGCTGAATAGCAGTTTTTATTTTGATATAATCAAAATATAAGGAGAAAAATATGAAAATAGCAATCGCCTCTGATCATAGAGGAATAGAATTTAAGAAAGAGTTATATAATTATTTAAAAAGTCGCGGATATGAAGTTTTAGACTGTAGTGAAACTAATAATGAAACAGATGACTATCCAGATTATGCTTTCAAGGTAGGAATGAGTATAATAAATAAAGAATCTGATTTAGGAATTCTTATCTGCGGAACAGGAATTGGAATGAGTATCGCAGCAAATAAAATAAAAGGGATATATTGTGCGAGAGTTGTAACTGAGAGTGATGCAAAGCTAGCAAGAACTCATAACGGAGCAAATATTATAGCAATTGATAGTAATAATATTGAATTAGCTAAAAAAATAATTGCTGCTTTTTTAGAAACAGAAGCTCTTGATGATGAAAGACATAGAAGAAGATATGAAAAAATCATAGAAATAGAAAAGCGTGAATATAATGGATTATAAAATATTTGTTTATGTATTTTTTGGAATACTTAGTGCTTATGCTTTATATGGAATGAATTTTGAAAATTTAGTTAAAAAGAAACGAGTAATAGAAGCAAGGTTATTGTTTTTATTACTTACAATGGCATTAGGGTATTTATCAGGAAGTTTTTTTCTAGTATTTTTTAGACTATTTTAAAAGGGTGATTAACTTTGATTAACAGAAGGCTGTTTGTAGTAGTAATTTTATTAGTACCATTAGCAGTATTCAGTTTATTTAATAATGAAGAAGAACAAGAACTACCAAAAGAAAATTTAAAAATTGAAGAAACTCCAATAATTAATATTAGATTAAAATTAACGGAGACAGAAGAAGTTATCCACATTCCTTTGGAAGAGTATTTAATTGGCGTTGTAGCTGCAGAAATGCCAGCATTATTTCATGAAGAAGCCTTAAAAGCTCAGGCGATTGCTTCTCGTTCTTTTGTTTTGAGCAGAGTTAATCCTAATAGAGATTTTGATGTAGTTGATACAACTGATGTCCAAGTATTTATTAATGAGGATAAAATGCGAGAAAGATGGGGAAGGGAATTTAATACTTATTATGAGAGAATCAAAAACAGTGTTAGGACGACTGAGAATATGGTTTTAGTTTACGATGAAGAGATAATTCCAGCATATTTTTTTGCGATGAGTAATGGACATACTGAGTATGTTGAATTAGTATTTGGTCAAGCAAGAAACTTTTTAAAGAGTGTTGAATCTGTCTGGGATAATTCTTCACTTAGAAACTTTGATTTCGAAGTTAAAATTCCTAGAAGAGAATTTTGTGAAAAATTAAGTATAAATTGCTCTAACTTAAAAGTTGAAGAACCAATTAGGAGTAAAAGTAATAGAGTTAATGAAATAAAAGTAAATAATACGACATTTAGAGGGACTGATTTTAGAAGAAAATTGGGTCTTCGTTCAACAGATTTTGATATTGATGTAAGAAGTGAAAATGTTTATATAACTACAAGAGGTCATGGTCATGGCGTTGGAATGAGTCAATGGGGAGCGAACGGAATGGCTAAAGAAGGAAAAAATTACCAAGAAATTTTAAAACATTATTATCAGAATGTTGAAATAAAAAATTTAAATAATGTATAAAAATAAAAAATAAGCTCACACTTATAGTAGGAGCGTGAGAGTATGAAACAATATAGACTTAGACCATTCGTTTTACCATCTATTTATATTTTAGCGATTGCAACAATTATTTTTAGCATTGTTCTAATTGGACAACAAATTAGAAATTTTCAAAATAATCAAGATTTAGAATATGTTGTTGGGGCGATAGTAGATGATGCAACACCAGTAACAGAAGAGAAAAAAGAGGTAAAAGTAATAAAGCCTTTTACAAGTGAGAAAGTGACAATATTAAGAGATTTCTATGAAAAAGATGCAGCAGAGGAAAAACAAAAAAATTCTTTAATTTATTTTGAAAATACTTATATGCAAAATTCTGGAATACTTTATAAATCTGATGAAGTATTTGATGTTATAGCTGTAATGGATGGTGTTGTAAGTAATATTAAAGAGGATAAATTATTAGGAATGGTTATCGAAATTGATCATAATACTAAACTTAAAACAATTTATCAAAGCTTGGGAGATATTAAAGTTACCGTTGGACAAGCAGTAAAACAAGGAGATGTTATCGGCGTAAGTGGAGCGAATAGTATAAATAAAGAAAGTGAATTTCAACTTTTGTTTGAAGTGTCACATAACGGAAAACTGATAAATCCAATTAATTTTTTTGGCACAGATATAAAGACTTATGAAGAATAGGTCTTTTTTATTTGATTGTTATTTTATGGCATAAGATTATGTCTTTCTTATATATTTTAATAAGGGGATATATAAGTGAAAAAAGAAATAACAGTAAGAGTACTGGAAGAAGCGGATAGAATAATTGAAACTAAGAAAACAATAAGAGAAATAGCCAAGGAATTTAATATAAGTAAAAGTACAGTTCATAAAGATTTACATGAGCGTTTATATAATCTTGATTTAGATAGATTTAAGAAAGTTCAAGAAATTATGCAATATCACATTGAAGTTCGTCATTTAAGAGGTGGAGAATCAACAAGAAAAAAATATAAAGGTTAATTTTTCACTTAGATACAAATAGAGCCTCTATTGTTTTTACTTCAAAAATTATATTTTTGAACGGTAGTAACAAGCATAATAAGAATAAGTAAGAAGGAATATCAAGATGGTTCGTTTTATTATTGTTGAAAATGACATTTTAACTCAAAAAAATATTAAAGAGATAGTAACAAATATTGCTTTTTCATTTGGAGACTATAAAATCGAAACTTATAATTGTTATAACGATAGATTACTTAATACAATAGAAGATAGTTCAATAAGAAAGATATATTTGATTGATATTGAATTAGATAATTCTATCTCAGGAATTCAAATAGCTAAAAAAATTAGAGAAAATGATTGGGAAAGCCATATAATTTTTCTAACTAATCATGCTGATTTGTTCGAAAAAACTCATAGAACTGTTTTTGAAGTGTTCAGTTTTATTGAAAAATTTCATAATATGGAAAACAGATTAAAAAAATATTTGAAAATAATTCTTTCGAAAAAATTTGATAATAAGTTATTTAAATACGAAACAAGTAAAACAACATTACAATTGTATTTACATGATATTACCTATATTTATCGAGATAAAGAAGAAAGAAAATTAGTAATTCATACAACAAAAGATTGTTCTTTTAAAGTTAATTTAACATTAAAAGAGATTCAAGAAAAATTAGATGATAGATTTCGTCAAGTGCATAGAGCTTGTATTGTTAATACAGAAAGAGTATGTAAATATGATTGGGTAAAAGGAGAGTTTACTTTAGATAACAACTCAGTGGTTGATTTATTGTCTAAGAAATTTAAGAACGTTGTTACAGTATGATTAGTATAGATGTATTTGGGTTGTATGTCGCTACAATTATATCGCTATTAGTGGTAATATTATGTTATCGTCTTTTAACTTTAAATGAGTTAAAAGTCAAATTATACTCTTTAATTATAATAGTATTTTTAATAGCTATATTATTAGTTTATAATAACCTCAATATTCTGCCTCCATTTCGAAACATTTTGGCATATATATTGATTTCTTTAATTGTGGGATTAGTATTTAACGAAGATATTAAATTTGCTTTATTGAAATATTTTGCTATATGGCTATTAATCGCGCTTTATGAAACATTGATAGCCATTTTTCTTTCTACCTCAGGAATAATAAATGTTAATTTAGATGCCTATAGTTTAAATATAATAAAAATAATAATGACAATTCTTGTTACTCTTGCAGTTTATTTAACCATAAAAATTCCTTTTGTTAGAAAGTCTTTAACAAAAGTAGTTAATTTTGCGTATAAAAATTATGGGAATTATTTTGTTGTTGGAGTAATTATTCTAGTAAGCGGTTTATTATCAGGATATAACATTTTCGCAATTAATGATTCTAACGCAAATATAATTGTTTTAGCAATTGCCATATTAATTTTAATATTGGGAGTTTATTTTATACGTCTCAAAGATAAAGAAATTAACTCGGAAATAAAAAATAAATTTTTTGAAAATTCTAATGAAGTATATAATAAAATCGCCGAAGAATATGAGATTTTCAAACATAATAAAAACAATCAGTTGCTAACATTACGAAGTGTGGCAAATAAAGAAACGAAAATTTTAATTGATGAAATGCTGGAGAATGTAAAAAGTTGCAAATCAAGTTTTCTACCAATATTTAAAAATGCTCCAGTAGGTATTAAAGATATTTTATTTATAAAATTTTCTGCGCTCGATGCTAAAAATTTAAAAATAGATTTTTCAAGCGAATGCGAGGAAGATATAACAAAGAAATTATCTCCGAAAAATTATAATGCTTTTCTAGAAGGAATAGGAATAATTGTAGATAACTCAATTGAAGCTATTAAAGAGTGCAAAGAAAAAATAGTATATATAAATATAGAAGTTAAAAATAAAGAGTTATTGTTTAACATTATCAATACTTTCAGCAGTAATTTAGATTTAGAAAAACTTAGCGAAATGTATTATACTACAAAAAGAACTGGCAGAGGAATAGGTATTTATTCTGTAAAAATGAATCGGCGCGTAAAATACAAAAACGCTATTTTAAATAATAAATTTCAAGTTACTTTAAGTACGCATTTAAAAAACTAAACCTTGCGTGCAGAATAGTCTTTTAAATTTTATTCTAGGTTTAGTTTTTTTCGAAATTTAATTAGTCTGTTAAAGACTTAGGACAATTAGGCTCATCCCAACCCCATAATGGAGTAAATGACGCTACATTTGAAGCTGCCATAGCAACAAAGCCAGAAGCTATAACACTTAAAATTCCTGCTAATAATTTTTTCATACGGTACCTCCTTTTTAATTTTTGTTTAAATTTATTTTTAAAATTTAAACCTTTTTTATATTTTTGTAATTGTTATATGGCATATTGAATATTTTATATGTTATTGGGAGGAGGCAAATTATTTGAAAAATGATGGCAAATAGAGCTAAATTACTTATTATTTGATTTGAAGAAAATAGAATAATAACTTGTAGAGGAAGCAAAGCTATTAAACTTAATAATTTTCCTCTAGTTCTTTTAGTTGAATTAACCAAAGGTCTTTTATGAGTATCCGCTGGAGCATATAGTAAAAAAGTTAATATACCAGTAAAAATGATGATAATTTTCATAAAATCTGGAATTATTAAAATTTTTGCTAGGAAGGGAGCTATTCCAAAAACGGAAATAGTTACTAGCCAACATGCTAGATTTGAAGAAGCATGAATTCCGAAAGCAAAAGATCGAAGGAGAGCATAGAAGAGAACTAAAATAACAGTTTCTTTAAATACTCCAAGAAGAACCGAGATAAGAAGTACGGTGCCCATCTTTGTTACAAAAGAGTAGAATGCTTCTAAGCCATATTTTAATTTTTCAAGATCTTTCGCTTCATAGGAATAAAATTCTGTTATATAGGACAAACTTCTACAGGCAAACTTCTCTCTCATGTTATTCTCCTTATTTAGTTTATTAAAAATGAGTATATCAAAATTTTTATTTTGCTATACTTTTAAGTCTAAATGTTGGAAATTTTTGTCGAAAACAGAAATTTAGATCTTTTAAAGCGCTATTTGCTAATTTTTGAGCACTAAAAATATAATTTCAGACTTTTTTTTCAAAATACGCTTACTTAAGTTTAATATCGATTTTAATATTCTAATCTGCGAATTTTGTCGAAGGCTTTTTATTGATGTGGGTAGTTAGATATGTTAATTTTTTGATTAGAATAGAAGGAAAGGTGGCAAGCATGAGAGGTAAAGTTAAGTGGTTCAACAACGATAAAGGCTATGGCTTTATAGAGTGTGATAATCTTGCAGATATTTTTGTTCATTACTCAGCAATTTCTAAAGATGGCTATAAATCTTTAAAAGAAGGCGAATTTGTTGAATTCAAACTTATCGAAACTGCAAAAGGATTACAAGCTGTTGAAGTGGCTTTAGTACAAATGACTACTATATAGTAGTTTTTTTTCTAGCGTAAAAGTGATATATTATTAGTAGAGGTGTTATTTAATGAAATTAAATATTAGGGGAAAAAATGTTGAAATTACTGGGGCCATTAAAGATTACATAGAAGAAAAGATGGCAAAATTAAATCGTTATTTTGAAAATCACGAAGAACTCCATGCTTATATTTTAATTAAAATAAGATCAAAGGAACAGGTTATTGAAGTTACAATTCCAACAGATAGATTTACTTTAAGAGCTGAAGAAGCGCATAAGGATTTATATGCTTCGGTTGATTTAGTTTTAGACAAACTAGAAAGGCAAATTAGGAAAAATAAAACTAGACTTAATAAATATAAACATGAAAATATTATTAACTTAGATTTTGAACATGTTATTGAACCTGAAGAAGAAGATTTAAAGATAGAAAGAAGAAAAACTTTAGAAGGAAAACCAATGGACGAAGAAGAAGCTATCCTGCAAGCAGAACTGTTAAATCATTCTTTTTTCGTTTTTAAAAATATTGATGAGGATTGTATTTCCGTTTTATATCGAAGAAAGGATGGACATTACGGTCTTATCAATATAAAATAAGTGTTGCGAGGAGAAATTTACATATGAATATTTTTAAAAGGATAATCGACTCTGAATATAGAGAATTAAAAAAGTTTGAAGTGATTGCTAATAAAGTAATGGCTTTGGACGAAGAGATGAGTAAGCTAAGCGATAAACAACTTAAGGCAAAAACGGATGAGTTTAAAGAAATGCTGGCAAATGGAACGGAACTAAATGACTTAATTGTTCCAGCTTTTGCAGTTGTTCGCGAAGCAGCGATTAGAACAGTTGGAGAAAAGCCATATTTTGTTCAAATTCTAGGTGGTCTAGCGCTTCATTTTGGTAATATAGCAGAACAAAAAACTGGTGAAGGAAAAACGCTTATGGCAACAATGCCGGCATATTTGAATGCACTTACTGGAAAGGGTGTTCATATTGTTACTGTAAACGAATATCTCGCAGGAATTCAATCAGATCACTATGTTGGAGATGTTTTTCGTTTCTTAGGTTTAAGCGTTGGACTCAATTTAAGAGATTTAACTCCAGAGCAAAAAAAAGAACAGTATGAATGTGATATTTTATATTCAACTAATAATGAAATAGGTTTCGATTATTTAAGAGATAATATGGTTGTGAGGCCAGAACATCGTGTGCAAAGACCACTTAATTTTTGTATTGTTGATGAAGTTGATTCGATTTTAATAGATGAAGCAAGGACTCCTTTAATTATTTCGGGTGGTAAATTTGATGCTAGAAATCTTTATATTGAAGCAGATAGGGCAGTTAAAAAACTGAAGAAAGATACAGAATATACAGTTGATGAAAAGATAAAGAGTGCATCTTTAACAGAAGAGGGTACGAAAAAAATTGAAAAGCATTTTAATTTGAAAAATCTATATGATTTAGAAAATTCATCTTTAGTTCATCATCTTAGTCAGTCTTTAAAAGCTAATTATGCCTTTAAAAAAGATGTTGATTATGTTAATGAAAACGGAGAAATTATTATTGTTGATCATTTTACTGGTCGTCTTATGCATGGTCGTCAGTTCTCCGAAGGGTTACACCAAGCTATTGAAGCGAAAGAGGGAGTAACAATAAATGAAGAAACCAAAACTTTGGCAACAATAACTTTCCAAAATTTATTTAGAATGTACAATAAACTTTCAGGAATGACTGGAACAGCAAAAACTGAAGAAGAAGAATTTGTTAACATATACAACATGTATGTTATTAGAATCCCAACTAATAAACCAATAATCAGAGAAGATTTAGCTGATTTAGTTTATTCAAATGCTGAAGGAAAATACATGGCAATTATAAATACAGTTAAAGAAGTTCATGAAGCTGGTCAACCAATCTTGATTGGTACTGTTTCTGTAGAATCAAACGAACACTTAAGTGCTCTTTTGAAAAAAAATAAACTTCCCCATGAAGTCTTGAACGCGAAGAACCACGAAAGAGAAGCTGAGATTGTTGCCAAAGCTGGTGAAATTGGAGCAATAACACTAGCAACAAACATGGCTGGCCGTGGTACTGATATTAAACTCGGTGAAGGAGTTCGAGAACTCGGAGGACTTTGTGTTATTGGAACCGAAAGACATGAATCTCGTCGTATTGATAATCAGTTACGTGGACGTTCTGGCCGTCAAGGAGACCCAGGTATGAGTCAGTTCTTCGTTTCATTTGAAGATGATTTAATGCGTCGCTTTGGTACGGACAGAATAAAAAATATGCTTCAGTCACTGGGACTTACAGGAGATCAAGCCATTAGAAGTAAAATGTTTACTAATAGTATTGAAACCGCCCAAAAGAAAGTAGAAGGAAATAACTTCGATATGCGTAAAAGTCTTCTTGAATATGATGATGTTATGAATGAACAAAGAGAAATTATTTATGCAAAAAGAAACGATATTTTAGATAATGAAGATATTCACGAAACAGTTTTAAGAACATTTAAACATAATATTGAGAATATAGTTGATTCCCATGCTGAATCAGATGATTTAACCGAAGAAGATAAAAATAAAATTATCGACTATGTAAATAATAATTTGATTAGAAGAAGTAATATTAAATTAAAATCAATTGCTGAAAAATCAGAAGATGAAATGATTGATTTTATTTATGATAAAGTTATGGGTGAATATGAAGAAAAACTTGATGGAGTTCCAGTAGAAATTCGCAATGAGTTTGAAAAGGCTATATCTTTACGTGTAATTGATACAACTTGGATTGAACATATAAATGCGATGGAGCATTTAAGAGAAGGTATTGGGCTCCGAGGCTATGGTCAATCAAATCCTTTGCAAGCTTATACAATGGAAGGTTATCAAATATTTGAGCGTATGCTTAATACAGTTGATGAATCAATATCATTATTCTTGCTTAAAGCAGAAATAACTCAGAACACAGAAAGAAAACAAACGATTAAAGGCGAAGCAAATGATGGTAAAGTAAAAAGAAAAAGCGCACCGAAAAAGTCAAATAAAATTGGACGAAATGAACCTTGTCCTTGTAATAGTGGTAAGAAATATAAACAATGTTGTGGGAAATAATTTGAATACTAAAACATATAAGTTCGAAGCAGAAATTAAAAAAGTCCCAGATATAGACGGAGCATATATTGAAGTTCCTTTTGATATAAAAAAAGAATTCGGCAAGAGAAGAGTAAAAGTTATTGCAACATTTGATGAAATAGAATATTTAGGTAGTCTTGTAAATATGGGACTTAAAAATAAAGATGGTTCGATTTGTTATATAATCGGAATCAGAAAAGATATTAGAGCACAAATAAATAAAAAAGCTGGAGATAAAATTAGAGTAACAATCAAAGAGAGGATTTAAATAATATGAATAATCTAAAAGAAAAAATCAAAAAATACGAAGAAAAACTTTCCCTTATTGGGAGGTCTCTTTGACTTAGATGAAAAAAATAAACAAATAAAAGAATTAGAGACTTTGATGGAAGCATCAGATTTTTGGAATGATGTAGCCAAAGCTAATGAAATAAGTAGTAAAGTTGCTGCTTTAAAAAAAGAAGTTAGTTTGTTAAAAACGTTAGAAGAAAAACTTAATAATGCTAAAGAAATGTTGAGTCTTCTTGAGATGGAAAATGATGAGGGATTGCTTAAGGAACTAGAAATAGAATTAAATTCTTTTGATAAAGAATTTAAGGACTTAGAAACTCAAACTTTATTCTCTGGAGAATATGATAGTCTAAATTGTTATTTAGAAATAAATCCTGGAGCAGGAGGAACCGAATCTTGTGATTGGGCATATATGCTCATGAATATGTATCAAAATTTTTGTAATAAAAAAGGTTTTATTTATGATGTGATAGAAGAACAAGCAGGAGACGAAGCAGGGATAAAGAGTTGCACTCTTTTAATCAAAGGACTTAACGCTTATGGTTATTTAAGGAATGAAAACGGCGTTCATAGATTAGTTCGAATATCGCCATTTGATTCTAACAAACGTCGTCATACTTCCTTTGCTTCGGTAATTATAACCCCTGAATTTGATGAAAAGGTTGAAATAGAAATTAAAGAAAGCGATTTAAAAGTTGATGTATATAGAAGTAGTGGAGCGGGAGGACAATCGGTAAATACAACAGATTCAGCAGTTAGAATAACTCACTTACCAACAAAAATAGTTGTTACTTGTCAAAATGAACGTAGTCAAATTCAAAATAAAGCTCAAGCAATGAATATTTTAAAAAGTAAACTTTATCAATTAGAACTTGCTAGGCAAAAAGAAAAAGTAGAAAAACTTCAAAATAAAACGACCGATATTAATTTTGGGTCTCAGATTAGAAGCTATGTCTTAGAGCCGTATAAAATGGTAAAAGATCATCGAACTAATTATGAAACAAGTAACGCAGATGCTGTTTTAAATGGTGATATTGAGGCGATTTTAGAAAATAATTTAAGGATTTTATAAAAAGGAGATGCTATGAAAGAAGTTTTAGAATATTTAAACAAACTTTTAAAAAAAGACGATAAAATAATCGTTGCTGTTTCTGGTGGACCAGATTCAATGTGTCTTTTACATCTCCTTTATTCTTTAAAAGAAAAACTAAACTTAGAAATTATTACTGCTCATGTTAATCATAATATAAGAGAGTCTGCTAAATCAGAAGAAAAGTTTGTTAAAAAATTCTGTGAGGAAAGAAATATTATTTTTGAAACAATGACAATTGAATCTTTAATCTGTAGTAATTTTCAACATGAGACGAGAAGAATCAGATATGATTTTTTTGAAAGTTTAATAAATAAATATAAGGCAAATTATTTAATGATAGCACATCACGGAGACGATTTAATTGAAACAATTTTAATGCGTATGGTTAGAGGGTCATCATTTGCAGGGTATGCTGGATTTAAAAAACAAATTAATAAAGATAATTATGAAATTATTCGTCCTTTGATAAAGTTAACAAAAGAAGAAATTATTCTTTATTTAAAAGAGAATAATATAAAATATGTAATTGATGAATCTAATAATAAAGATGATTATACAAGAAACAGATTTCGTCATAATGTTCTACCTTTTTTAAAGAAAGAAAATGGAAATGTTCATAAAAAGTTTTTAAAATTTCATCAAGTCTTAACTGATTATGATGAATATTTTAAGAAAATTATAAATAAAGATTTAAATAAAGTTTTTAAAAACAATAAACTAGATTTGAAAAAGTATAAAGAATTAGATGATTTAATGCAAACAAAAATTATCGAAGAAATTTTAGAGCAACAATATAATGAGGACTTAAATTTAATAACTGACCAACATGTTAGAGAAATTAAAAAATTAATTGATAGCAAGAGTAAAAATGTAACAATATCTTTTGCAGATGGATTAGGGTTAGTGGTAGTTAAAAGTTATGATACTCTAACATTTGAAAAAAAGAAATATTATAATGAACCATATAACATAAAATTAGAAAAAGAAGTAAAACTGCCTGAAATGGGAAAGATAAGTATTATAGAGGAAAGTGATTTAACAGATAATTATTGTACGAGGTTAAATTCAAAAGAGGTAAAACTCCCTATATATATAAGAACAAGAAAAGACGGAGATAAAATAGAAGTTAAAAATCTAGGAGGCACAAAAAAAATAAATGACATTTTTATTGATATGAAGATTCCTTTGAGACAACGTGACTCATGGCCAATTGTAGTTGATAGTAATGATAAAATTATTTGGTTGCCAGGTCTAAAGAAGTCAAAATTTGATAAAGAAAGATTAGAAAAGTATGATATAATACTTAGGTATTTTGAAGAGGAGTGCGAGAAATGAAAAAAATTAATCCAATTAGACAAACATTTCCCTATTTGATATTAGCTTTTGTGATAATGGGAACATTAATGTTTTTTAATATGAATAGATATACAGTTCATGATTTAACAACAGGAGAATTGCTGGCAGAAGTAGATAAGGGAACAATTACAGAGATTACAATAACGCCAAAAGCTAGTGAATCTGGATTTCAGATTACAGGAAAATTAGAAGGTTATAAGGAAACGGAAAGTTTTAAAGCTTTTATATTAGAAACAGATATTAGAGAGATTACAGAATTTGCAAGAGAAAATAATATTGATCCCTATGAACAAAAAAGAGATCCAGGGTCGTCTAACATTTTATTCACAATATTGAATACTCTTCTACCGTTCTTATTATTTGGTGGGTTAATATTCTTTGTCTTTACAAGAATGAATAGTGGAAATAATAAGTCACTTGATTTTGGCAGAAGTAAAGCAAAATTAGTTGATGGCAATAACAAGCTTAAATTTACTGATGTTGCAGGGCTCAAAGAAGAAAAAGAAGAAGTAGAAGAATTAATTGATTTCTTAAAGAATCCAAAAAAATTCCAAACCTTAGGAGCAAGAATTCCTAAAGGAGTATTATTAGTTGGTCCTCCAGGAACAGGTAAAACTCTTCTAGCTAAAGCTGTTGCAGGAGAAGCCAATGTGCCATTCTTTTATATAAGTGGTTCTGATTTCGTAGAATTATTTGTTGGGGTAGGTGCCAGTCGTGTAAGAGATATGTTTAAACAAGCAAAACAAAGTGCGCCATGTTTGATATTCATTGATGAAATTGATGCAGTTGGTAGACAAAGGGGAACAGGACTTGGCGGAGGACATGATGAGAGAGAACAAACTCTAAATCAGTTGCTAACAGAAATGGATGGTTTTGGTGCTAATGAAGGAATCATTATAATTGCAGCTACAAACAGACCAGATGTTTTAGATCCAGCATTACTTAGACCAGGGAGATTCGATAGACAAGTTACAGTTTCATTACCTGATTCAAAAGAGCGAGAAGCAATTCTTAATGTTCATGCAAGAGGAAAGACTTTTGCGAAAGAAGTTAATCTCGGAAATATAAGTCTTAGAACACCAGGGTTTAGTGGAGCAGATTTAGAAAACTTACTTAATGAAGCAGCCCTTCTTGCAGTAAGACGTGATAAGAAAAAAATAACAATGGAAGAAATTGACGAAGCAACAGATAGAGTGTTATTAGGACCAGCGAAAACAAGTCGTAAAATTACTGAAAAAGAAAGAAAATTGGTTGCTATTCATGAAGCAGGTCATGCTGTTATCGGTCTTAAATTAAAAGATGCTAATGAAGTTCATAAAATAACAATTATTCCAAGAGGTATGGCTGGGGGCTATACAATGATGCTGCCAAAAGAAGAAAAAATTGGTATCATGACAAAAGGTGAAATTATTGCAATGATTACTGGCTTACTTGGTGGTAGAGCTTGTGAAGAGTTATTCTTTGATGAAGTTACAACTGGAGCAAGTGATGATTTTAAAAGGTCAACAAGAATGGCAAGAAGCATGGTTACTGAATATGGTATGAGTGACTTAGGGCCGATCCAATTAGAACAAAAAAGTGAAAACGTTTTCTTAGGAAGAGATTATGCCAGCCAGAAAAACTTCTCTGATCAAGTAGCATTAGAAATCGATAAAGAAGTTCGTAAAATTATTGATGGCTGTTATGATGAAGCGAAAAAACTTTTAAAGAAACATGAAAAATTAGTTTTCAAAATAAGTGATGCTTTATTAGAAAAAGAAACATTAACAAAAGAAGAAATAGAAGCTTTGGTTAAAACAAATGAAGCAAAAACAACAAGAACGCCAATTAAGAAAGATAAAAAATAATTTATAGAGAGCTTGAGAAAGCTTTCTTTTTTTCATGCTGAAATTTTTATGAAAATTTGACAACGGGGGGGGTTGTGATACCCTTGTTTTAGGTGAAAATAAGTGAGATTAAAACCATTTAAAAAAGAAAAAAGAAATAATAAATATAAGCTAACAATGATTATATTAAGTAGTCTAGCTTTTATATTTCTTTTTATTGCTATATACCAATCATTTGCAGCATATAACATAAAACATTCCGAAAGAATAGTAGATGCTAAAGTAGGTTCTATGTATGATATTAGAACAATAGCGATCTTTGTCGATGGAGAACCTCAACCAGGAATGACAGAGTTTTCTAAAGATAAAGATTTCTCTCATGTAAGATGTTATGTTGATGGAGAGTATAGAGAAGATATAATAGGAACATGGGAAAGTGATGGCCTTAAAATCACTGGATTTACTAGTAAAACAAATTGTAATGTTTATTTTGTCAGTCCCCAAGAAATAACAATAACCTTTATAGCAAATGGAGCGACATTTTCAAATACACCTGAGGGATGCACTAACTCTGGAGCAAATAGAATATGTACTTGTCTAGTGAGAAATCCAGCAACAACATGTACTGTCGATACTCCTACAATAACAAGGAACACTCCAGTAAACTGGAATATCCTCGGATATAATACTAATCAAAATGCAACATCGATAACTAGCGGATGGAATCAAGCAGGAACAGGAATAGCAGCATCAAGAACATCACCGCCAGTAAGCAACAATGCTACCTATTTTGTTATTTCCTCAAGAACTGTCACTTTAAGGAATCTGATTATTGACGGTTCGTTTGAAACGCATAATTGGCCGGCATGGACAGTTACCGGCCCAAGCCCTGGGGGAGCCGCGCGTAACACCTTTACAGCTTTTGGTATACCTCAACTTGCGGGAGGGGGGCAACATGCCGTCCGCCGTGTTGCTTCGAATCTTGGCAATAACGGAATGAGCCAGGCGGTTATACTCCAAAGCGGACATATCTATTATTTTTTTCATCATGCAATATCTCCCGCTGGAACAAGTATATTAGTTCAAAGTGATGTTCAAGGTTTAAACGGTTCGCAAATTCACTTCTTTACTCCCATCAGTGAAACTTGGGTAAGAGGAAATAATCTTTTTACCAGTAATCGTAGTGGATCGAATGACGTTATTTTAAACTATGGGCCTACAACTGGAGTTACTTACATTGATAACGCTGCCATGATAAATATAACTGAAGCCTTTGGTGCGGATGAGGTTAATCAACCTAATCAAACCTGGCTTGATTTTAATATTGACTGGTTTGACGGTCAGCAAACTCGAACGGTATGGAATAATTTAAGACCTTAAAACTAATCTTCAGAAATGAAGATTTTTTCATGATAAATTTATAACATTTATTCTGATTATATGTTAAAATAGAAGTTGTATTTAGAAGGTGTTTTATGACAAAAGTAATTTCATTAGTTAATCAAAAAGGCGGCGTTGGTAAGACAACGACAAGCATAAATCTAGCTGCGGCTTTAGGTAAGGAAAAACAAAAAGTTTTACTTATTGATTTAGACCCACAGGGGAATGCATCAACTGGACTAGGTCTTAATAGTGGAGATTTTTCTTCTGATGTTTATGATGTAATCACAGGAAGAGCTCCAATAGAAAAATCAATAATTGAGACAAATTTTGAAAATTTATCAGTTATTCCATCAACAATAAATCTTGCAGGAATAGATGTTGAATTTGTCAAACAATTACTTGAAGATAATAGTTTCAGACAAAATGAACAATTAAGAAAATATTTAGAAAAAGTTAAGAAGAAGTATGATTATGTGATTATTGATTGCCAACCATCTTTAGGTATTGCGACAATGAACGCTTTAGTAGCCAGCGATTCAGTTATTATACCTGTTCAGTGTGAATTCTTTGCTTTAGAAGGAATTACTCAACTCTTGAATTCGATTATAATGGTTCAATCAAAAATGAATCCAGATTTAAGAATTGAAGGAGTATTGTTAACAATGCTTGATGGTAGGACTAATATAGGTTTAGAAGTAATTGAAGAAGTTAGAAAGTATTTTAAAGATAAGGTATTTAATACATTAATACCAAGACTTGTAAGGTTAGTTGAAGCTCCAAGTCATGGGAAGCCAATAAGTGATTATGATCCACAAAGTAGAGCCACAGAAGCATATGCAAATTTAGCAAAGGAAGTGATTTCGCGTAATGGAAAATAATAGAAAAGCCCTAGGAAGAGGATTAGAGCAATTATTTTCAAATGAAAGAATTGACTTTGACAATGTTGAAAAAGAGATTGTTAAAAATACAAAGGAAAAAGATATTTTAGAAATACCTTTAAGTGAAGTAAGAAGAAATCCTTATCAACCGAGAAAGAAATTTGATGAAGAAACTTTAAAGGAATTAGCAGAATCAATAAGAGAACATGGTATTGTCCAGCCGATTATTGTTAAAAAAGCTATTAAAGGATATGACTTAATTGCAGGAGAGAGAAGATGTAAAGCAGCAAAGATAGCTGGACTTAAAGAAATTCCTGCCATTGTTAAAGATTTTAGTGATGAGCAAATGATGGAAATAGCTCTCATTGAAAATATTCAAAGAGAGAATCTGAATGTTTTAGAAGAAGCGCTCGCTTATGGGAAAATCTTAGAAGTAACAGGAGTTACTCAAGAAGCTCTTGCTAAGAAATTTGGTAAAAGTAGAAGTTATATAACTAATATTCTAGGTATTTTAAGACTACCAGAAACTGTTCAAAAGAAAATAATGGAAGATAAATTATCAATGGGACATGCGAGAAGTTTATCAAAACTTGATGATGAAGAAATTATAATTTCCTTAGCAGATAAAATTGTTAAAGAAGATTTAACGGTCAGAGAATTAGAAACTTTCTTAAGAAAGAAAAAAGGACCAATTAAAAAAGCAATAGAAAAAACAGCTCGTAATCAACACTTTGTTATATATGAAGATATTTTAAGTGAAAAAGTAGGAACAAAGGTAAAGATTGATAATTTTAAAATTGAAATTTCTTTTGATTCAGCAAAAGATTTAGAAAGAATATTAGAAATATTAAATGTAGATATAGAAGAGGAATAAAAGATGAATTTTCTTAATTGGATTTATAATTTTATGCAACAAAAAGAATTTTGGGGACCGCTTCTTACGATAAGTTGTGGTTTTTTGGCATATCAAATTTTCAAAAAAATATCAGAAAAAATATTACTTAAGGGAAAAAATGCTTACGAAATAAAAAAGAGAACAACAATAATAGAATTGATTAAGAATATATTTAGATATGTATTTGCGATTTTAGTTATTCTAATAATTCTCCAAATTTTTGGCGTTGATACTAGAGCTTTAATAGCTGGTCTTGGAATAATAGGACTTATAATAGGGCTTGGGCTTCAAGATACAATTAGAGATTTAATTAGTGGTTTGACAATAATTATGGATAATCATTTTGTCGTCGGAGATACAATAATGAATGGTAATTTTAAAGGTGAAGTAATAAGTATTGGACTTAGAACAACTACAATTCGTAGTTATTCTGGAGAAATGTTATTTTTAGCAAATAGAACAATTACTACAGTGGTAAATTATTCTCAAAAAAGTTCGCAAATTATTTTTGAAATAATAACTCCTTATGAAGAATCAATCGAAAAAATAGAAAAGATATTTTTAAAAATGGCGCCAAACCTAGAAGCGTTAACTAACGTTGAGAAAAAAAGTGCTGAATATTTAGGTATTAAAGATATTCCTGCGCAAGGAGTAACCCATATGTTGAAAATAAAATGTAAAAGACAAACTTATTATCAAGTTAAAAGAGAAGCAATAAAAGTTATTAAAGAAGAGTTTGATAAAAAGAATATTAAGATATTAGTTGCGTGAGGTAGATATGCATAAAGAGTTCAAATTAAACGATTATGTTACAATGAAGAAGATTCACGCCTGTGGGACGAATGAATGGCAAATTATCAGAGTTGGTGCAGACATTAAAATTAAATGTGTTAATTGTCAAAGAGAAGTAATGATAGATCGACTTAAATTTGAGAAAAGGTTGAAAAAAGTGCTAGGAGAAAGAAATGAATAAATTAAAAGAAAAAATGACCCTAAATCCTATTATGACTTTTATAATTCTTATAATTTCAACTTTTGTTGTGAGTGGAATTTTATCTTTTATTGGAGTAGGAGCAACTTATAGTCAGATTGATAATGTTGGGAATACAGTAAGAACCTTTGAGAAAGTCGAATCACTTTTTAATTTAGATGGTCTTAGATATTTATTTACTAATACAGTAAGTAATTTTGCTTTGTTTGCTCCTTTAATAATGCTTATTATCGTATTATTTGGAATTGGAATAATGGAAAAAAGTGGCTTTTTAAAAACGGCTTTTACGGTTTTAACTAAACGCTTCAAGAAAAATACAATCACTTTTATTTGGGTTTTTATTTGTATAATTGCTAGCGTTATTGGAGACCTTGCATATGTTATACTTATCCCTCTTTCGGCATTACTTTGGATTCATGGAAAAAGAAATCCTTTATTAGGAATTGTTGCAACTTTTGCTGCTTTGACGTGTGGTAGTGGATTAAATGTTATATTTACGTCGATTGATTCAACTCTTTTAGCACAGACTTTGATTGGAGCCAGTATAATTGATAGTAGTTATGTTTTAGAACCGATGATGTTTATACTTATAAAATCCATTGGAGTTTTAATTTGTGCTATTTTAGTAACGAGAATAACTGAAGGCTTAATTGCAACAAAAATGGGCAAATATGAATTTGAAGAAACGCTAGAAACTAAAGAAATAGAAATTGAAGATATTGATGATCTATATGATAAAAAAGGTATTAGTAAAGAAGAAAAAAGAGGTTTACTTCTCAGTTTACTTGCAGCTTTTATCTATATTGTGATTTTTGCTTATAATATTATTCCAGGACTTCCTTTATCAGGAAACCTATTGGATTCGTCTCAAAATTTTTATATTGATAAATTATTTAGTGTTGATTCATTTTTTAGTCAAGGTTTTGTCTTTATTATTACTCTACTTTTTGTTGTGTTAGGACTGTTTTATGGAATTGGAGCTAAAACAATAAAGAACAATAAAGATATTAGTGATAATCTAGGACATTCTTTAGATGGAATTGGTAAACCGATAACGTTTATTTTCTTTGCGGCGACTTTTATCAGTCTTTTTAAATATACTAATATTGGAGTAGTTATTACCGCCTATTTTGCGGAATTTATTAGTACAACAAGCTTTCAAGGATTGCCTTTAGTGATATTACTTTTTATAGTTGGACTTTTAACAAGTTTAGTTTTACCTTCACCAGTAATTAGGTGGTCAATTCTCTCTGGGGTAGTTGTTCCAGTAGCAATGATTGCAGGAATAAGTCCAGAATTTGCGCAAGTTATATTTAGATTTAGTGATGTGTTTATTGGATTAACTCCTTTATTCGCTTACTTTATTATCTATCTTGCTTACATGGAAAAATATAATCAAGAAGAACGGCCATTTGCGTTATTTAGAGCAATAAAAATGCAACTTCCTTATAGCTTAACTGTAGGAGGAATTCTGCTTGCACTGCTTATTCTTTGGTATCTTGTTGGTCTTCCAATTGGAATTGAAGGATCTGCTATATTATAATCAATATAAAGACAGTTAAAATAATTAGCTGTTTTTTTCTTGCTTTTATATTATAATTGAACTTGTTGAGGTGAAGTACAATGTCTTTAAAAGCAGGAATTATAGGACTTCCAAATGTTGGAAAATCAACTCTTTTTAATGCCATTACGAAAAAAAATATTTTGATTGCAAACTATCCTTTTGCAACTATTGAACCAAATGTAGGTGTAGTTAGTGTTCCTGATGAGCGAGTTATGAAACTTTCTAAAATGTATGAACCGAAAGAAACAATTCCGACTACTTTTGAATTTACAGATATCGCGGGACTTGTTAAAGGAGCGTCAAAAGGAGAAGGCCTTGGAAATAAATTTCTAGCTCATATTAGAGAAGTTGACGCAATCGTTTCAGTTGTTCGTTGTTTTGATGATTCCGATATTACTCATGTTGCAGGTGATGTAGATCCAATAAGAGATATCGAAATAATAAATATTGAATTAATTTTTGCAGATTTAGAAACAATAGAAAACAGAATAAACAGAATGGGAAAAAAAGTAGAATTAACAAAAGAAAAAGATAAACTTATAGAATTTAAAATGTTAAAAAAAGTGCAGGAAGTATTGCTTGAAAACATTCCTTTAAGAGAAAAAGAATGGGAACAAAACGAATATAAATTATTAAAAAACTTTAATTTAATAACTTTAAAGCCGATTATTTATGTTGCTAATGTTAATGAAGAAGATGCTGTGGCAGGAACAAATTCTTATATAGAATTAATAAAAGATTATATAAACCAATCACCTATTATTATGAGTGCAAAAATAGAGAGTGAATTATCAGAACTTAATAACGAAGAAAAAGGGAAGTTTTTAGATAGCTTGGGTATTAAAGATAGTGGGCTTGATAAATTGATTTTTGCTACATATAGTTTGTTAGGATTGGAAACGTTCTTCACTGTAGGAAAAGATGAAGTAAGAGCTTGGACTTTTTCAAAAGGAATGAAGGCACCAGAATGTGCAAGAATTATTCATACCGATTTCCAAAGAGGTTTTATTAAAGCGGAAGTAATGAGTTATGATGATTTAGTAAATTTAGGTAGTGAAAAAAATGTAAAAGATGCTGGAAAACTTCGTCTTGAAGGTAAGGATTATGTTATGAAAGATGGAGACATCTGTTGTTTTAGATTTAATGTTTAAAAAAATATATTTGTGAATTTGTTCTGTTTTTGATAGCTTAATTTATATATAATTCGATTTTTTTTATAAATTTCTTGTTTTTAAAAGACTTATAAATTTCAATTTTTATTTGTTGATAAAGTTTTAATGCAAAATTTCCATTTTAGTAATTTGACTCTTTTTAGCTGGTTTGATAAGGTCAAAGGCGTCACTCAAAGATTTAGTGTTTGCCTTAATTTGAAATATAATGAAAGGCTTGATTTTTATGAATAAGAAAGATATTTTAATATTTGGCTTACTAGTAATTATCATATTACTAATAATCACCTAGTTAGTTAGGGGGTTTTGGTAATAAAAAACACTCCAGCTTTCGCTGGAGTACTAACCTTAAGGTAAGTACTCAAATCTTGAGTGACTTAACTTATTGTCAGTATATCACTTAAATAAAGGAATTTCAATATATTAGTGACATAGAATATTTTAGGTGTTATAATACTTCTGAGTATTAAATTACTCCTTGCTTTTTTGAAAAGCCAAATAGACCATAAGGAGGTGCTTTTATTGAATAATTATGAAATTATGTTTATCGTTAAAGCTACTTTAGAGAGTGCAGTCGTTGATAAATGCGCAGCAGAATTAAAAAGTATAATTAGTGATAAAAAAGGAAAAGTTTTAGAATTCAAAGCTTTAGGAGAAAAGAAATTTGCCTATCCGATTAAGAAAGAAATCAATGGATATTATTTTTTAATGCAGGTTAGTGCTCCAGCTGAAGCGATAGCTGAATTTGATCGAAAAGCTTTAATTAATGAAAATTTATTAAGACATTTAGTTATTAAACTAGATGAAGAGGAGAAGTAAATATGAATAAAGTAATTTTAATTGGAAGATTAACAAGAGACCCAGAAATGAGGACAACAGGTAGCGGAATAAATGTAACAAGTTTTTCTGTTGCGGTACAAAGACCTTTTACTGACCAAAGTGGTGAGCGAGGAGTGGATTTCTTTAACTGTACAGCATGGAGAAAACAAGCAGAAAACATCGCTAAATATTGTTTTAAAGGAAGTCAAGTAGCTGTTGAAGGAAGAATGCAAAATAGAGAATATGATGACAAAGATGGTGTAAAAAGACGAGTGACAGAAGTACAAGCAGACTCTGTAACTTTCCTTGGTTCAAAAGCTGGGGGAACAACTGATACAAATAATTTTGATGATACCATCCAACCAGGTAGTGATGAAAATGCTGATATTGCCACAACTGATATAACCGAAGACCCTTTTAAAGACTTTGGAGAAGAAGTAGCGTTATCAGATGATGATCTACCATTTTAGAAAGGAAAAAGTAAAATGGCTGAATTTTATCGTAAGAAAAAAAGAATATGTCAAATGTGTACTGGCAAAGATGTAGATTATAAAGATACAATGATTGTTTCCAAATATATAAATGATAAAGGAAAAATATTACCAAGAAGAATGAGTGGTTCATGCGCTCTGCATCAAAGATACATTGCCAAACAAATAAAAAGAGCTAGATTTATGGGTTTCATTCCATATGTTAAAGATTAGAGTCGTCTAGTCTTTTTTTAACATCATAAAATTCTAGAAAAGAACTTTAAAAAATGGTATTATATTTATACGGATTCGGAGTGAGAAGATATGAGAGTAATATTATTACAAGATGTGCCTAAGCACGGTAAGAAAGATGAAATCATCGAAGTAGCTGATGGTTTTGCTAAAAATTATTTGATTAAGCAAGGCTTAGCCGTTCCAGAATCTAAATCAAGTTTAGAAAAACTGGAAAAAGAAATGTTGAATAGAAAAGAAAAAGAAGATAAAGAAATTGTTGAAGCAGAAAAAATAAAGAAAGCCTTAGCAAAAGAGGAATTAAAATTTAATGTAAAAGTCGGTAGCGAAGATAGAGTATTTGGTTCAATTTCTTCTAAACAAATAAGTGAAGAATTAAAGAAAAAAGGCTATAGTATTGATAAGAAAAAAATAAATATAAGTGAAGATTTAACTACGTTAGGTGTTCATAAAGTAAAAATCGAATTACATAAAAAAGTTACATTTGATTTGAATGTTGTGTTGGAAAAGTAGGTGATTAGATGGCAACAGCAGTAAAAGTACCCCATAATCTAGAAGCGGAAATGAGTGTTTTAGGAGTTGCGTTCCTAGATCAGTATGCATTAGATAAAATTTGTGAAGAAATAAGTTCAGAAATGTTTTTTAATGAAGCAAATAAAACTGTTTTTGAAGCAATAAAAGAATTACATGGAAAAAGAATTCCGATAGATGTGACAACGATTAAAGAAGAACTTGATAAAAGGAAAAAATTAAATGCTATTGGAGGCATTGAATATTTAAGTGAAGTTATTGATTCTGTAGCAACAGCTGCTAATATTGATTACTATGTTGAAATGGTTAAAGAAAAACACATACTACGCAGTTTAATTGATACAGCAACAAACATTGTGACAGATGCTTATAATACAAAAGAGGATATTAATAATGTTTTAGATACTGCAGAGAAGAATATTTTAAATGTTATTAAAGCGAGACAAACTAGTGAATTTTTGCCAATAACGAAAATATTAAGAACAGCTCAAGAAAACCTGGAAAACTTAGCGAAAAACAAAACGCTTATAACAGGAATTGAAACTGGTTTTTATGAATTAGATCATGTAACAACAGGACTTCATCCAGGTGAAATGATTGTTATTGCGTCTCGTCCAGGTATGGGAAAAACTGCATTAGCTCTTAATATTGCTACTCATGCTGGACTCAATATGGATAAGGGAGTTGCTGTCTTTAATATGGAAATGCCAGCAGAATCTTTAGTAAATAGAATGATTAGTGCCGTGGGCAGTATTGATCAGAAGAAACTTCAAACTGGTCAAATGTATGAAAAAGACTGGAAAAGATATAATGAAGCAATCAGTCAGCTTGCGGATACTAATATTTATATTGAAGACTATGCAGGAATTACGATTCAAGAAATTAGGGCTAAGTGTCGAAGATTAGCTGCTAGTGAAAAAGGCTTGGGATTAGTTGTTATTGACTACCTTCAGTTAGTATCTTCTTCAGGAAGAAGAGGAGATTCTAGACAACAAGAAGTTGGAGAGATATCAAGAAGTATTAAAACGATGGCTATGGAATTAAAAGTTCCAGTTATTGCTCTAGCCCAACTTTCTCGTAATGCAGAACGACGTGAGAATAATATTCCAATGCTTGCTGACTTAAGAGAATCTGGAGATATTGAACAAGATGCCGATGTTGTAATGTTCATTCATCGTAAGGATTACTATCAAGAAAAAAGTGAAGTTAACAAAGTAACAAATGTACCTTGTGATATAATAATAGCTAAGCATCGAAAAGGAGCAACAGGGAAATTTCAACTATTGTTTGAACTTAATATGAGTAATTTTAGAAATTATCTTAGAACAGATGAAGATGCCCAGGAGAATTAAATGTGAAAAATAAAAGTGTTATAGCTTGCGCAGTTTTGACAGCTTTAATAAGTATGCTTCTTATTATGAGTGCTTTTGGAGAAAGAACTTATAAGGGTCCAGAAACATTTTATAAAGTTTATTTGGACGGAGAAAGTATAGGTCTTATTAGAGATGCAGAAGAATTTTATAATTTAGTCAATAGAGAACAATCGGAAATAAGAGAAAAGTTTGGTGTAGACAGAGTTTATCCACCAAATGGTTTTAATATTGTTAGATATACAACACATAGACCAGAGCTTACAACACCAGAAGATATATATGCTCAGATTAAGGATGAAAGACCCTTTACAATTAGAGGATATATTATAACCTTAAGAAACGCAGAAGAAGAAACAGAGGAAGAAGTTTATGTTTTAGATAGAGAATTATGGAGATCTGCTGCAGAAAGATTTGTAAGTGTTTTTGTCGGTACAGAAGCATTTGAAGATTGGAAAAATGATACCCAAAGTGAAATTACAGAAATAGGAGAAATGGTTACTTATATTAATTGGGTAGATGAGCCAGAGATTAGAATAGGGTTTATCAGTATAGAAGAAACAATATTTACAGATGAAGATATGTTAAGTCAATATCTTTTGTATGGAACGAATGAAGAAGGAGAAACTTACATAGTTGAAGAAGGAGATACAATAGAAACTATTGCTTTTGAACATGAGTTAAATACAGAAGAATTTTTGATTGCTAACCCAAGATTTACAAGTGAAACTAATCTGCTGGCAATTGGAGAGGAAGTTAGTATTGCTCTTATTGCTCCTATCATGGAAATTGTTTACGATAAAATAATTGTTGAAGATGAAGCGATTCCTTTTGAGAGAGAAACGAGATATGATGTTTCACTGCCTTCTAGTTTTAACGAAGTTACGCAAGAAGGGGAAGAAGGCCTTAAAAGAGTTAGAAAAGAATTGCAATTTATAAATGGAGCACCTTCACAAGGAGCACCAGCACCACTGGAAACAGTATTACAAGAACCTACTCCAGAGATTACAACTAGAGGAAGAATACCAGGAGGAAGACCTCCAGCTGATACTGGAACAGGATGGGGATGGCCAACAAATGAACCTTCGATTATAACAAGTGGCTATGGCTTCCGTTGGGGTAGTATGCATCATGGTATTGATATTTCTGGAACAGGATGGGGATCTCCTATCAGGAGTGTTAGAGATGGAATAGTATTTGAAGTTAATAATCATTGGACTTTAGGAAACTTTATAATTATTGAACACCCAAATGGTTATTATACTTTGTATGCTCACTTGAGTAGAGTTGAAGTGGCAGAAGGAGAGAGAGTTACTCGAGGTCAAGTAATTGGTCGTATGGGTAATACAGGAAGAGTAATACCAAGACCAACTAGGGAAAATCCGCACCGAGGAACCCATCTCCACTTTGAAGTTTGGCAAGGAGGACCTCCGTATGCTGGAGGAAGGTCATTCAATCCAATGCGTCTTTGGGGTCGATAGAATGAAAATAAATGTTTTAGCCAGCGGTTCAAAAGGAAATGTAACATATCTTGAAACTAAAAAACATAAAATTCTTTTTGACTTGGGAATGAATCTTAAATATGTTAAAGATAGTTTAGAAAAAATAGGGGTTAATCCAAAAGATATAAATTATATATTTATCTCACATAATCATTTTGACCATGTAGCAGGACTCATAACTTTCCTTAAACATTACAAACCAACTCTTTGTCTAAACCCTGTTATAATGGATGAGATAAAAGGGTTAAAAAATTATGATAATATTCATATCTTTGATAAAGAAATGATTTTAGATGATATAAAAATAGAAACAATTAAAACTAGTCATGACGTATCAGATTCTAGAGGTTTTATTATTGAATCAAATGGAGAAAGTTTAGTAATAATTACTGATACCGGATATATACATCATAAACATTTTAAAAAACTAGCGAATAAAAACTATTATTTAGTAGAAAGTAATCATGATATTACTAGATTAATGAATGGACCATATCCTAATTGGCTTAAGAAAAGAGTGTTGAGTAATTATGGCCACCTCTCTAATAAAGATGCAAGTATCTATCTAGCCAAACTTATTGGGACAAATACCAAAAAAATAGTTTTAATGCATTTAAGTGAGAATAATAATACAGAAGAATTAGCATTAAGAACAATTAAAGAAACATTTGATGATTATGAAATAAAGTTTGATAACATTATTTGTGCAAAACAAAAAGAATGTTGTGAGGTTAATTCATGATTGGTAATGATTGGGATAAAAAATTAGAAATAATAAATAAAAGTGAAGGTTTCAAAAAATTTTTGCAGGTAATTGATAAAGAATATGAAACAGATGTTATTTATCCACCGAGAGAAAATATTTTTAATGCCCTAAAATTAACTCCATACGAAAAAGTGAAAGTTGTTATTGTTGGTCAAGACCCCTATCATGGTGAAGGCGAAGCTCATGGTTTGTCTTTTTCAGTCCAAAAAGGAATTAAAATTCCACCATCACTTATAAATATATTTAAAGAATTAAAAAGTGATTTAAATATTGATGCTCCATTATGTGGAGATTTAACAAAATGGTCCGAGGAAGGAGTATTGCTTTTAAATGCGGTTTTAACAGTTAAAAAAGATAGAGCAGCATCACATAGAAAGCTTGGTTGGGAAAAATTAACTGATTATATAATAAAACTTTTAAATGAAAGGTGCGAACCAATTGTATTTATTCTTTGGGGTAATTTTGCCAAAGAAAAAAGTGTCTATATAACAAAGGGACACCATTTAATAATTTCGTCTCCCCATCCTTCGCCTTTTTCAGCAAATTATGGTTTTTTTGGTAGTAAACCATTTTCTAAAACAAATGAATTTTTAAAAAGAAATAACATAAAAGAAATTGATTGGAAATTATAATTTAAAATCATTGATAATATCATCTTCTAAATTTTTACCGTCAAAGAAAGGTTTTATTTCAAAATGATGAAGATGAGCAACAATATTAGATGGAAAGTTTTTAATAATTGCATTTAGTTCAGCAGTATATTTATTATAGAAAGCTTTTGCTGCTTCTAGTTTTTCTTCTGATAGTTTTAATTCTGCTAATATATCTTTAAAACCACGATTATCTTCTAAAACAGGATAATCATTTTTTAATTGCATGACTAAATTTATTGATTCTTTAATTTTTCTGTCTAAATCAAAATTACTAATTTTTTTACTTTTAAGATTTTCAAACTCTTTAAAATATTCGGCATTTATATCAATAGTTGTCTTTATAAGATTACTTACTCTAACAATAAGGTCATATCTATCTCTTAGGATTTCATCAATACTATATTCCGCAGCGTTGATTTTAATTTTTTTATTATTAAGACGATTATAGTTTATTGTGTAAAGTAAACCAATAATACCAAATATACCAATTAAACTAACAATAACATAAAAGAATACCACTACAAATCACTCCGTTAACACAAACTTTTTTATCCACAGGGACTAGACATCGGGGGGGGTTGTGCTATCCTTATTTTAAGGGAAAAAAGATAATAGGTCAAGGTGGATAAAATGAAATTAAAACCATTTAAAAAAGAAAAATTAAATAATAAACAAAGATTACCAATAATTATAGTAGGTAGTTTATGCTTAATATTCCTATTTATAGCAATCTATCAATCCTTTGCAGCGTATAATATTAAACATTCAGAAAGAATAGTAGATGCTAAAGTAGGTTCTATGTATGATATTAGAGCATTAGCAATCTTTGTCGATGGAGAACCTCAGCCGAATATGACTGATTTCCCAACTGATAAAGAGTTTGATAAAGTAGAGTGTTTTGTTGATGGGAAATTAGTTGATGATGAAAGCATAAAAGGAGAATGGAATAATGTAGATAATTCGCTTTCCATAA
>Ga0131853_10003454_pt1 | contig 28323 bp, 18 predicted proteins | sample TergutLab28metaG_FD_92764 | JGI IMG/M metagenome (GOLD analysis project Ga0131853, IMG submission 92764) | Labiotermes labralis P1 segment gut microbial communities from Petit-Saut dam, French Guiana - Lab288 P1 (version 2) (version 2) | ecosystem: Host-associated > Arthropoda: Insects >...
TCGCTGTCCCACGAGTAGCTAGGGATGTCTTCTGTCCACTGCAGTATAGCCCCGCCTGCCGCAGTAAGGCTGCTTGAATCCGAGGGCCACTTCTCAGAGTTCACCGTTCTCGGTTTCTTACCCTCCACCTCAGATGCATCTGTAGTCCCTCGGCACGGTAGTGTACACCTTGGACTAGGGTTTTTTTTTCGAGGTTTACTCCTCTAGATCCGCCGTGTTCCGTTTAAACAGGCTCACCTCTGGTCGGATGTAGTTACTCACTATGCAAGGACGGTCTTGTGTGCAGGGAAGTGAGTGGCTGGTGCCTCAAGTTGCACTGCTGCAAACCTGGGCTGGTGAGGACCAGTGCAGGGTCAACCCCTTACAAAGGTACTACCTCTCCCATACCCATTGAGCCATTATTATTATTATTGTCATCATCATCATCATCATCATCATAATCCCTTTGTTCTCTTTCAAATTCACAACTCGTGCGTGGTCTTTTAAGAGTGAGTGTTAGAGAGGAAGTAAACTTTGTTGTGCCTTTTCACAAAATATGAAAGTTTATGTCTATTCCGGTGCTTTCCTGGCGTTTATTCATAGGCGAGTCCTTTTATTACGAATGAGGCGCCCTGCTTCGCATGGTTTGCATTTTACCTTCTGGTCCATTATGTGTCCTTGCTTGTAGTAAAAGTTGTGTTTCTCGTTGAATCACTGATGTACAGACGTTCACAGTTAGTTCGGAAATGTATGCAGCTGCCTGGCTTTCCAGTTACGATTAAATGTTAAATTAGTTTTTGTTCAAATACAGGGTGATTCAAGAGGATAAGTCAATATTTTGTGAGGTGATAGTACCGGTTATTATGAGAAAAAAGTTCATATCATGTCTCCGTCTAATTCTGAATGGTTAGCGAGACAGAATTTATTGAATCTACACATACAAAAGCATTGTGAATGGTAATAAAGCAAGAGAAATTTCATACTTCTGGTCGTATTTTAATTTTAATTTAATGTTTAAGTAACAATTTTTCTTTCACACAGAAATGACAAATTTGTTACAGATCACAATAAATGTTCAAATATCCCAACGTCAACCTCAGTACACTTTGCTACTCGCATGCGAAGATCGCGTTTTTTTTCGTCTAGTTTATCTTCAAGTTTCTTTATGCGGGCAGCAACATCCAAAATGCAAGCGAGCAATTCGTCTGGTGTGTCCACATTTCTTTTGTAAACTTTGCTCTTCATCCAACCCCACAAACAAAAGTCTAATGTCAGATTCAAACAGCTGCTTCTCGGTAATCATTCGGAACTAGACACATGTTCAATTGCAACTTTTTTCCTCACAATGACCGATAATATCACATCCCAAAATATTGGCCTTTACTCCTGAATCATCCTGTACTTTTGAACCTGTAAAAATATTTACTATGACTTAAATACAAGACAGTACTTTGAGCAGTACATGATAAAGGCTTGGTAAGGAAAGAGATTTGTGAATCGATGGCTGTCCATAATGCTGCATGATTTTGAGTATCGTAACAGGAATAGGATGCGATGATGTGGGTTAGAATTACCTGGCTCAGGATGCGGATGAGAGCGGACTGTTGTGAATACGGTAAGGAAATTCTGTTTTGCGAGATAAGTGGCAAATTTCCCAAAAGGTATGCTACTGTCAGTTTCTGCGCCTGAGGCGTGGCGTTGACCACCCACCCCATATAGCGCCAAGGTTAAAGGGAGAGTAGAGCTATACTTCTATTCCCGTTCTGGGCCTTCATGGTCTGATGTAGAATGAACAGCTTCTGAAGGTCTTGGCGAACAAGTTGGTTGAAGTTGTAGCGCGCTGCCATTGCTGGACGTCAATAGGGTTTGACCACCTCTTGAATTCATTGCCTTTCCCTGAGCACGTTCCTGTGGCCGGGATAGTGTAGTTAGTATAGTGATTGGGTACAGGCTGGAGGGCTCGAAACCTGGTGAGGGTACTACATATTTTCCACACCCTTCTAGACGGGCCTTTGGGTCAACCCACCCCATCTAGTGCTGAAGTGAAGAATGAGTAGAGCTGTATCCCTGGATGGCACGTTATAGGGTGACCTTTATTTACCTTACCAAGCATATTCATAGTAATTTGATAGTAATTGTGCCAACAATTGATTAAAGCGTACCAATGTATGCATATAATCGAATTAAAAGTTATACATAAAACATTGGTAGAACGTATTCATTTGTACTTAAATCCCTGCAGATAGTAATAAGACGAACGCAATAAGAAGTGTCGAAAAGACTGTGTAGCAAAGTTTGAGTCTTCGTTTGGCCATCATGCAAGATTAATTTTGTGTGGTTCATTTGACACTTGCAGGCTATTTCCGGTGAAGCGCACAGTTACTAAATGTATCCAGTAACTTCGAAGTTAAACTTGCTGGCAGATATGCGTATAATTCCTTATTGGCTTGTTTGAAGGCGTGTGGCTGTACAGTTTCGTGTGCAGGAGCCGTGCCACCCTGATCGTCTGTAGCGGTACGTCCACTCACATGTCTGCGCGACTTTCTACCAGATAGATAGATAGACAGACAGACGGCACGCAGCTTTTACTCGCTCTACTACTGCAGTCAATAACATAACACGCTTCGTCAGGCACTGACTTCTGACCGACCGGTCATCGGCTAAGAAACTCTCCCGTGTGTGTCAAATGACGGTGATTCCAAGCTTTTGCCGTGGCGTAAATGAGGTCTTCGCTCTTCTGGGTTGTAGATAGGCCAGTAACCGAAGTTTCGGTACAACCTATAAGTCCCATCTTCACTGGTCAGTTGTTGACCAACAATAGCAGTAACACCTCCTAAATTCAAGTCGTCCTTCAAATCACCAGCGCTTACTTTACCCCTACAGGAGTGATCGTATTAACTGGGACGATACAATAAATTTCAGGTTGTGGCAACACTGCTAGCTTTAAAGTTTAAACTTGAATGAGCTCTGCGAGATTTCAGACTTCCTCCGCTGTTTAAATGGCATCTTTGTCCTTCTGAGATGTTACACAGCGTAGACCGGTAGATAGCTACTGACGTTTCGGCACAAACTATCGGTCCCATTTTCAAGGGTCAATAAACGCTGCGTAACATCTCAGACAGGCGAAGACCTCATGCCGGTTATTGTTATTAATCAATTAATAGCTCGGCCAATTAATTGCTTTATCTCTTACTTTTTTATCAGTTTTGACGGTCAAATGATGGCCTTCGTATGGGCTACTATACTGGGTACTGTGTAGTGTGTAGAGTGTATTGTTTACTTGTAGTGTGTAGTGTGTAGAGTGTTTTGTGTACTGTGTAATGTGTAGTGTGTAGTATGTAGTGTGCAGAGTGTATTGTGTACTTGTAGTGTGTAGAGTGTTTTGTGTACTGTGTAATGTGTAGTATGTAGTGTGTAGAGTGTATTTTGTAGTGTGTAGTGTGTAGAGTGTAGTGTGTAGTGTGTAGAGTGTTTTGTGTAGTGTGTAGAGTGTATTGAGTATTGTGTAGTGTGTACTGTGTACTGTGTAGTTTGTAGTGTATAGAGTGTATTGTGTAGCGTGTAGTGTGTATTTTATACTGTGTAGTGTGTGTTGTGTACTGTGTAATGTGTAGTGTGTAGTATGTAGCGTGTACTGTGTAGTGTGTAGAGTGTATTGTGTAGTGTGTGGAGTGTATTGTGTACTGTGTAGTGTGTAGTGTGTAGAGTGTTTTGTGTACTGTGTAATGTGTAATGTATAGTATGTAGTATTACTGTGTAGTGTGTAGAGTGTATTGAGTATCGTGTAGTGTGTAGTGTGAACTGTGTAGTGTGTAGTGTGCAGAGTGTTTTGTGTACTGTGTAGTGTGTAGAGTGTATTGTGTAGTGTGTAGTGTGTAATATGTAGTGTGTACTATGTAGTGTGTAGAGTGTTTTGTGTACTGTGTAATGTGTGGTCTGTAGCATGTAGTGTGCGTTGTATAGTGTGTAGTGTAGTGTGTAGCGTGTAGTATGTAGTGTGTACTGTGTAGTGTGTAGTGTGTAGTGTGTAGAGTGTACTGTGTAATGTGTAGTATGTAGTGTGCACTGTGTAGTGTGTAATATGTAGTGTGTAGAGTGTAATATGTAGTGTGTAGAGTGTAATGTGTATTGTGTAATTTGTATTGTGTACTGTGTAGTATGTAGTGTGTACTGTGTAGTGTGTAACATGTAGTGTGTAGAGTGTAGAGTGTGTTGTGTACTGTGTAGTATGTATTGTTTACTGTGTAGTATGTAGTATGTAGTGTGTACTGTGTAGTGTGTAGTATGTATTGGGTAGAGTGTATTGTGTACTGTGTAGTATGTATTGTGTAGTGTGTAGTATGTAGTGTGTAGAGTGTAGAGTGTATTGTGTACTGTGTAGTATGTATTGTGTACTGTGTAGTATGTAGTGTGTACTGTATAGTGTGTTGAATATTCCGATGTTTCGGAGGAACCAACTGCTTCAACCTTCGGAGTGACTGAATTGAGTGTCGAGGGTTTCAAAGCAGCGAAAACGTATGCTGTTACCGTCTGAACCATGACACCGTGTAGTCTGGTATTCGAATGCCAAAGTTTCGGAAGAGGAATTTTCCTCCAATTTGGTACGCACCTCCCGGCACCGAAAGACAGTATAAACTGAACCCCCAGCAGTCTGCCACTAAGCCTTATGTACTGCTGTTATTCATAATGTCCTACGCTGGTGTTGGCTGAGGCTCTGACATTCTCATCACTGCAACCGACCCTACGAATTTTTACGTTGCGTTCCACACTGCTGTATCAACTGAAGGGAATGTCAATTTTCGTCCACAGTCACTCAAAGGTCTAAAATCGCTTTATTTTTGTTCCGCCGTGCCCCGGTCGGCCGATACCAAATCGCACTTGGTCAGCTCGAGTGACGCAACCTTTGTTTCCACCACTATCCACCAACATGTTTAGCCAATCAGGTTCGACTGACATTATTTACCATCTACCATGCTTTGGTCTCATTTTTCTCAATCCAGAAGAAGTAGGAAACCGCTTTGTCGAAGACTTCATTGGAACGATGAAAACTGGAGAAAAATACCAACACTATTCGATGGAAAACTTACTCGACTCAGAGGCTCTGTTGCCATCCGAGATTTGGGCGTCTCTCAGCAGCAGTCTGCAACAGGCAAAGAACGCCTTAAATGTTTTCATTCACACTTTTCAAACTGCTCTTATCGCTCTAACCCCGATATCTGTGTCTGCATAATGAAGTCAAAATAATGTCAAAATAAGATTTACGTAAAATTATGAAGTGTTAATTTGTCTGCTATGGTGACCATGAAAAGAAGTCACGTTGCTGAGGGATTGGTAGACGGTTTAATTAAAATATATGAAAAAGGAGACATTGCCAGGTTTGCTGTCTGCCTAACGACAGGTCCATAGCCTTTTCCAAAGAGAGTTCTCTGAAGAGTGCGATCCAGTGCTTCCTGTTGCAATTTCCAGTATCCTCTCTTCCCTTAAGGTCATCCAGTAGCTGCTTACGCTTCCTTCCGCGCCCAGAATTACAGATTAAAAAAACACGATTTGTGGTATAAGAATGAACAAATCGTGATAAAACGCGGGCTACATTACTTGATAAGAAATTGTTACTTTATTTTAATGTATGATTTACATAAAGGATTTCTCATTATATTTGTTCCACCTCATTTCAAGCAATCTTCTGCCACCCGCAGCACAGATCTGCCGCAACTGCAGTACGCTCCAAATTCTCCATTTACCTGCAGACTTCAGTTCAGGTGTAATTTATTCTTCAGCAAACCAACAATAGCCGTGGACCCAAAATGATGTTATGCTTACTGGTCGTGGACGGAAACAGATATGACCTTTATCCTCGCGAAGGATAGGGGATTAACCGTGGACCGCAACTGATACGCCCCAACTGAGCAGTACAGTCGCAAAAACAAAAAGCGGATTTATTATACAAATCTCAACATTTTTCGGCCTGAGGTCACCATTACGAGCTGCAAGTCAATGTACATAAATACGTGAGAATGTTTATATGGCTGCGTTGCATAATAAATGTACGAGTAATGTGACTAGCTGTGGGCTACGTCAGTATTTTAATTTGGTATCGTCATTTCATTTTGCTTGTTAATCGACGTTTTTAATTATCAGAACGAGCTCAACACTTGAAACACTACACATTCATTTACTTCTGCAACACAATAAAACTAGTCATAGCAAGCAGTCTGTCTTCGGACATCATTGTAGCCCAGCACAACAAACTACGTCTGTTGTCAGTAAAACCCAACGTCACATGAACTAAGATCATGCGGTAACATTGCTGGCCACATAGACCACGTCTGCTGCACACTGCAAGACGAAACCCAAGACATTTCTTTCGTCTAGAGCTCAATGACGGCACTTCAACAAATTTAACTATCATTGTATGTGTCTTAATGCTATTGCTTGGTAGGGAATAAGAGTAAGATTATGTATTTTTGGCGTCGTAACTGTGAAGGAGAGGTCTGTACCTCAGTACATGTCAGTTGTTGATGGTGGCCGATACAAACTGTAGAAAGATGTTGCAGAAGATAAATGAATGCATAGTGATTGAAACATTGTGTTCGTTTTGATAATATAAGCAGACGTACTTCGATATTTGTCTGTTTTTTATTCTTAATTTACCCTGAAGTTGTTTAGGTTTTGATAATCAATCGACTGCCGATGATTTTATGTGTGAGTGTGTGTATATGTGTTGCTCTTTTTTGTGATGGCTACATTATTGAATTGGATTTTGAATTCAGGGTGCTCACACTTTAACGTGGAAATTAAATTTTTAGGCTCGTTCGCAAAAATGCGAAATTGGAGAAAAACGCTTCAGTTTATCAACCAACGAATAATTTCACATAAAACACTTGGAGTGTTTTAAAGTGTTTTAAAAATTGTTTTATGTGAAATTATATGTGCATTCGTTGGTTGATAAATTGAAGTGATTCTACAAAAATGCACGGTGCTACAATAAGATTCATGGAGAAAAACGATTCATTCTGCCCTTGTTTTTATAATTGGGAAATCTCGGGTTCGGATATCGAATTTGCCAACCGTTCTAGCTAAAGAGATTCGTGTGTTACCTCAGCCTCTCAGCCGAAGAGACTATAAACTTAACTGACTCTCGGCCATGGCCACATATTCTGTCCACACACCATCAGTCAGCACCACTGGACAAAATATGTTGTGAGATTCATTGATGTATCAAGCAGGAATCAATCCACCGTAGGCGACAATTCTTTTTGTGTTAGTAAAGTGTTGTACGAAATTGTCTTACCATTTATCTGGAAAGGCTTCATTAAATCAAAGAAGCCTTGATTCTTGTTATCTTTCATCAGAGCAACATTCAAGTCGATGACCTCCAGAACAGGAACTAGAAATGTTCACACCTGAACCATTACTATGACCTCGTGTAAAAGCTAATCTACATATCACCCCGTGCTCACATAGAAATATATGCACTTGTGTTTCACGTCTCCCTAAGCATGTAAGACCATTAATATGCAGTTGTTTATTCGGCGTGGCTCCACGGAAGGCATTGGGAATTTAACGGGTTGACTGGACGTTCTGCGCTATCAGGACAGCAAGGCAACTTAGTTTGAAAGAATTTTTTTCTATCCACCGTACCGGATATGACATCCCACAGATTTTTGTGCGAGTTTATTAAAGAGAACAAGTACTAGGAGGATCCAGGGGTCATGCAGTAATTGAAGGTGGATACTGAAAATGCCATCGGGATTTTCGTGGCGAATATTCTGATAAGTGGGTCCCGAAATACGGCCGAGATCAGGCCTGTAGGTGGGGCGCACTGGTGTGCTGCAGAGCGTGTGACATCGAGTGGTGTGTCGGTGATATAAATAGAGAAATGGACAGCAGTCACAACTCAGCTGTATTTTAGAGGCTATGGAGTCTGTCTATTTGAGCAACATGTTTCGACCTAAGTTACGTCATCTTCAGGCTCCTAACCAGCTTTAAAAAATGACGAGGAAGGCAGTATGTCAGTAATTGTTTGGCAATCATGAAAAAGCATTTTATGATTGCCACGAGGTTCCTTATACATTGCCATCTTCATTGCGTTTTTTGAAGTTGGTTAAGAACCTGAAGATGGCCGAATTTAAGTCGAAACATGTTGCTCTATTAGACAGAATCTAACGTCTAATAAAGACACGGTTGTGTTGTGAGTGATACTCACTTTTCACTCGTTCCCGTAATGCTTTTAAGGAAACAGGGGTGTTTTCAGAAATCTCTACTAAGAACGTGGGACATGTGGGGAATAAAGGGTACACATTTCCAGAATCAAATTTTCCACAGACCAATTGCCACACATACGAAAGCAAGTGTTTAAGGTCAATACATAAGATCCTTTTGCAAATGTGAGTTCATCATGTTGTAGTGAACACTAAAGGGATCCAGAAATAAAGTTTTGCATTAGCAAAGAAATCATAAGTGATATTAGGAAGACAGATTGTGTAGCACACACAAACAGGGCACGTTTTCTGGGGAAGATTCAAACATTTCATTAAAACTTACAAGCTACAATTTCACAATCTTGTTACCTTTACCAAACAAATATTGAACACGCTACCCTTCGGTATGGGATACGGACAACTTGCTTTATTACGGTGATCAGAATGAGAAGTCTACCAAATCAAAAAACGGGACATTTGGGAGTCCCGGAAACAGATTCCGGGACACGTGGACATTTCTTTTAAACACGGGACAGTCCCCGGAAAATGGGAACCATAGTAGTACAGTACAGTGATACCTTGGCTAACGAATATAATTCGTTCCGGAATCACATTCGTTAGCCGAAATCTTCGTTAGCGCAAACACACATACAGACGGAAAAGATAAGCTCCTGGAATGGCCCGACCGTTCATGTTTGCTGCTTTATGTTGGCGCGCGCATCCACTAAAACATTCGTTAGCCGAATCCGCATTCGTTAGCCGAGTCCGAGAAACAGCGAAAAAAATCTTCGTTAGCAGAATAATTCGTTAGCAGGGTCACTCGTTAGTCGAGGTATCACTGTACTTTAAGAGTAGAATCACAATGGCTAATCTAGTCTTTTTTTTTTCTTGAAACATACTCTGGAGTAATGCATGCATTCAGAACAAAGAAGTACAGTACCCAAATAGCAACTTCACAAAATACATTTTCATTTGTGTCGAAGCATGTTCAGTATGATGGTGCATTGGAGCACACCACAGTGCTACAGAACTGCAATAGCAGAACCACGACGGGAACTCCAACTGTCTCTCGAAACACTCTCAGCGGAACTGACAGAGTGCCAACCCTCTTTGTTCATCGAAATTTGTGGCGATATATCGAGGGTGGCGATATATCGAGAGTGACAGTGTATCGAGGGTGGCGGTGTATAGAAATAACCTGTAACATTGAATTCTGTTCGCAGACTTTTATACGCGCTAAGTAAGGGTGGCCTTCAATCGGGGAGGGGGTGCTCTTTCGGGGTTGGCTGTATGTATTCAGGAGAACAGGTCACAATTCCAGCATGTTTGTGAAAACTGGTTCATGTCTTATTTCCAGTTATGTTTGCACGATCGTCAGTTCATCACTAATGGCGGTGGGAAATAACGTGATTTAGGGCTAAGTGTTCGAACAAAATCCTCAAAACAGCAACCGGTGTTTATTTCTTCCTTGACCGATAAGCACGGGCCCGACGCTCTTATGAGTTGTTACTGAACTGTATGAAGACCATTATCACAGCCACCGTCTGTCTAGTGCCCGTCGCCGACCGTTAAACCTCCCCGACACGCGGCGTACGACGCAACACTGGTACAGCGGACGGAGGAGCGTTGGGTTGCTGCATATTGTTCATGCAGGGGAAAAACGCCCTGTATTATGTAGCTGTATATAATAAATAAATTACAGTGTTATTTTTGTTCATGGCTCAATAAATTTTAAAGTAAAGTTCACCCTATAACAAGCCATGATGTCCCAGAAGGGGAGTACTCTTTCTTTAACCTCGACGTTTGATGGAGTGGGTGGTCAATGCCACGCCCCGGCCGCGTTACGCCCGGGAAAGAGCCTGTACCCAATGTACAGTACGCTGAGTGGGTCACAGGGTCGAGCTGGACGGGTGCGGGAAATCTCGCCCCCACCGGCATTCGATCCCCGGACCGTCAAGCCTGTAGCGAGTCACTACACCGACTGAGTTATCCCGACTCACAAACAAGTGTATGTTTTGGATTATCCGTGCACCCCCTTTCCCAACATTACCACAGATATTCGAGAGTACACTGTACACTGATGTCTGGGTACGCGGCTCAATCAGCGGTTCCCAAAATGCTGTTCGCGGATCCCAAGGGATCCCCGACCGGTTGCCAGGGGATCCGTGGATACATTTCTGTAACGGCCACTTGGAATTTACTTATTATTTAATTAAAGGAATAAAGTTGCGTTAAAAGTAATCACGGAAGCTCTTTCATTGGAAAAGTGTTTATTTTGAATGGCAGAATGTGTAATTTAGAAATCCCTGTACCCAATAAGCGAACGACTTTCAGTTTAATTAAGGTCTAATCATGCACTGCAGTGTTACGTGTGTCACTGGTACGTATTGGTACCTACCTACAATCAGTTCTGAGACATTGACTTTTAATTTTGGATACCTAACATCCGGACACCCGATATTTACGTGAGCAATGATGTGAGGATCCGTGGTTGCTTCTGGAGGCCAAACGAGGCCCTCCAGCAAGAAAGCTTGGGAAACCCTGTGGGTGCATATGTGAAGCAAACTTTCTGTTCCTTCGCTGTAGGCAGTCCTCCGTTGTCAGTGTGCAACAATACAGTACAACACTTGCCAGTATGTGCTGATCTCCGTCTACGTCTGTCAGATTGCACACAGGCTGTATGGTGAGGTCAGGAATGTGGCCACCACAAACTGACCTTTCGTGTTTGTTTTCCGTTGCGACATATTTCTGCATAATATGAGTTACGGTCAAGGTCTGAGCCTCATTACACAATAACAAATTATTCACTGAGGGTTGATAACCAAATGTCCGTTAAGTAGGCAGGCCGAGAGAAAGTCGGTCTAAGGCACTACGGATTTCTTCGCGTGTAATTTGACCTTCGACATTCCGCTGTGTGAATAATAATACAATAAAGTAACATTGTAATACCATCAACACAAATGTTTAATGGTACTAAGGGGCGAAATGTTTCGAGCAATATTCGCTCACCTTCAGGTCATTCATAACAAAAATAAATTATATATTCCTGACGATGACCTAATCTTCGTCGAAACATGTCGCCCTGTCATTTGATCTGTTAGTAATGCCAATAAATATTTAATTGAGTTGACGGTAATAATATACCACTCTACAAAACTTCGCTTCTCTTGCGCTGCGTAATTTTGAGGATGAATACTGGGCGCAAGAATCTGTAATGAGAACGAACTGCAATGACAAGCAGCTGTAATAATACACGCAGAAGTTCGCCTCCTTTGCCCTACATATGACTGTATACCGTGTCAACATCACAGTGTAATTAGCTAGAAGTGGTCGGAAGGAATGGCACTAGGTTTAATAACTTAAAATTTACCAGTACGTTTAAGCAACTGTTGGGATGAGGACTGGATTTTCAGGTGAGGCACCCTGTTGTGTTTTCAAATAAATTAATAAAATGTTTATAAGTGTTCAGCATAACACAACTTTAAGTGTATAAAATATAATTAAAAGATCATATTAGCGACATGTTTCGGCTTCTTTATTGAGCCATCTTCAGGCTGCAATTCAAAAGTCGTCTTGAGATGCAGTTTTAAAGACATTGCCAATTGTATATCAAAACTTATATACACTTTATTAATGAGGTTTGGAATTGCAACCGAATGGTCTACTGCCGCATCGCCATGTCGCAAATAGCCGTGGGTAGCTGCGTTTTGGCAAGATGACGGAGTAAATTTAATATCTTTAGACGTTTTCGGTTAGGTCCGCTGAAGCAGACAGCAATAGCTCAGTCATTATAGTGACTGGGTACGAGGTGTCCGAAGGAGGGTTCACGCTTTGATTCCCGGCAGGGACAAAAGAATGGCGTAGCCTGCGAGATGTCCAGAATGGCTATGAAATCTACATGTATTTCGATTCAATGACGCTTTCCCCGCGGGGTAAACAAGTCCGGAGCGTGAAGTTGTCTATTCATCTCTCTCTAGAGAGGAGGTCATCTCCCCCCATACGCTTTCACCGGACCCTCAGGACGTGCGTCTCAAAACGCCGTGCCTCAGACTAACTTCTGCAAGCTTGAAGTTTCTCCAAAAAATATAAAATTCAGTTCCTGCTGACAGAAATTCTACTACGGTTTCATAGTAAAGACGGGCTGACGAGCACTGTGCTTGATTTCGGACTTCCGCAGCTAAGCAGATGAGCACTGCGCTCTTCAGAGTTATTACGCAGGGAGTAGTGGTAATTTCTTACAGACGTTTCGGTACAACCTATTATTCGCATCTTCAAGGGTCAAGAATAACCCCCTGAGAATGGTACCGATAGGTTGTCCCGAAACGTCGGTACGAAATTACCGCTACTCGCTGCGTAATAACTCTGAAGAGCGCAGTTCTGACCAACACTGACTCAGGGAACGCTCCATGTTTGTTGTGAAATGATATAAAATCCACAAATTTAGTGTGTGTATAAAATGCACCTTCAGTATACTACAGCAGTTGGTACTGACTGTAGCAGTGCGAGTAGGAGGGCGGACAGTGGCGGAAACTTTAAGCTAGATAATTTTGGTTTACGTGCTAAATACTGGGATGCCAGGCAGTAAAAACAGTTTTGCAAGAGACTGGCGTGACCTAGCAAAGTGGCACTGCATACACTTTCCGAAAGGAAATTCGCGTTGCACAGGGAAGTTTGGAGCTACGTAGGAGTGTGCTGAAGGATCTTGCAGACTGTGGATAGCGTCCCCATGGCGCGACGTTTCGGAATATCCTACAAAATTACAGCTGTGCACGGTTCATGTCTATACAGATAGCTATTACAGATATAGCCTCACTTCATGCAGGGAAGAGGGCAGTATCTGTTAATGGTGACACTTAATGAATCCACAGATGTTTATTATAATTAGAGGTAGTAAAGTTACTGGACCGGTCCTAGTGGCCGCGCGGTCTAAAGCGTAGGTCTGCGGCCGCTCGCTTGCTGAGATTGTGAGTTCCAATCTCGCCGGGGGTATGGCTATCTCTCTCTTGTGACTGTTGTGTGTTGTCAGGTAGAGGTATCTGCTTCGGGCTGGTCACGGATTTAGTGGAGTCCTACCGACTGTGGTGTTTCTGAGTGTGATCGTGAATCCTTGACAATGCGGCGGCCTTGGCCCAATGGGGACTGTTGGGCCGTAGTGGAAAAAAAGTTACTGAAAGTTTTTTACATTTGGCCAAACAGCCTCCAGTGGGCAAGGGCTTCCTCATTCACGAGGTTTCTAGATCTCACACACACCGACGCACCACAGTCGGTAGGACTCCTCTGGATGAGTGATCAGCCCGTCGCAGAGACCTCTACCTGACAACACACGACACTCACAACATACAAACATCCATGCCCCCGGGGATTCGAACTCACAATCTTAGCAGGCAAGCGGCCGCAGACCTATGCCTTACATCGCGTGGCCACTGGGACCGGCACTGAAGGTTTGCTATCCAAAAATATAAAGATTAAAATTCACAGATCTATTATTTTGCCTGTTGTGTTGTATGGGTGTGAAACTTGGTCCCTCATATTGAGGAAGGAACACAAGGGGAGGGTGTTCGAGAATAGGGTGCTGAGGAGGATATTTGGGCGGAGGAGGTAAGAGGTGCTGGAGAGGACTGCATAATGAGGAGCTTTATGACCTGTACTTATCACCAAATATTTTTCGCGTGACAATATAAAAAAGAATGGGATGGAATAGACATGCTGCACGTATGGGACAAAGAGAGGTGTATTCAGGGTTTTGTTGGGGAGACCTGAGGGAAAGAGACCACCTGTAAGACCTAGGTGTAGATGCGAAGTTAATATTAGAATAGATATTCAAGAAGTGGGATGGGGGGAAAGGACTGGATTGATCTGGTTGAGGATTAGTTGAGGTGGCAGCCACGTGTGAATGCGGTAATGAAACTCCGGCTTCAATAAAAATGCGGGGAATTTCTTGACTAGCTCAGGACCGGTTATCTTCTCAAGAAGGACTTTGCTCCGTGAAGTTTTTTAGTTAGAACGTAACTTGATGTGCAGGTTTGCGGTTAATGTACAGTACATTTACAGTGTTAGCGTGCAGACTGACCTCTCGGCATGTGCAATACGCTGTGCGCTGTGAGCCACCAAAACTGACTGCTCGGACCGAGAACCCAGTCCTCTATTCACAAATGCATTCGTATACATTCAAGCAGTGTAATATGTGTCAGCTGGGATTCTGACTGCAATGATTGGTCAGTCAACAACGCGGTGCTGGTTGATCAGTCTAACCTCACTCGCTAAGCAAAAGAGAGAATTTGCCGGGAACAGCAAGGCTTGAGCGAGAGATGCTGAGAAATTGACTTGCAGCTTGTGATTGCGCGGGCTGGGGGAGGGGGGGGGGCGATAGATCAGCAGCGCAAACTGCTCCACATTTACAGAACGTTCCAATCTTTAATATTTGAACCTGCAACCTTCCAGACTGTTTATTTTCGCCGTGAGGAATCTAAAACTCACAAACTCAGAAAATCGAGCGAGTGTTTCAAGTTCCAGGAATTGCTTCAGGATGGGGTGAAAACTTTGTTGAATTACAGAAATCTTGCGTATTCAGATATATAATATAATATAATATAATATAAATAATATCATATCATATCATATCATATATGTTGAATTAGTCAAGAAAGAAAAGCTATAAATGCTTTAACCCTTTAAACCCCGAATTAAATCCAATCTGCCATTTGCTAGCTTTATTAGAAGCTCACCATATTCTCCACCTTAGCAAGATAAGGTTTAAACTCCATTTGTAGCACAAAAATATTACTAAAAACAGAACATTTTACATTTATCAAACTATAATTCAGAGCATTTTTGTGTATGGTGCAGAAGTATGGCAAATCCCTACTAGAGAAATAAATAAAATTTTATCTACAGAAATGGATGTGCTAAGGAGGTCAGCAAGAATATCAAGGATGGAAAGAATAAAAAAGAACATATAAAGGAAATAATGCGAGTGAAAGGGAAGCCGGACATCATAGATATTATAGAGCAGAAAATACTACAATGGTATGGCCACGTCAAAAGGGTGCAAGAGGAGAGAATACCAAAAGTAATTATGGATTGGATACCACAGGAGAGAAGGAAAAGAGGACGTCCAAGAAAAACGTGAATGGAAGGAGTACAAGCAGCCATGACAACAAGAAATTTTGAACCAGATCACTGGAGAAATAGAGGGGAATGGCGTTTGGTTTCCGGAAGACGGCGACAGCTGTTAAAAAACTGGACCTATAGATAGATAATATTATATGTTTCCATGTTCACTTAGACAAGTAGGTGGTTCGCTGATACCAAACCGGTTGATGCTGGTACACAATACAGACTGATGAAGATAATAAACATTGCGAAAGTTAGGACAGTTATATGTAAGGTGTCATTTTGTGATGTCTAAGTACTTCGCAGGTTACACTGTTACGTTCACAAAAAGTGACAGACATTCGTAAGGATCTGACTGACTCTGTCCGACACGTTATGGCAGAACTAGCCAGCCGTAATGAGGAGGATGTTGAAACTCGGTGCCGAAACACGAAACCGAATCCTCTAACGCTATTTCCGGAGCCGAATGTGTGAAAGCGAACGATAATAAAGAACATAACGTTGAGAGTCGTCTGAAGGTAGTGTGAAATGCCGCAAAGTGTAGCGATACAGAATTCCCTTTTGCTGCCGTCCGTTCGCTGTGGTGATGGGCTTGGATTGAAGGCAGGCCGCCAGCTACCACCAAGTCGTGCCCGCCCTTATAGGCCTGTTTTCACCACTGCGCTGTTTGTGTGTGTGTGTGTGTGTGTGTGCGTGCGTGCTACTCTGTAACAGTTCTGAGCTGCAGTGACTGTTATTTGTTGTGTTCCAGAGATTCACGACCTTCACCAGCGTGACCCTAAGCCTCTTCGTGGGAACTGTCATTCTGGGTAAGTACTGGATAATACTTTTCACCTCCTCCCTCGTCTTCTTTCTTCTCTTGAAGTAATACGTAGGTGCTGGTGCCTCTTCCAATCGCACGCCACCCATCCCTCTGTCATCCCAGAATTCTGTGTCCCATTACTTCGTACACGGAATACCTTCCATTACGGATCCCGCCATATCGTCTGACCCATCGGCCTGTATAAGGCCAATTCCCATTAGTCTGCTTGCCGCCTGGTACCTTCCGTACCATCACGCAGCTTACACGCGTTTCTGCGTGGCTTAAGAAGCACCCGGTCACATAAGCTGCGAGCAGAAGAAGTAAATCGCTGCAGAATGCTCAGTTTTCACCCAAACACAACATATATTTCATTCAGAGATACAGGATACATGTTTTAGATTAATTAATTAATTAGTTAACCCATCATCAAGCTTTGTACATGATAAACAGCAAGAGTACTCCAATTGACATGTCATTACTTTACATTACTTTATGATAGCTCTTGATCTTGTAAAAGGTCAGACGATGGATTAATTGATTAATCCGACATCTGGAGCCTGTATATTTGAATGAAATGTATGTCGCGTTTGACTGAAACCTTAGAATTTTCTTTTTCCGCCTCTGAGCTATAGACAAGGGGAGGTATTCCATTAATAAAATAGAAATAAGGTAATGTTCACAAACGCAATGGGCAGCTCATCACAGCCTGTTTATTGTGGAGAAGTATAAGGAAGAAATCAAAAGAAATGCTGAAGCAAATTTATAAGTCGGTTTTGTGTCATTTCAGTTCCTTCAGAATCAACCATATATCAAAATTTTGAACACATTTCGAAACAGTTCTTTGTCACAGAAGTGGGGGAAAAAAGGACACGATCTTTCGAGAAAAAAAATAGATTGTGCTGTAGCACGTTTAGAAACATGTCCGATGAAAACAATGTAGCGAGAGTACGGTTTTGTAACTAGTTTAGTGAAGATGTTTGGAGGCCAAATCGATACATTACTAACTTGTTTTACAGTAGACGTAAATTAAATGGCCACGGTCACTTCGATACTGAAAGCAACAGCTAGCCTACTGGCAGGCAGGTAATCCCACGCTGATGCACGGCCCGCTGTTACACGACATTAAATTTGATGTGTGGTGTGCTGCCAGTGCGTCTTGAATAATCGGACCCATCTTATTTTTCAGACATCGCCACTGTTTTGTAAAGAGGGGCTAACTGCTACTTTGAGATAAATTGAGCCATGTGTAGCGAATCATTCAACTGGCGGTACTTTATGATATGTATAAAGGTGTCAACTCCATCTTCAAGAATAACGAAGATAGATGTGGGATATCACACTTATCAAAGCATTTGTCGTTTTATAGCCGAGCCACCTGCTTGTTTATTCTACAAAATTGATATTTTGTGGGTTATACTAATTCTACTGTGGGCCGGGTAGCTCAGTCAGTGTAGCGACTGAGCTACGGGCTGGAAGGTCCGGGATCGAATCCCGGTGGGGACGAGATTTTCCGCCCGTCCAGACCGGATCTGGGGCCCACCCAGCCTCCTGCAAAGTGGGTACAGTGTCTTTCCCAGAGGTAAAGTGCGGCCGGGGCGTGCTGCTGATCACTCACCCCATTCTAGTGCCGCGGTCGTGGAAGAGTAGAGCTATACCTCCATCCACCCTCTGGGCCACACCGGGCCTGTAACGGGATCACACACTAATTCTACTAATTCAACCAATTCTACTAATCATCCGTTTCTCCAAAACGTAACCCAATGTACTGGTTCAGTGAACATTCTTATTAATATTGTTAGGATAGACAAGTACGAAGAAATCAGGTTACTTGCCCAAATTCAGTCCCTAAAAGATAGAAAGTTATAAGAGTATGGACAGAACTGTGTGATACGTAACTTCATACTCTGTACTGTTCACCACAAACGCTATGACTGATGGAGGGATTAGCAAAATTTCGAAAATAACGGTAGTACTGTGCTACAAGTTTAAATTTTCCTGTAAATCGGAAAAAAATCGGCAGATTATTAAGGAAAAGTGAACTAAAGGTCTCCAGTGGATTCATTTGGCTCGGGATATCTTTCAGTGATGGCCAAATTGTTCTGAACTAGTGAGCCTTCGTGTCCTATAAAAAGTTAATTCTTTGCTAGCAGCTGAACGATAGGGAAGACTCCGCTTAATGCATCCTGATTCTGAAATAGGTAACAGGAGGTTTGGCCATGATAGCCCCCAGTCAATGCTGATACACTGCATTAAACAAGCCACAAACAACTGCTTCCTCATTCCACATAAAATACTTACAACAGCGGGCGAAGTGAATAGGGAACGAGAGCCTTCGGGTAGAAACTTTCCAAACACATGGAGTGTTCCGCTCATTGGCACTTCGAAGAAGGATTTTCGCCTAATGAATATTTAAATATCAGGTGCCTACCTCACGTACAGCAGACAATAAGTGATGTATAGCGAAGGCGTCTCTGTTTAATGTGAGAATCTTAGGAAACACGTAAATACACTGTATGGAAAAAAATGCATGTCTTTTGAAGGCTAAGTCACAAATACGTGTAGTTACCACCGTGCTTAAAGCGTTGACATGCTTGTCAGTAAGACAAACTGCTGATTGCAAATCGTGAAGTTTTCTAGTACGTGCATTTTCGTATAGCATCTATATCTTTAATTGTCCAACTAAATTTCCGTGTGCAATTGAATACTTATGTTGTTTACTAAACATCTGCTACATGTTTCGGCACTCACTCTACCGTCATCAGGAAGAAATCTTATCACATGTCAAAACCATCTGTTTATTTAAGGTTGTTACAGTGATTCAGTTACAGAGCGTGAAATATGTCATATGTGGGTTTTTGTATAGTTGTTTACGGTTATTAAAACAATATTGTCTGGTAGTTAGGGCTTTAAAATTTTTTAAATATTAAAAACCCTTGTCTAAAGCATGTTGACGCTTGTTGGTGGAGAATGTGAATATGACATAATACAAGAAATAGCCGTTCTCTATCGACAAGCGTCAACATGCTTTAGACAAGTGTTTTTAATATTTTAAAAATTGTTAAGCTGTAAAAATGAGACAGTATTGTTATAATAACTGTAAACAACTCTGTAACAAACCCACATATGACATATTTCAAGCTCTGTAACTGAGCCACTGTAACAACCTTACGATAAGCAGATGGGTTTGAGATGTGATAAGGTTTCTTCCTGAGGAAGGCACAGTTAGCGCCGAAACACGCAACTGATATTTAGTAAACAATAAAAATATTCAATTGCATTTAGTTGGAAAATTGGAGATATAATTGCTGATTACCAAGTTCATTGGTTCATCAACTGGAGAGACAAGACGGAAGTGAAGTATTTACCAGGAGGTTCAACAACACATACAATACAGTACATGTGAACGTAATATTGGGGCGCGTTTGCGTAACCACTGCTGCCGTGTAAAAGCAATAAGTATTACATATTCTGACTGTGGGTCTGTAGCCTTAGGTATCCAGCATTCTCATGTGCCATATTATATTATTAGCTGTCTCTGTCTCCATGCAAGGTGCCCGTCCTTCTTGTCTGATTTTAATGAAACTTGAGATTTCTCGACAGATTTGAGAACATTTCACAAATCTTTATTTTGTATACACATCCGTCCAATTGGAGCCGAGTTATTCTATACGGATAGACGGAGAGACGTGACGAATCTAATAGCATCTTTCCGCCATTTTCCGAAAAGCGCCCAAAAAGAGAGCCTGTGAAGCGCGGTGAGCAAATAGCGAAAAAAAATTAGTGCAGCTGTATGATAGTAGCACGACTATTGAAGGAAATGAAAATAAGGAAATAAATCTATTTGTTAAATGACGCCTTCAATTTTTTGATAAAATAGTGTACCATAGTCGATTACTAGTGAAAACTGAATTTGAAAGCCCGCGGATGAGAGCCACCGCAGGCTTGTTAAAATTAATTGCCAGGCGTTTGTTTGAAGACACTGAGATGAACCATGAGATATCTAGTAATCATGGCCTGTGTGCGGACGGCGACAGGAAGGAATGATCGCAGGCAGCTACTGATCTCGCTAATTGACCCTCATAAGTTGAACCGTATTCTGTATGTAGTTGCGCAATGAAACCTCTCTTAAACGGACCCTGGCCAGTAAGGAAACCTGTCTTAAGGGGGAAAATTTTACAGTATCGAGGATCCAAAATTCAAATACCTGTATGAGATACAACCTGCCTTCAACGGAAAAAAAAGTTCGGTCCCTTGTCGTTCCGTTATAAGTAGGTTTCGCGGTAATATATAATGTCACAAAACTCATCTAAATAACATACTATAAGGTCGATGCCTGTGACCATGCGGTCTGAGGCGTTGGTCTGCGGCCGCTCGATTGCTGGGATCGCGGGTTCGAATCCCACTGAGTGCATGGATATTCGTCTGTTGTGATTGTATGTAGTGTAGGTAGCATCCTGTATGTCCAGCTGAACACTGGTTCCCTGGCGTCCTACTGGTTGTGTGTGTCTAATTGTGTGTGATCTAGACATTACCATAATTAAGCGGCCTAGGACCGATCTGGGCTGTAGCGTCACTAGAAGAGAAAAGTACGCATTGAAAGTGCTTCGTGTCAGTCATACAGGAAAACCGCAGACATAAGCATAAATGAAACTGCTATAACTGAAAATTGTACAATAACTATGTTTTACGTACCGGACAAACGAAAGAATGTTATGTGTCAGATAAAGCGACAAAACACAAACAGCAGTTAAGTTTTACCTGAGTGTATACAGAATTTAGAAAGAAAATTGTTTATCAGATAATACCACAAAGGAACGTTATCCATTAAGTCTTACCCCACTGCACAACCTGTGTCTGATTACACTAAAAATAAAAAATAGCAATTAATTCTCACCATATTTTATGTACGTAATCAAAACAAAATTTTGTCAGATATTACCGCACATAAACGTCGTCAGTTTTCACTCAGCTTACCGAGTTAGTTATGTCAGTTTATGTAGTTATGTTGCGCTGATTAAAGTTTGTGTTTGTATGTGTGTATGTATATATGTATGTATGTATGAATGTATGTGTGTATGTATGTTTGTATGTAGGTATGTATGTATGTATGTATGCGTGTATGAATGTATGTGTGTATGTATATATGTATGTATGTAAGTAGGTAGGTGGGTAGGTAGGTATGTAGGTATTCTACACGATCACCCTTTGTAACTTTGTTATCGCGACGTGCTCAGTCTGGTAGGTGATGCTCTTTCGGGAAACAGGTGTGGTTCACCGAATCACATACACTTTTAGTTATTTTTTTTACTTTTTTTATTTGCACAATTTATTGTTGATAAAATAAAAAAGTGCTGTATCAAGTTAAACAACTAAATCATATTTTATTAAAATGACACAGTCACTTGTACCCCCTCACTCACACCTCTCGTACGCGACTGACTTCCTTACTGTACTGCTAGCGTCCCTTGTCCGCTGCTAACGTTTTCTCATTTAAATCTCTCCCCTCCTACCTATCACCAACGGTTCCGAATATACGCTGACAGATTAACCTAAAACGCATGGCCATGAACCGTCCGTAACTGACGCCAGCAATCCTAAGAAAATACTGCACTAAAAATGATCGGCTACAGTATGTATGTATGTGTGTATTATGTATGTATGTATGTGTGTGTGTTTGTGTGTGTATGTATGTGTGTATATATTTACGTATGTATGTATGTGTGTATGTATGTATGTGTGCATGTATATATGTACGTATGTATGTATGTATGCAAGTAGGTAGGTAGGTAGGTAGGTAGGTATACACAATTCTGTAACGAATTTGTGGCATTTCTAATAACATATGTATCTTTTCGCCTCATGAGGACTGCACACTGCACGATTCGCTGCAACCATACAGCATTCCACAGTATCTGGAATTATTAATATTGTTCTAGCTACGTACCGGTTAATAATCGGACATATGTTTATGTAGCATTTTTACTGAAAAAGACTCATATAATAAAATTCTGAATTTTGACACACTTTGTGCCGTTTGGCTGCTTCCGAAAGCCGTATTTGTTGAGAAATGCGGATGTAGTGCTCTGTTACATAACAGCAAGTTTTAATTTTGAATTCCCTCAGGATGGCACCAGGATACCGAAACATGTAGCAGTAGTGAAAGACCGTACTTTTAAATACGTTAACTTTTGCAAATGAATATAAATCAAAATGCACGGAATGAGTACTTTCAAAATACTTGCAGTATGATCTTTTTTGATGCAGCGATATCATATAACGTATGAAAAGGATAAAAAAGATTGTGGATTATAATTTTCTTTCAAAACTGGTACTTGTTAGTTGCAACGCGGCACGTGACATACATTTACCATATGTGTTTTTGCGCAACACTCAAGTTTTTATATTTTGTTGACAGTGACATGTGGACCAAGAAAAACAACAACAACAACAAACACACACACACACATATATAGAATGAGTTGTTGTGTTTTCACTGTGCAAAATGCGTACACGAACTCGCCACTCTGTTACCGTATAAGTTCATTGCCTGTCTTGTCATATAATGTCCACATTCTGCGTGCCTTTTCTTACTGCCATCATTTTGAGTGTCAGTAGGTTCTTGACTGAGCATTCACCCTATTTCTCACGTTTGCCCCTCCCCAGTGACAACATCAGGTACGCAAGATTTTCTTAATTAAACATGCATAAGCACTTTTGTGCTTTCTGTTTCAACGTCAGTCCGTAACGTAGCACATACTGTGTGAATTCATTGACTGGAACAAAACAAGTTATCAGATCGGTACAAGGTTCCTGCAACTTTAAAAGATTAGGAAAAGTGTGAGTATCGTAAGAAGTCTTGGGCACAGCTGGCCACTTTGCAGCTGCTGCTATGCACTCGAGATAAATTTGTGTAGTGTATCGAGATGGCGGTCCTCGTGCTTCATGACGTCCATTGGAATCTTGTCGTTGGCCTCCAGTTTGTTTGCATAAGATTTTTAAAAACTTATTAAAACATTTCTGTGGGAAACATGTTTTTATGTATATTTTTGTTGTGGACATGCAGTATATGATTGAAGATCGCTTGTGACATGTTGCTTGACTAAGATATTGCTTCGACAGATGGCACCAGTATACAAACTGTTACAAAAATATTAACAAATGTATTGTAGTAGCCCAATACATGAAAATTGGTAGAATATTTTAAATTGGAAGACGACATGTAATGTAAATGAATGGGGAAGAAAGTGAGGTAATGAGAATCTAGAGGCAACCGTCCACAATACAGATTATGGTATTTCAAAAACAAAGGCAAAATGTGGAACATTTCAACTATTTGGGTAGCATGATAACAAATGATGCAAGATGGACACGTGAAGTTAAATCCAGTAGGACCATGGCAAAAGCAGCGTTCAGGAAGTAGAAAATTTTTTTTGCGGTAAATTAGACTTAAATCTAAATAAGTATCTAGTAAAATGCTACATTTGGAGCAAAGCGCTGTTTGGTGCCGAAACTTGACTTCGTTGCTTACTCCGTAGTTACACAACACAGCAGTTGTCTTCCCCAAATGTTATATATATCGTTTTTTGTCTCTCCTACTTGTTTCAGATTTTAAAATTGTGCAATATCAGGCCTAATGCAATGTTGACAAAACGTGTATTGTTTGCAGTGGAGAGGTGGCACGGACTGTTTCAGTGTTGTACCGCGGTATTTGTGGGTTTCAGCTTATGCACCCTTCTTTACGATGAACAGTAAAGCAATCCCTGTACAGTTCTGGACAGGCCCAGAGGGTTCCAGGAGGCTGAGACTCCCAGATTTCAAGACAATCGGCACATGAAAGTGGTATGGTTGTCAGCCTTTCGCACCGGCCGCCTTTATTCCCCAGGAAATATTCTTGTTACTCATTTCTGTTGGGGACCGCGGCAACACAGTGGTTAAGGTACTGTGCTACAAATCGGAAGGTCGCTGGTTCGATTCCAGTTGGGGTCATTGGAATTTTTCATTGACATAATCCCTCCGATCGCACTATGGACTTGAGTTCGACTCCGCCTCCAACAGAAATGAGTACCAGGATTATTTCCTGGGGGTAAAAAGCGGTCGGTGCGTAAGGCTGACAACCTTACCACCATCCTGGGCCATTGCCACTTAATCTGGGAACACTAATTTCCTGGAACCCTCTAGGCACCTCGGGGCTGTAATGGGACTGATTTACCTTTACTCATTTCTGTTAGCGGCTGAGACGACCCCAGGACCACAGTGCGACCGGAAGGTTAATATCAATGAAAAATTCTAGTGACACAATCGTGAATCGAACCCGTGTCCTTCTGGCTTGTTGCGCAGTGCCTCGACCAACTGCGCCACCGCGTGCGCCGATTTTTTGCAGTAACGCACAATGACAGTGTAAGAATATTACGTCATGACCTGCCCATCTCGCGCAGAAAATAACATTGAGAATACTTTGAACATCATTATGAAATCAACACTCTTACACCAAGGACAAATTGTTTACGGCCAGCACAGCGCTGCCCTTCAGCACTGACAGTCTGTTAGCGCCTGTGACAGTCGTTTCACATAAACCTGGCTCTGTCGCGCCTCTGTAACACGGAACACATTACATCATACTGACACCCCGGACAGTCACCGCTCGTGTTCCTGTTGCTCTTGGATTTTCGGTAGCCCAGTTACGAACAGCTGTGCAGGTAGCGAGTACCGTTGTGTTGTCAGCTGGACTTATCCAACTGAACAATGCAATCAAGATAAGATCTTCCTTCATTTCACGTGCCACAGCCACTCAATAAATTCCACTGGAAGTTGATTGTCCTCATTCTTAGCATGGGGCAAATTTCATGTTGACGGTTTTAATTTCTTATGCCGCACAGTGCAATAAACTGAGGGTTAATGGACACGGATCTCAGTAGAACATTGTTTTGCATACCTTTTCGTAGACTGTAAGACCTTAACACAGTAGCAAAACATTCACTGTTTGCTGGACTGCGATGTCTCTCCCAGATCGGCTCTATGGAAGTTCTTCACCCTTTTCTCGGTGTCAGAATTATCACATAACCTCGCATACGGACGGACAGAAAAACATGACACAGCTAATAGTCGCTTTTCGCAAGTCTGCAATGACGCCTAAAAGGGATCCAAACGCAAGGTAATTTTTATTCAGTTCCTGGTGGTAAATCACCCTTTGGGCACAGCTATTATTCAAGATGAAAATATATGGACATCAATATGTCTTCATAACGTGTTGACAGAAGCCGGAATTTTACGTTTTGCGCAGTTCTCTTCCCTGAAGGTGCAGGAGAATCGAGAAAGACAGACGACGATCACCATGCTTCAAGAAGAGAAATTTGGGGTGCAATTTGGAGAAACAGCTGTTGCAAAGGACACGGACAGATATAGAATGAAAATGAGACGTTATTCGGGAAGGCTGGTCAGACGAGTTAAAACTGTCGGAAGAGACCCAAATTGTGTTCTCTTTGTCACAGTAGAAATAAGAACACGTTAGCAGCTGGTATTCGGCCTCAGGAGATCTCCTGCTGCTTGACCTCGAAGACAAGGGACAAGGAATATGCTGAAATGTGAGAGAAGATTTAGAAGTTTGGTGGTCTGTAATCGTGGTAACCCTCCTCACAGAAGGTACCGACATTGAGACCTGTCTGATATGGTGAATACTTTGTTACGTCCGGTGACAAGCTGCTTCAAGAGAATGGCTGACAGCAGCTCAGCTCATGGTGACTAGGACTGACCGCAAAGGCGAGCGATGGGATCATTTCCTACCAAAGACCAATAGCGCATATTTCTCCAACAGTTGGTTCTCCTGTTTTCATAAGCGTAACTTTGGGAGGGGGCAGGGGAGGACAAATGTTCCTCCCCCCCCCAATATTTTTTCAACCTAAGAATATTTTTTTAGCTACTGAGATGAAGAGAGACGAAAAAAAATTAGGTTGTCAGTAAGGGGAAACGGGTGTATGTGTTTGAAGGACTGGTTCAAACCAATCTTTCCTCTCTTTCTAACTTGCCTTCTTGACTTAACTCCTAATAGCCGTGGCTGATTTTAGCTCCCCATTGTTATTAGCCAAATGTCGCCGACGCCTGTTGTCACACACAATTGCAGAGCTAAATGTGATTATGAAGGAAGGGGTGTAATAATGCTGACATTAACTGAGGGTCCTGTGTTGAGTGTCATGGATGATAAAATCCATGGGGTAGTGACGAGTGTAAGATGGGACTGACTGACAATTGTTCTTCTCGTGTTAACGCGCCACTGTAATTTATCGTGCGGCTGGTGAGGGACATCAACAGCTGCAGGCTACTCACAAATAGAAGAGATGGTAGATCATGCAAGTCTTACACATTAACTTTAAACTCCTGTAGCTCTTAAACCGGGGTAGCTCAATCGGTATAGCTGCTCACAAGGGACTGGACGGTCCGGCGATCTAATCCCGGTGGAGGTGAAATTTTCCGCACCCGTCAGACCGGCCGTGGGGCCCACCCAATCCCCTGTGCATTGGGTACCGGATTTTTTCCGGGGGGTAAAGCGGCAGGGGCGTGGCGTTAACCACACACCCCATCTAGCGCCGAGGTTAAAGGAAGAGTAGAGCTATACCTCTGCCCCCCCCCCTTCTGGACCTTCATGGTCTGTTACAGAGTGAACTTTACCTTGCCTCTTAAATTTTAAGCCGTGCTGCGAAGTCGCAACATTCCCCACATTAAGCACTATAGTGCAGCAGAAGGAGAGCCTGCGCCATACAAACTTAGCAACTGACGGTGTCGTTATGACATACACACAGTAGGAAGTCAGTACGGACCGCCAGTCGCAACTTGGCTTTTGGTAAGTTTTTATTGCTTGCTACTTGTTTCAGCCTGGTGATGGCTTTTCCAAAAGTCGAAACGTGTAGCACGTAAAAAAAAGTATGAAACTCCAAGTTGTTACTGGCGAATTTGATGTTCGAATAACAGCCTGTTCACAGTGCACACGACCTGCCTCCCGGCTTCCCAAGACTTCAGCCAGCACATTCAGTGCTGAAAACCATATGCAGTTATATACGGCCTTGCGCTCATGAAGAGGGGCATAACGGTGCCCGAAACATGTTGAGCTAAATGTTGATCAATAAGTCATAATTGTTGCATGAAGTTGGTCACACAAATCATTTCATTACTGGCGGCTTTTACTTTCTTTCTGCATTCGACGGCGTCGTTAAATAATACAGTTAGAATAATAAAAGAAGAAGGAAGACGGTGAGGAAAACATAGGACTATGGTGATGGTGATGATAATGTTGTTGGTGATCCCACTTGGCTTACATAACCTAACTTTCACCAGTGTCAGGAAGGAGATAAATAGACGTAAACCAAAACATAACGGTCTGTGAGGGATGGTGAATAGTAAAATGAATTGTAACATAAAATCGGTTATGGATATACGTGAAATCGATTGAGGTCCGGATTCAAAGGGGGCTGATCTGTATTACTAAACTTCAGACACTCGATCAACTGAAAATAAACCGATCATTTAAGCAGCTGTTGTCGGATCTCGAAGAACAACCAGAGTCCCGAACCGTGCCGCTGGCTGCACGCTGAAGTAACTGGGCCATGGACCTTACAGAGCAACAAGGTCACTTGGTCAGTCAGTCCGTCAGTGTCAGCTGGACGGGGTTTCTCCTGTGTGAGTGAGTGAGTGAGTCACACGATGCAGCGGCAGCGGCGGTGCTAAAACAATGAAGCCGTTTTATCAGCGGTTGTTGTCTGAACCAACCGTTTTGCCGTACCAACCGCCTTGCTGAACCAACCGCTTTGCTCTATGTATGAATAGTGGTATGTATATATATATATATATATATATATATATATATATATATATATATATACACACACACACACACACACACACATACATACATACATACATACAACTATTCATATGAAGAATCACACTTGTTACCACCACATTCCATATTCAACAAGTTACCATATACAAGGTGTCCCAGGAGAAAAGCCAATATTCTGGAAGGTCATAGAATTGGTCATTCTAAGCAAAAATATTTATATGAACATGTGTCCTATTCCGAACGGTTTCCGAGATAGAGATATTTGTATGTATAAACGCAAAATTGTTGATAAGAAAGAGATATTACGTGTACGTACTGTTTCTAATACCGGTATTTATTGTTCAAGTGACAGAGTTGGTACAGTTTATAATAAATGTTCGAAAATTCCACCGTCAACA
>Ga0131853_10003455_pt1 | contig 28322 bp, 31 predicted proteins | sample TergutLab28metaG_FD_92764 | JGI IMG/M metagenome (GOLD analysis project Ga0131853, IMG submission 92764) | Labiotermes labralis P1 segment gut microbial communities from Petit-Saut dam, French Guiana - Lab288 P1 (version 2) (version 2) | ecosystem: Host-associated > Arthropoda: Insects >...
GTCCGGTTGGCCGTCCCGGTATGGTTTACCGCTCCGACTGGTTGGATTACTTAAATCTTCCTGTGCCGTCAACATTGGATGAGCTATTTGATACGCTTATTGCGTTTACAAACGGTAACCCGCAACCAAATGGTGGTAACACTTTTGGTATGGCTTGGACAGGACCGCATATGGGACCATTCCACGACCTTGCAGTCATGCATGGTGCACCAAACCGCTGGGAGGTTGTAAACGGTAACTTTGTGCCATGGTTTGAGCATGAAGGTTTTGCAGAAGCATTGGAATTTAGCCGTGCTTTGTTTGAAGCGGGCGCAATTAACCAAGACTTTGCCGCATTACCTACAGGCGAATGGGCATTGCAATTTGGTGCAGGTCTATCCGGCTGGCATATGGATGTATCTGACGAAGCCCGCCGCAGTGTAAACCGCTTGCGTGACAATGGCTTCTTAACGCAAGAAGAGCTGGATGCCGGCGAGATGGTTTGGGTAATGGGTACGGTTGCTAACCGCCATGGCCAGCAAAGAATCCGTGCACATGCAGGACACGCCGGTTATGTAGCAATTTCTACAACAGGCGCACGGACAGAAGCAGATTTGCAACATCACCTAAACTTCCTTAACGCTTTAAACAGCCCGCAAGGTCAAAACATCCTTAGCTGGGGCGCAGAAGGCTATAACTGGGAGAATGTAGGCGGCTCTATCCGTTTGTTTGATCCGGAAGAAGTGCCTGCCGGTGCAGAAATTGTAGAAGGTTTGAACCAGTTTATGATGCTTCAAAACCATATCATGCCTTTGTATGGCATCAATTCACGTGAAGTGCGTATTACCGAAGTTCAAGCACAAAACGTAGGTTTTGCCGTACATGACCCAACGCTTGCACTCATGAGTGATACTTGGACAGCAAGCAGCGCATCTCTAAACCAAATTATAGACGACGCCATTATTAACTTTGTAATGGGCAATATCAATATGGACGGCTTTAGAACAGAAGTTGCCCGTTGGTATGCAGAGGGCGGCCAAGACGCTATTAACGAGTTTGGCGCAGCTTACGCAGCCAGATAATTATGTTTGAATATCAAGATAAAGAAACCGGCTATATCGTCCGGCAATTCACCGACTTTACCGACATTAGGGCAAACAAGTTCTATTTCTCTACGGAAAGCTTTACGGAAGATGATAAATATTTCTTCTACCAAGAGGATAAGGACGGCAAAAGCCTTGTATACCGCATGGAATACGCAACAGGCAAAAAAGAACTTGTCCTAAATGAAGCGTACAGCAGTATGTGTTTGGATTATTTGCGTCCGCAGGCGTTTATGCGCAAAGGCAATTTGCTTTACCGCATGGACACAAATACCGGAATTATAACCGAACATGCCGAATTCCCGCCGGGTACTTGCAACGGACATTTGTCTGTATCAAAGTCCGGGCTTGTATGGTGTTCGTATCATCAGGCGAATAAAATTTACGCCTTGGTGGTGCTTGACCCTGCTAAAGGCACGTCGGAAGTTGTTTTCCAAGACGACCACTTTCTAAACCATTGCCAAGCCTGCCCCGGTGACGATGACACTGTAATGTATGTACACGAAACTTATGGCGATGCTTTGCAGCGCATATGGCTTTTCGATTATCCGACCCGTACCGTTCGCCCATATTATGTAGAAAAAGAGGGCGATTGGATAACACACGAGGTGTGGACAGCTGACGGCGAGTATTTGTATTTTATAAAATACCCTAACTCTATTATGCGAGGTACAAGAGACGGGCATAACTTTACAGAAATTGCTACGTCTACACAGTTCCTACACGCTGCCCCGGACAGGAGCGGTAAGTGGGTGGTGGCAGACCGTATAACCGGCGTACACAAGGGCTGGAAAAACCAAATAACGTTGGTTAACGCTTTAAACGGCACGGAAGAAGTGCTTGTAAACTTGGAAGAGCCGAAAACAGGCGCAGAGCATCCGCATCCATCATTTAACCGCAAAGGCAATATTGTTTTGTTTAATAAGCCAATTGCAGGTGGGTTGTGTAATGTTTGTGCAATTGATTTATCTCAAGTAAAGTCATTTGTGTAATAAAAAAGGAAAAAAAGCGGCTTTGCCGCTTTTTTTCCAATACATATTAAGGGTGTGATTCCATGACAACCTCAGGCTCATCACGGTTTTTTCGAGCTATACGTAAGCACTATGTACTGTATTTAATGTGCATACCCGGGGCGTTGTTTTTTATTTTGTTTAGATATTTCCCTATGTGGGGTATTTTGGTTTCGTTTCAGGACTATAACATTTGGCGTGGTTTTTGGGAGAGCGATTGGGTAGGTTTTACCCATTTTATTCGGTTTTTTAACAGCCCAAACTTTAGTAGGCTGATGATAAACACGCTGTATCTCTCCTTTTTAAATATTGTGTTTGCATTTCCTGCGCCAATAATCCTGGCACTTCTTCTAAATGAGGTACGTGTAAGATGGTTTAAGCGTTCGGTACAAACCCTCATTTATATTCCGCATTTTATTTCGTGGGTTATTATCGGCTCTATGACATTTATGCTGCTTAATACAAGCGGGCCTGTTAACTTGTTTCTTGGTAATTTAGGTATAGAACCAATTCCGTTTTTAACAAGTGTGGATACATTCCGCACGGTTATTGTTGCGCAGGGCATTTGGCGTGGCGCAGGTTTTGGTACGATTATCTTCCTTGCGGCACTATCGGGCGTGGATGTAGAGCAGTACGAAGCGGCCATTGTAGACGGCGCAAGCCGCTGGCGGCAATGTTGGCATATTACATTGCCTGCGTTGCGCAGCATCGTTGTTTTATTGCTGATATTGCAAATGGGTAATGTGCTGGAAACAAACTTTGACCAAATTGTATTGCTAAGCAATGCAGGTAACCGTTCTGTTTCTGACGTTATAGAGATATTTGTGTTCCGTGAAGGTGTTATTGGCGGCAATTTTAGCTTTACAACGGCAATTGGTGTGTTCCAATCTGTCATTGGGCTAATTTTGGTTGTTACGGCAGACAGGCTTGCAAAACTTGTGGGCGAAGCCGGATTATTTTAGAAAGGGGTGGCATACTATGGTTAGAAACGAAACAGTGGGTTCTAGGATATTCGATGTTTTTAATGTGATTTTCCTCATAGGTTTTGCTTTGGCAACGACGCTGCCCTTTGTTTATATTATTGCCGGGTCGTTTGCGTCGCAGGCAGAAATTACGGCACGTGGGTTTTTCCTTATCCCTCGTGAGCCTAGGTTAGAAGCGTATCAGTATATAGCAATGTCTCGGTTGTTACCCCGTGCAATGTGGATTTCTATTTTGGTAACGGCAGTTGGAACATTTGTTTCCATGTTCCTTACCGTTACATTTGCGTATCCGCTTTCTAAAAAATATTTGCCGGGGCGTAGTGTAATGCTTTCGCTCGTAGTTTTTACCATGCTTTTTAGCGGCGGTATGATACCGACATTCCTTACTGTGCGTATGCTTGGGCTTTTAATAGCTTTTGGGCTATGATACTGCCCGGCGCAATAAGCGTTTGGAACTTGATTGTACTCAAAAACTTTTTCCAAGGCATACCGGAAGAACTTGAAGAATCTGCAAGGATAGACGGTGCGTCGGACTTTAAAGTGTTTGTAAAAATTGTGCTGCCGCTTTCTACTGCGGCAATAGCAACATTTTCGCTGTTTTATGCGGTTGGATATTGGAATTCTTTCCGTCCGGCGTTATTATATCTTGGTGGTGCGCCGGATTTGTGGCCGTTGCAATTGGTATTGCGTAATATTGTGTTAATGGCCGCCGGTACGATACAAGACGTGGCGTTTGACCCGGATGCAATACAGCCGCCGCCGGATAGTATAAGGAATGCGGTGATTGTTTTTGCAACGGTGCCTATATTGCTAGTGTATCCGTTTATACAAAAGCACTTCACCAAAGGTGTAATGGTTGGGGCTATAAAGGGGTAAGTATGAGAATTAAAGTGGTAGCTATTGTTGCGTGCGTGTTGTTGGTGGGTCTTATTAGCGTGCTTATATTTCCTATCGAAATCCAAGAATCTATCATCTCTGCGGAAGTGGAAAAAACACAAGCGATGCTTTTGCACAAAGAACGCCTTGAGGCGGAACTGGCAGAAGCAGCACGAATAGAAACCGCACGGATAGAAGCTTTGCGGCTTGAGCAAGAACGCATTGAGGCTGAAATAGAAGCAGAAAGAACGATGCGAAGAAACGCCGTACTTGCAGAAAGCAGGCTGCTTTTTAGAGGCTATTTTTATGATGAGGCAATAGCACTGCTTAACTACGACGAAGAGCTTATAAACTACGAAACAATAGCCATGGAAGCCGAAATTTTGCAAGCTGTTGAAGAGCTAGTCTTGTTTGAGGGCGAAATCAGGCATATATTTTTCCACAGCTTAATTCTTTATCCGGAGCATCTTTTTCCAAATTTGAATATTCCAACGGGTGGTTTTAACGAGGGCTTTATTTTCCAATCGGAGTTTATTCGGTTACTGCCGCAATTGTTGGAGCGGGGATATGTACTGTATAACCCAAACGATATATTCGGGAGGGATGAAGACGGCAACATGATGCAAAAGGATATATTCCTGCCGCCGGGCAAAAGGCCGCTGATACTTTCGATTGACGACCCCACATATCATTATGGCGTTGGTTTTGCCAACCGCATGATAATAGACGAAGACGGAAGGCTTGCTACCGAAGTTATTACCCCGGAAGGCGAAACGATTATCACCCACGATGGCGATGTGCAGCTGATACTCAACAGCTTTGTGCAGGAGCATCCCGAATTTTCGTTTAGAGGACACAAGGGTATCATCGCTGCCACAGGGTTTATGGGGATATTTGGGCATGACTTGCGCACAGAAGAATCCCGTGAAGAAGCCATAGCAGTAGTAGAGCGGTTAAAAGAATATGGCTGGATATTTGCCAACCATAGCTATACTCACAATAGGGTTGGCTTTTGGGGGCCGGACAGTAACCCCAACAATATCAGACGAGATGTGAGGCTATGGCGAGAGCGCATAGAGCCGGTTGTGGGTGCTACAAATATTTTTATTGCCCCATTCGGGTTTACTCTGCGTGGCGAGGGAATGCAAGTGATATTAGACAATGGCTATGATATTTATTTTAATGTGGATTTTAGGCAGACGATAACCGTCCATCCGACCCATGTGCTGGCAGGACGGATAGAAATTGGCGGGTATGCGCTTATACGGTTTGCAGACCGCTTGAACCGAGATTTTTTTGATGTGGATAGCGTGATAGATGCGCATAGGCCGCCGATTATAAGCCCGTGAAAAAAGGCAGATACTCTAGAGTATCTGCCTTTTAACTTTTTCTTGACACGACAGCCGCGTCAAACTTTATATTTGAACAGAAAGGAGGAAAAACCCCAATGAGCCAATTACAAACCATTAGCACAGTATCAAAAAGCCTTGGTGTATCAAGCCGTACACTCCGTTATTACGAGCAAATTGGTATCATTAAAAGCAGCCGCACAGAAGATTATGCCTATAGGGTGTACGATGAAGATGCCATACGTCGGCTTCGCCAAATTATCATATTGCGGAAACTCCGTGTGCCTGTAAAATCCATACTTAGCCGTCTTGTTCAAGAATTGCATGAAAAAGCAAATATGCGTCTGCAGCTTGATTATCTTGGAGATAGTTCTGTGTTTGCCATTGTGCACAGCGTTTCATTCCCAAAAAACACTATTCAGTCTGGTGGTTCGCAAAGCGAATTGCCCGGCTATGCAACCGAGGAGGAAAAATCAATGGATGACCTTAACAAAGCCAATGAAAGTTTAACCAAGTTAAATGATAGTGATGTACGGATTGTTTATCTGCCGCCAATGACAGTAGCCGTTTCTTATGCTTCCGGGGATTTTGAATGGGGGCCGGGGCTGGAAGCGACCAGCAAGATAGAGCAATTTGTAAAGGATTCGGAGTTGTTAAAAATCAAACCCGATTCCAGAGGAATGGGATTTGACTGTTCCAAAGAGACCCGAAAGGCATATGAGGCGTGGGTATCTATTCCCGAAGATATGGAAGTACCTGCTCCCCTGGCAAAAAAGATTTTTAGTGGTGGTATGTTCGTCGCTCATGTATTAAGGGATTGGAATTTTGAGAGGGATTGGGGGCTGCTCAAAGAATGGGCGGTATCGAGCGAAAAATATGAAATAGACGAAGAACGCCCTTTTTTCGAAGAAATGTTGAATTATAACAACCTTTTGCAAAGCGGTGCGCAAATGGATGATACGCAAATTGATTTGCTATTACCTATTAGGGCAATAACGAAGTAAATTTCGCCAGAAACAACCAAGGTATATGGTGTTAACCCCATATGCCTTGCTGTTGCAGGCGAGGAAACAGCCCAAGAAGAGTTGACAGCAACACGATGTCGTAGTTTATGATAGCTAAAAATCCAAAGATGGAGGTATTACAATGTCAAAAAACGAAAACACTCTCAAAATTCAAGAAGAAATCAATAGACTGCTTGGCAGCGAGTTGAGAGAACAAGCTATGGGGTTTGTAGATTATTTACGAGAAAACGACTTAACAACACAGTTATGGTTCGGTCCAGCTTATTGGAGAGTATTATATGGAACAAAGTATTTGTGCGGCATAATATTAGACAATAACCGTTGGCGTTTTTGGTTTTGGAAAGGCGACTACAGCGGCAAATGTAATGAAAATTTCTCAAAAGCCGTTCACGACCATGTACGCCCCTGTATTTCATGTGTAGGTGATGACCCGAAATGCCCAAAAGGAAAAGATATGACGGTCTTTGACAAGGAATTTTCTAATACGTGCTTTCAGTTCCCTGTTCAATTTGAAAACCCTGATAACGATACATTAGAACATATCAAAGCGTTGCTGGCATATTGGAAAGATGTAAATCCACCTGACGATGCGTGGCACGCTCATGTCAATTAAATGAATATTTTAGGAGGAGAATAACACTATGAACGAACCAAAATCATTACAGCTTATCAGCGAGGAAGCTTGCCGTTTTATTTATAAAAACTATTTTCTCGATGAAATCGCCAATGGTAAGGATACGTTAATGTATTGCTATGGTGACAGAATGATTGTAAATATCTGCAACATGCAAAACCGTTTCGACTTTTTATTTGTTTTTAACAAAGAAGAATTTGACCAGCTTAAAACGCAATGTAGCGACTATGACCCAATTAAACACGGCGATACCGGCTGGAGTGTGCGAGTGTCCGTTTGCGATATGGAAAGTTGGGAGCTTGCCAAACAATTGATGCTCGCAAAAATGATACCTAATCGTGAGCCGTGGCCTGAAGAAACAAGAAAAAAATCGGTTAACGGCGGGCGGTGTGATATGTGTGTTCATCACATACATCATACCAGCAATGATGATGACTACAAAAAATATGTAAAAGCACGGCTTGATGACCGCTGGGGTGATGATTGCGGGCATGACAGTCCATGTCAGGGGCAACAAAAAGGGTGTGGTGCGTCGTTTCCCGTTGGGTTGCCATTTGGTATGAGTACCTCAGCCGATACGCTCACATACGGATTGTTGCCATTTGTCAAAGACCTAATGTAGGGGAAAGTTATAAATTCGCACCTCACATTACAACATAATAAAAAAATCGCTGGTATAAAAAACAGGAGGAAATGAAATGGTACAACAAAAAAATAAAAACAACATCCATGAGTTTGTGGATTGGATGGATAGAACATTCAAAAACGACGGAACAAACGCATGGTTTTATTTGGATGAATGTATATGCTTTCATGTCTCCCATCCTCACGAAGAAGTAATTTATTTTGGTCATAAAAGCATTGTTGCCACATGCGAACGCAATGACCTCCCAGTTTGCAATGAACTAAAAGAGTTTGTATGGACAAGCTTAAATGTATGCGGATATTGTGGCCATGAATTGCCTGATGGGGTGACAATTCAATCGAATGCCTGTCGCCAAGGCGATAATATAATTTTCGGCAAGAAATTTGATAATTTGTGTAATTGTCCAATTGCATTTGCAAATCCTTATGCTGAAACGACTGAAAAGTTAAAACGGCTGGCAGAAGCGTGGAAACTTTGTATTGCATTTATAAAAGAACATGATATGGGGATGCAATAATGTGGGAATCGGAATCGAAAAAAATCATTCCATATTTAGTGCAAAAGGGAAATAGACCAACTGTTGAGGAAGTCATAACCTATTGCCTATATGGAGAGTTGCGAAAAACGGCATTGGATTTCGTTGTATACATGCGCGAAAACAACATGTCTTTTAAGCTGTGTACGTCAACTACAAGGGGGCAGAAGATTGATAACATAGGTTATATTTTCATGTATGGCCCAGACGATTGGAAACATTCTGACAAACACAAACAGGGCGATTCACCCTATTGGGGTATCAACACCTCTCTTGTGATGCAACATGAGGATATTATTATAAGCGGAGATATGCAAAACCTTTTTTGGGATAAAATTACATATTGCATAAATTGCGATGATTCGTGTGCTGGAGCTAAAGATGTGACTCTTCTTGGCAAAGGCTTTGTAAATGTTTGCTCTCGTTGTAAAATTCATGACTTTTACAACCCTGATGGGGAAACGCTCGAAGGCTTGAAACAGCTGTTCGTTCTTGTAAAAAAGAAAACAGATATGACATCCTCAAATAAAAAAACTAAAAAAACACCGAATCCGCCAAGGATAAAATTAACTACAGAACAAAGAGATAAAAACACGCCCATCGAAACCCTTATCCCTGTATTCATTAACGATTGCGATGTGCAAAATGCTGTAATGGATTTTGTCGCCTATTTACGGGAAAGTAAGTTGGAATTGAAGCGTGTCGGTGTCAGCCGATGGGTTTTTAAGCATAATAAACAACAAATTCTCAGCTTATTTTTGGGAAGAAATGCGGATTGGTGGTGCAAAAATACCTATTGGTATATTGACATTACCCCTCTTTTCCTGCATGAATATGAAGATTCAATTATTAACATCGGTCTACAGGATTTTGTTTTGAGCAACATAAAATATTGTGTGAATTGTTCATTGGGTTGCTTTCCGGGAAAAAATGCAGTAATTTTGCATGCAGAAACAACGGGCATTTGCATGACCGAGCAGTTTATATATTTTTGTGACCCTGATGCAGAGGTGGTTGCCGGTATTAAAAAATTTATGGAGTTAGAGAAGGATGTTAGAAATGAAATTTAAAGCAACTATTTATGTTGATGGCTGCGAAAAGAGCCAAAAGGCCGTTGAAATGTATAAAGAAGCATTTGGTTTGACATTGGGGTATCATGCGGCTTACAACGACAATTCATGGAAAGCAGAATATGGCGTTAAGGAAGCTGAAAACCCTGAAATGCTCACGGGCTATTTCCATGCAGATTTAATGCGCAACGGTGAAACCGTGTTATCTGTCAGTGCTGAAGGCGAAAATAGCGATATCTTTCGTGGTGTTCAGTTTATTTCTTTAGACATGCGGATGGGCTGCGAGGAAGCGGTGAGAAAAGCTGTTTCAGTTTTAAGTGAGGGAACAGTAACCCTGAGTAATGAAGGGTGGAATCCATGTACTGCCGGTGTGACAGACCCTTTCAATGTTCATTGGTGCATATATGTATAATAAACATACTGGACAACTTTGAGCATTTTCGGACATAACTATCTTTTTTATGTCCTGCACGCTTTAATTCGGTTATAGCAAAGTCCAGCAGCTCTTTGGCGTAACCTTTGCCCCAAAATTCTTCTGTCAAATATATTGCCCAAAAATTATCGTCCATGTTTTTATTAATGGTAACAAGCCCTATCAGTTCATCTCCCAGCGTTGCGCAGTAATATTCGCAACCGTCGGGGTCTGCCAGGGCTGTTTTGTATTTTTGGATATGCTGTTCTTTTTCTGCTGACATATTAGTCAAGTATTCATCCGGGACAATGCCTTTGTAGCCTGATTGCCAGCTTGTTTCAGCCTAATGCTCTCAAATTCTCAATTTCAATCCCGTTGCCGGTTGGGTTTTCGTTTGCGTGAGCGTCTATCAGCGTTAGGCAAGGGAACTCTTTACACTTGCCGCAATGTGGTAGCTTTTTTTCGGTAGCGCAGTCGTATAAGCCGCACCTGCCACCCCAAACACACTCACCTTTGGGTGCAACTGTGCGGCAGCCCTCGCATTTGTTTTCGAGCTTAAAACTACAAGCGTCACAGTTTATGCCGCAAACGGATATATTCATAAAATATCCTCCTCATCTTGTCTGTTTTGGCCAAAGGCGATTTTTGCTACCTTTTTAGCCGTTTTTTGGAAATCATCCACACCGCAAACTTCTATCACTGGGCAAGCAAGCGTCTTCAACCAAGCCGTTTGCGAAGCAAGTGAACGGGATTCTATGCTACCGGTGTCGTATGTCGCTATATATTCAGCAAAGCTCCGATGCTTCTCATACATATCTCCGCCGGGTTTTATGCGGTCGCCATAGCGGGCGTATTCTCGTTGTTCTACTCGTTCCAGCCGCAACTCGGTTGGCGTTTTTATAAACACTGCCAACCGCAGCATATCGTCAAAAGCACCCTCCCATTCCCGCAAACAGCCGGAAAGCACAAAATCTCCTTTTATCGCCGACCGCAATAGAGTAACCCGTTCATTTTGCGAACGCATTTGCGTATACGACGGGGTCGTTGGCTTCCAAACATAATCGTCTATGTCGTGATGTTCGAAATTAAGCACGCGTGCCAGCTCACGCCCCAGTGTGGTCGTCCCTGAGCCGCTCGCCCCAAATACGATTATGCCGTTTGGATTATTCATGCTTTCGCCCTTTCATATGAAAATACAATGTGACAAGTACCACATATGGCGCAAACAGCAGCAACGCAGGCAGCAGAAAGAAGAAATTGTGCGGTATTATCTGCCGCAGCAGCTCGGTAAAAAAGTCGCCGTCCATACCATATGTAAAGAAATAGTTTGCCGTAGGTGCAATACCCGTAGCTCTAAACGCTACGTTTATTCCATGAATTGCAGCCGTAAGCACCACCAGCATTGCTATCGGCTGCCAAATAACCTTAAACGACGGTGTGTAAAATTTAAACTTAACCAGCAGCACAGGCAATGCAACCAACATGCTGTGGTAGAAGAAATACACAAACGGGGTGAATTGCCATATTGGGCGTGAAATAAACGACGGGTATATAGTAAGCAAAGCCAACCCTGCCAGTGGAACGCCAAAATATAGCTGATATGCCATAAGCGTTTTATTTTTTGTATATATCGCCAGCGGAATAAGTATAAGATTTAAATTGCAAAAATGCAGCGGTAGGTTGGTGAAGATATCAAATGTGTAGCCTTGTTCGTGAGACTGCACAATTTTGTACACTGCATACAACAAAGCATTAAACAGGCATATAAGCAGCAATACCCTCTGCTTTGTTTGTTCGCTGCATTTTTTCAATAAAAAAGTAATGCCCACAAAAATAAAAATAGGCATTAGTGTGATGGTAAGTATGTGTGTAAGGTTAAGCGGCTCAATAATCATTTAAAAACCCTCCTGTCGTATGATGAATGTATCATACAACAGGAGGGTTTTCAATGATGCTTCTTTCTCTGCTCTTACAACGGCAAATCTTTCGACTTAAATACTTTAATACCAACCAAGTACAACACAGCACCAACAACTGCCAACACAATAAACTGCGGTACAAATGTTCCGCCACTTGTTATTGCGGATGGGTCGTATAGTGTATTAATGGTTAAGAACCTTAAGCCTTCCAAGTCGCTGCTTGTGCTTGCCATAATATCAAGAATAAGAAACGCAATTGGAATGCCCGCACCAAGTGCCAGCGAATTTTTGGTTAAGTTAAATATGCACGAGAACATGAACGATATGCCACCGATTGCAAACAGCAACAGTGCGATACCTAAGTTTAAATTTACGTATGCCATTACGTCAAAGTCTATGGGCTGGTCTAACTCCAGTTCGTTTTGCGCAAGCTGCATGTTTATCATCATCACAACCATTTCCGGCTCCATACCGGAGGCTTCTGACATTGCAGCCAAAGCAGCAGGGTCGTTTTTGATTCTGCCCATGTTGTTACCCAAAGCATCCACTTCCATGCCAAGCACTTCGGCGGCGGCTTCCATGCCTGCAATCATGTTTTCCATCATGGCTTGTGCTACGGCTTCGTCCATTTCTGCTTCGGCAGCGTGGCTATCTATTTCTGCCTGAATCATTGCCCTCAGTTGAATGGATTCCATCCACATAATTTCTGCCATTGCATTTATTGCGGCATTGCTTGCCAGCAGCACATTAAGGTCGTCGGTTATTTCGTCTTGCGTCATACCTAAAACGTCGGAAGCGGCGATAAGTGCATTGTCAAATATTTTCATGGTTAAATACATGCCGTAAACATCTTCGTCTATGCGGCGGGCTTGTGCGCCTGCGGTAAATGCTTCCGGATTGTGGACAATCAGGTTAAGGTCGGCAGAAACTTCGCTGCGGCTTTGCCCTAGTATTTCTGAAGCGGCAACAACATCCGGTGTATATGGCTGCCCCCACAAGCCGTTATGTGCAAGCTGAACTGAGCCAAGCCCTACAATGGTAACGACTGCAAACATTGCTATCACGCTGAGTATCATGTAAATAGCCTGTGTGCAAACTACTTTTACACGTTTAATTGGCGTGGACAGCGTATACGCCATAGAGCCACGGTCTACTTGCGAGGCGATTAGTGAGTTTGCCGTCATTATTACAAACACCAACGGCAGAATTAGCCCCTGCATACTGTAAAATGTTTCGCCTATCATGCCAAGGAACGAGAACGACTCGCCCACCATTTCGCCCATGCGTTCCATGCCGGGCATTTCTGCAAACACATCCATCATTTGCTGCATCATACGTGGGTCGAACACGACTATAATTATTGCGCCCATGGCGGCGGTTAGTGCGGTGAATATCGCCCACAGCTTCCAGTTCTGCTTTAGGGTTTGTTTAAAAATTGTTTTGCTAAACATGGTCTTGCCCTCCTAAATGTACAAACTCTTGAAGTATTGTTCAAGAGAATATTTAATTTCGCTGATATATTTAATTTCGTAGTTTTTTAGCACGGACATAAAGCGGTTTATGTCGCCGTCGTTTACGTTTACGAATACTTGATTTTTTTCTTCGTACTGTTCGGATAAGGTGAAGCTTTCGCCCAAGAATCGCTTGTAGCCTTCCGGCGAAACAAACTCAACTTTGTACACCTTATCCCGGTTGCGCCTTATCTCCAATGTGGATTTGGCGGCAATAATTTTGCCGTCTTTTATAAGCACCACTTTATCGCAGGTGTCTTCCACTTCTTCAAACATGTGGCTGGACATAAAGATTGTTTTGCCTTTTTCCCGCTCGGCGTTAAGTATGTCTATAAACTGCCTGCGCATAAGCGGGTCTAGCCCTGTGGTAGGTTCGTCCAACACCAAAATTTCTCTGTTAGCCATAAACGCCGCTGCGATAGCGGTTTTTTGTTTCATGCCCTTGCTCATGCGTTTTAGATTTGCGGTAGGGTCTAGCTGCAATTTTTTTATTATTTCATCTGCGTAGGACATGTCTTTAAGGTCCAGCAGCTCTGCTTGGCGTTTTAGGAACACATTACCCGTAGGCGCATCCGGGAATGCAATTTCGCCGGGCAAGTAGCCGATGTGTTTTTTTATTTCTGCCGAATTGTTCCAAGAGTCCAGCCCTTTTACCGTTATGCTGCCGCTACCGGGGCGCAAAAAGCCCATTATTTGGCGAATAAGCGTGGTTTTGCCTGCGCCGTTTGTGCCTACAAAACCAATGGTTTCGCCGGGGTTAATGGTAAGGTTAATGTCGAAATTACCCCGCCCGTTGCCGTAGTCCTTAGTTAAGTTTTTGATTTCTATGATGGACATTACTGTACCTCCTTGTTGCGGTCGTAAAATTCCATAAAATAATCTTCCAGTGTAAACTTGATTTCCGAGAAAAAGTGAATGGAATAGTTGCTAAGCTCGGTTACAAACTCGTTCACTTGTTGGTCGTAAACGACGACTAATGCTTGGTTATATTTCGGCTTAACCGATGAAATTACAAATTTTGTGTTTTCTTTAAACCGTGTAAACTCTTCCGACGTAGCGAATTCTATTTTCCATTCCTTACGGTCGCTGTAGCGCAGCTCGTTTGCCACAAACGTTGATACCAGCCGCCCGTCCTTTATAATGGAAATACGGTCGCAGGTGGCGTCTATCTCTGTAAATATGTGAGATGAAAGCAGTATCGTTTTGCCCCGTTGTTTTTCTTCCTTTACAAATTGGATGAAAATATCCTGCATGACGGGGTCTAACCCGCTTGTAGGCTCGTCCAGCACCAGCACCGCAGGGTCATGCATGAAGGCGGTTACTACAGCCAGCTTGCGTTTTGTGCCAAGCGACATGCGCTTTAACCCGCCTGTTGCGTCCAGCTCAAATTGCTCGACAAGCTTGTTTGTGTAGGACATATCTTTCATGCCCCTAAGCTCTGCCATCATGTTTATAAACTCTGTGCCGGTGAGATATTCCGGCAAAGCAATTTCGCCGGGTAGGTAGCCTACATCCCGCTGGATGATGTCGTGCTGCGTCCAGCTATCTAGCCCGTTAACGGACGTTTTACCCACCTGCGGGCGAGAAAAGCCCATGATATGGCGGATAGTTGTTGTCTTGCCTGCGCCGTTTGGCCCAAGAAAGCCAAATACTTCGCCTTGTTGCACTTCAAAAGATACATCAAAGACCCCACGGTTAAAGCCGTAGTCTTTGGTTAATTGTTCTACTTTTATAACAGACATTGGTGCGTCCTCCTTTACATAGGCGATTATAAGCCATCAAGTTAAACTGCACATAAACTGGGGGTAAATTTTGCATAAAAAAAAGGCTACAGCAAATTGCCTTAGCCCTTAAACCGATACCCCGCCCCACGCACCGTTAAAATATACTTAGGGTTCGACGGTTCATCTTCAATTTTTTCCCTAAGCCTGTTTATGTGCACGGCAACGGTCGCGTTGTCGCCCAGTGCATCCAACCCCCAAATGCGCTCGTACAGGGTTTCCCGGTTAAAGATGATGTCTCTGTTTTCCATAAGAAACAGCAGCAATTCAAATTCCTTATTTTTTATCTCAACCTCTGCACCGTTTACAAACACATGACGGGATTCAGTTAAAATACGGATATTGCCTGCTGTTATTTCGGTTGCTGTTTTCCCGCCCGATTGTTTTAACCGTTCGTATTGGGCTATGTTTGCCTTAACGTGTGCCACCAACACGTTGGGTGAAAATGGCTTAGTGATGTAGTCGTCTGCACCCAGGTTAAGCCCTTTAATGGTGTCGATATCCTCTTGCTTTGCTGTTACCATAATAATGGGAATGTCCGATGTTTCCCGCAGCTTGGCGCATACTTCAAAGCCGTCTATGCCCGGCAGCATTAAATCCAAAATAATAAGGTCGTACTGCCCTGCAAGTGCCAAACGCAAGCCTTCGTCGCCTGTGGCGGCAATGTCTGCATCAAAATTGTTTACCGCAAGATAATCCCGCTCAATTTTTGCTATGTGCGGGTCATCTTCAATGATCAACACTCGTTTCATGCCTGCACCTCCGTTTTTGGAATTTTTACGACAATACGCAAGCCGCCTTTTGCAATATTTTCTGCCGATATGCTGCCGCCCATACGCTCCAATGCTTTTGCGGCAATGGCCAGCCCCAGCCCGCTGCCTTGGTTTGGGTTGTTGCGGGAAGGGTCGGCACGGTAGAAAGCATCAAACAATTTTGGCAGTGTGTCCGAATGGACACCGGGACCATTGTCGTCAAAAACAATATTTACATAATTTTTAGAGGCTGTGCAGCAGATGGTTGCGTTTACTGTGCGATTTTTTTTGTATTTTGCACTGTTGTCCAAGATATTTGAAAAAACGCTGCGCAAGTACAGCGGGTCTGCAAGTATAAATGTTTTTGGTGCTGTGCCGGATAAGTTAAGCAATAATCCTTTTGCCTTATATTCTTCTTGTGCAGCGGATACAAAATCGGTAATTTCTTTGTTGATGTCCAGCATTTCCGGGTTAATAGGGTAGTTGCCCATATCCATTTTTGAATACGAAAACAATTGTGACACCATGTTGTTTATATCTTCAGTTTTTTGCTTGATAGTCAGCAGATATTCCTTTTGCGCTTCGGGCGTGTTGGCAACGCCGTCCAGCAAGCCGTCCGTAAACGCTTTAATGGACGTAAGCGGCGAGCGTATATCGTGCGAAATACTGGCAAACAGCTCTTTCCTGTTTTGTTCGTTCTTCTCTACGGCTTCGGTAGACGCTTTAAGCTCCTTCGCCATGTTGTTAAAAGCGTCGCATACGGGCTTAAATTCGTCTTGCCCGTTGTAGATTATTCTGTGGTCTAAATCGCCATCGCTTATATGCTGCACACCGTCTATAAGGATTTCTAACGGCTGGTTCACTCGCTTAAAAACAAATTTGGTTAAAAATCGGTTGGTTAAAATCATAACGGTAAAAAAGAAAAGTAGAATTAATAACGCAAACAATATCGCATAGAAATTCTGCTCACCATCATCGGGCGATGCCACATTTCTGCCAACAAACAGTCGGCTGTATTCGTTATCGGTAAAGTGGTTTAATATGAAAATGCTGCTGGAGATGGTAATCATAGACACAAAGTACGGGATGGTTATCATTAAAATATTCGAAATAAAAAGCCGCTTTTTAATTGTCATGTTTTATCACCCTCATAATCAGTGTGCAGGCAATTGCCGCAAGTGTTATCCAAAACCCGACACCAAGGTTTATGCTGATTATATTAGAAAGGTCGAGTAACCTAGCAAAAAAGCCCAAGAAATTTTCGAATGCAACTTGCATGAGTGCAGGTATTGTAGAAATAGCGTAACCCGCATAAGCGAACAGTGCAAGCGATAAACCAAGCAAAACAATGCTTGGCTTTTTTAATTTTCCAGCCAATGCAAAAATCAAAACTACAACCAGCAAAATAAATGTACCAAAATATGCGGCTACAGCAGTAACCAGCCTAACCCCAACATCTGCAAACGGGTTATTGTCGCCGGATAGGTCTATCAAATCCCGCAAGCCATCTTGCCGTAAACCGGGCAAGTCCATGGTGCCGAATGGGTTATCCGGCGGGTTAAAAAATGTTGCTAAGCTAAATGTCGTGCTTGTACCCATGCCAAAAAAGTTCACGTTCAAACTTATAGCCGGAAAGAAAAACCCGGCCAGTGCAACCATGCAGGCTGCTATAAGTATAATTTTTTTTACATTCATTAAAATGTCCTCGCTTTCATTTGCAGATTAAGCATACCACACGAATTTAAACTAGAGATAAACTGGATATAAAAAAAGTGCTGCTCTGCGAACAGCACTTAGCGATACATTGTACGAATAATATCCTCAATATCAGCTTCTTCCAAAGATAAATCTCTCACAGAATGTGTTTTAGAAATGTCAGCTATCAATTCGGCGGCGGTAATGATTTCTTTTTCGAATTCGAACCAGACCCGTGCGCCTTCTTTTTTTGTAATTTTAGCTTTGGGGTGGGCTATGTGATGGGGTGTGTCATAAAAGTCTACAATTAATTTCCGTATCGGGGCTATCTTGCCAAGCAAATTATTTAATGAGCCGTCTTCTACTATCTTGCCATGGTTTATAACAATAATGCGGCTGCATAGTTCTTTAATATCGTCTAAATCGTGGGTAGTTAAAATGATAGTAGTCTCATACGCTTGATTGATGTCTTTAATAAATTTGCGAATGGCAAATTTGCCATCTATGTCCAGCCCTATGGTTGGCTCATCCAAAAATAATACGGGCGGGGAATGTAATATTGCCGCAACCAAGTCGCCACGCATACGCTGCCCCAACGATAACTGCCGCACAGGAGTATCGGCAAGTTCATTTATGTGTAAAATATCGTTCATGAGTTTCATGTTTTTGTTAAACAAATCATCGGGGATTTTGTAAATTCTCTTTAGCAGTTCAAAAGTTTCGCCAAGGCGCAAATCCCAATATAATTGTGTGCGCTGCCCAAATACTACGCCCAAATTTTGCACCACACGCTTTCTGTCTTTTTTAGGGTCTAAGCCTTGGATTAAAACCGTACCGGAAGTCGGCTGCAAAATACCTGCCATCATTTTAATGGTAGTGCTTTTGCCTGCGCCGTTTGGACCAATATATCCCACGGTTTCGCCTTTGGAAATGTTAAAAGATATATTGTCTACTGCACGCACAATTTTCTTTTCACTTTTAAACAAGTTTTTAAGTGCGCCGGTTAAACCACTGTCTTTTTTTACTACCTTAAAATCTTTTACGAGGTTTGTTACTTCTATTGTATTCATAATACCTCCTAATTTCCCGAACTGTCGTAATGCCTAAGCCCGGCATTAAATATCGCTCGCCCAATTAACATGCAGCCCAGCCCCACCAAAAATGTCCACAACGGCATAAATCCAGGAAAGTTAAAGCCCATGTCCATATCCAAAAAATAAGCGGCAGGGTAAAACGCAACGAACCCAAGCGGTAGCGCAAATGTAAGCACCATTTGCGTAGCCCGCCCAAAAATGGAAAGCGGATACATGTTTGTGCGAGTGGTTAAGTTATGAATTATTTCGTTAATGCTTTGTGTGTTTTTTGTCCAAAATCCAATGCTTCCAGTAATAGTAGCTACGCCGCCTCTAATCATGGTTGCACCTGCAAGCACCAACAGCAAGCCGATTATATTAATAAAACTGAATTGGAAACTTGCCACCACTGCGCCAAAAATAAATATAACCAAACCCGGAATCATATCCGTTAAGCCAATCAAGTTAAAATAAAACATGCAAAACTGATAATACATATTCATAGGGCGCAGCAGCATACGGTCAAAGCCGCCATCTATAACAAGCCCGTCTATATACCAAGTTTGTATAAACAAAACCACCGCCAAACCATGGCTCATTACCCCCAAGCCATACATAAAAGCAATATGCCCAAAAGACCAGCCGCCTATATCGTTAAACTGGTTTGTAATAACCCACATCATGCCTATGCCGGCAGCAAATTGCAGAGTATTATTTAGTAGCCAACCAAATAAGAAGGCGGGATACTCCAATTGACCCTGTAAGTTGAGTTTTACCATAAAAATACCGGTTATAATGTGGTGCTTAATTGCATTCATGCCCTAACCTCCTTGTACCATAATATTTTTTAGTGCTTTGGATTTTACAAACGTAAACAGTCCAAAAAAGAATAAGCACCAAAAAATTTGAATGATAATCTCTGTCAAAGCATCTTGTAATGAGGTTCGCCCGATAAAAATGCCGATAGGGGTTTGATATGTATAAACAAAGGGCGTAAAAACCAAAACCCTTTGTATGGCGTTAGGGTAAAACCAAATAGGAACTATACTGCCGGAAAGGAACAGAATGATATGATTCTTTGCCCCGCCTATAGGACCTATATCAATAAGCCAAAAATTAAGCAGCCCAAAAATAGCTGCAATAAACCATAGGATAAAAAAGCTGAAAACCGTGCTTAGCGCAAACAGCAAGAAATGCAACCCCGATGCTGGGAGAGGGAATACGATAAAGATACTTGCAAAAATAATGATGGGAATAAACCGCTGAATGAGGTTTGCTGCAATTTCGCCCAAGTCTTCCGATAGAAACATACCAAATAGGCTGACGGGTTTTATATAATCCTGCGCAACGCTGCCGTCTCGTATTTTCCGCTGCATTTTATTCTCTACGGTGTGTATAAAAAAGCAGCTGAGCAGCGTGGACATTACAGAAAAAATCAGCATTTGGTTTAAATCCACATCCTGCACTACGTCACGGTTGGCATAAACCGCACGCCAAAAGAATGCGGTAATGGACAAGATAATAAATTGCACAAAAACAGAAGATATCGCCCGAAAGCGATACTCTAGCGAAATAAGGATTCGGAGTTTTATGAAATAAATATATGCACTCAAATTTGAAACACCATCTCTATTTCTAAAAAAGTGCTGCCTTGCCGGGCAGCACTTGAATGTTGTTCTTTTGGTGAAAGGTTTTTAGCCCGCTTATTTCTTGCGTTTGTTCCTTCTGTTAACCCCTGCTATACGGTCGCTGGAAAGCTTTTGCCAAGACTTTAATTTTTCTTCAAACGATGCAGCCTGCGCCGGAGAAATGACTACAGGTGTATCTGTGTGGTAATATTCGCCGTCTTCGTCAAGGCTGTCTATAGGCTGGGGAACGTCTTTCATAGATAGGGATATTTTGTTGGTTGCTTCTTCGATAGATACAACACGGACAAGTACCTCATCATCTATTGCCAAAACATCTTCTATATTTTGTATAAACCCGTTTGTAATTTGAGAAATGTGTACCAAGCCTAGCCCCGCATTGTTGGGCAAAGAAATTATTGCACCGAAAGGTTTGATTTTTAGTACTTTTCCATCGTATATTTCGCCCACTTTAAGCGTGGTGATAGTTTGTTCAGACATGTTTTACCGCCCTCCTTTAGCCCTGTTGCCAAATTATAACATATTTACATCGCAACTGTCCATAATAACGCCCCATAACTCTTCCCGTCCTGCCTTCGTTTCGCTGGAAAACGGCATGGGTGTTTCTTTTAGTCCAAAGCAACGTTTAATCATTGCCAAATGTTTTTGCACTTGGCTGCGGTTAATCTTATCCGCCTTCGTTGCAACCACGGTGAACGGCAAGTTGTAATGCACGCACCAGTCGTACAGCATTTTGTCGTTTGCACCGGGTTCGTGCCTTATATCCACAAGTAGAAAAATACGTTTAAGTGGCGGACGGTTTTGCAAATATCCATCCACCATTTCTCCCCATTTTTCGGACTCGCTGCGGCTTATGCGTGCGTAGCCGTAACCGGGCAGGTCTACAAAGTACAGCTTATTTTCTACATCGAAAAAGTTAATCGTGCGGGTTTTGCCCGGGTTTTGGCTGGTGCGGGCAAGTTTTTTGCGCCCAAGCACGGCATTGATAAGGGACGACTTGCCTACGTTAGACTTACCTACAAACGCAACCTCCGGCAAGCCGGAGTCCGGGAACTGAGCAGGCTTTACGGCGGTTGCCGCAATGTCCGTATTGTTTATGATAATCATACCAAGCGTCCCCGGTGGTAGATTTTTTTGCCCTTTTGAATAAGGATGTAACCGTCTTTAAAGTCCGCTTCGGCGATGATTTGGTCGTGAGAAGTTATTTTTTCGCCATTCAGACTAACGCCGCTTTGCGCAATAAGACGGCGACCCTCGCCACGGGATGGGATAAGTTTCATCAATTCCAACACTTCTATTGCGGTAAGCCCTACAGGGATGTCTATGCATGGTACAGATTCCAAATCCATTGCGCCTTTTGAGAATAATGCATGTGCAGCCGCTTGCGCTTTTTCGGCTTCTTCTTGCCCGTGTACAATTTTTGTGATTTCAAAAGCCAAAATTTCTTTCGCACGGTTAAGCTCCGAACCTTGCCATTTTGCCATTTCGTTTATTTCTTCCATCGGCAGGAAGGTGAGCAGTTTAAGGTTGCGGATTACAACCACATCTTCTGTGTTGCGCCAGTATTGGTAGAAGTCGAACGGCGAAGTTTTATTAGGATCCAGCCAAACAGCATTGCCCATAGACTTGCCCATTTTTGTACCGTCGCCTGTTGTCAGCAATGGGAGCGTTAACCCGTAGGCAGAAACACTCTTTACTTTGCGCAGCAAATCTACCCCGGCAATAATGTTACTCCATTGGTCGTTACCGCCAAGTTGCACACGGCAGCCGTGACGGCGGTTTAGCTCTACAAAATCGTACGCTTGCATGAGCATGTAAGTGAACTCAAATGCAGTCAGACCATCTGCAAGGCGGGACTTGTAGCAATCGGCTGCAAGCATACGGTTAACGGGAAAATGTACGCCATAGTCCCGCATGAATTCTACAAGGCGCAAGTCCAGCAGCCAATCATTTTCTTCCATAATAGCTTCGCCATTTTCATAATCGATAAATTTAGCAAATTGCTTTTTAAAGCAATCGATATGATGCAGCACCACTTCACGTGTCATCACCTTGCGCATGTCCGAACGGTCGGAAGGGTCACCAATCATGCCTGTGCCTGTACCCATGAGGGTGATAGGGCGGTGTCCGGCTTTTTGCAAATGTGACAACGCCATGAGCGTAAGAAAATGCCCAACGGTTAAGCTGTCCGCCGTTGGGTCGTAACCGATGTAAAAGGTTACGGATTCCTTGCCCATGAGTTCACGCAGTTCATCTTCATGGGTGCATTGGGCTATAAAGCCCCGCTCCATTAATATATCAAAAGCATTAGTTTGCATTACGTTCTACCTCTTTCATCGCTTCCAAAGTTTCACTCAAAAGTTCATCCAATGTCCAGCCTAAGTTTTCTGCGCCTTTGGCAATAACATCCCTGCTGCAACCTGCGGCAAATTTTTTGTCTTTAAATTTCTTTTTAAGGCTGGAAAGCTCCATGTCTAGCGTGCTTTTGCTTGGGCGCATGAGTGCTGCTGCGCCAATAAGCCCGGTGAGTTCGTCCACGGCGTACAAGATTTTTTCCATTATATGTGTGGGTTCGTAGGCAGAATTTGTCATGCCCCAGCCATGGCTTAATGCAGAACGAATGATGTCCTGCGGTACACCTTCGGCTTGCAGCAATGCTTCGCCCTTTACGCAATGTTCGTCGGGATAAAGTTCAAAGTCGGTATCGTGCAGCATTCCCACTATGCGCCAATAATCTTCTCTTTCCGGGTCGTACTTCTTTGCAAAGTAGCCCATTGTGCCGGAAACGGCATTGGCGTGTTGCAGGTGAAATGGCTCTTTGTTGTACTTTTGCAGAATTGTCTCTGCTGCGGAAAGCGTAAGCATTATTAACAGCTCCTTTTAATAATGGGGCTCTGCCCCAAACCCCGCCGCTCCGCAGGAAGTGAATTCCTACTATGCGGAAAAAAATAGCCCTCGTCGTATTTACCCGACGAAGGCTTTAATATTGGGCGGAGAAGGATTTGAACCTTCGAAAGCTTAGCTAACGGAGTTACAGTCCGTCCCCTTTGGCCACTCGGGAATCCGCCCAGTGCTGTTTATAATACCATAAGAAAATGTCTAAGACAAGTGTTTTGATAAAATTTTTCTAAGATTTTGTCCAAGAAAAAACCTAAGAAAATGTCTTAGGAAATTTGTATTTTAGCAAATTTTATGGGATAATCGTTTGCACAGCTTGTACTATGGCAATACTGGAACTAAAAGATGAAGAGGGGCAGTTTAGGATATGTTTAAATCGTACTTAGGCATCGACTTGGGCACAGCAAATACGTTGGTTTTTGCCAAGGGTGCAGGAATCATATTAAACGAACCGTCGGTAGTGGCAATAAATACGCAAACAAAAAAAGTGATGGCTGTTGGTGACGAAGCAAAACAAATGATAGGGCGTACGCCCGGCAATATTACCGCCATCCGTCCATTAAAAAGCGGCGTTATTGCAGACTTTGATGTAACAAGCCAAATGCTAAAGTACTTTATTAAAAAAGCGAGGGCAAAATGCAGGTTCTTCCGCAAGCCGTACGTTATCGTTTGCGTACCTTCCGGCGTTACGGAAGTTGAAAAACGTGCGATAGAAGAAGCGACAATGAAGTCAGGCATTTCTATGCGCAGCGTGGCTTTGATAGAAGAACCAATGGCAGCGGCAATTGGTGCAGAGCTGCCGGTGTCCGAACCTACGGGCAGCATGATTGTAGATATAGGCGGTGGCACAAGTGAAATTGCAATCATCTCGCTTTGCGGTATTGTAACCAGCAAGTCCTTAGCCGTAGCAGGGGATGAATTGGACAATTACATCGTGGCATTTATGCGGCGTGAATACGGGCTTTTAATTGGCGACCGCACCGCAGAAGAAATCAAGCTAACGATAGGTTGTGTGCATAAGCCCAGCAATTCAATTACATTGGATGTAAGAGGGCGGGACTTGGTTTCTGGTTTGCCTCGCACTGTAACCCTTTCCGAGGTAGATGTGGCACAGGCGTTGGCAGAACCTGCGGAAAAAATTGTAGATGCAATAAAACTTACATTGGAAAAAACTCCACCCGAACTTGCCGCCGATATTATGGAAGCAGGTATTGTGCTTGCCGGCGGCGGCGCATTGCTAAAAGGGCTGGATAGTTTAATAGAATCGGAAACAGGAATAGCGACATACAAGGCGGACGAGCCTTTAAACTGTGTTGCACATGGTACAGGTCTTGTTATCGAACATTTCGACCAATTGCAAAACGTATTATTACACAGCCGTAAGCGGTGATATTAGATGATAGATTTTTTGGAAAACCACAAGCGAATATTCCTTTTAACGGGCATTGTTTTGTGCGTTGTCGCCATTATTGTTACGGTTAACCCATATGTGGGGTCTACCGTGTTTGGCAATGTTTTGTCTCGTGTTATAACGCCAATGCAGCGTGGGTTGTCTGCCAGCATTTCTTGGGTGGGCGGTGGCTTTGCGTCATTGGGTAATAACCGTCGTTTGTTGGAAGAAAACCGCCGTTTGGAAGCATTGAACAATATGCTTTTGATAGAAAATCAACGGCTGCAATTTGCCGAGGAAGAAAACTATCGGCTAAGTGCGCTGTTGGATATCAACCAACGTTATGGCGAGCTGCCAACAATAGGGGCAAGGATAATAGGTATAAGCCCAAACGTTTGGCACAGTAGATTTTTTGTAGACCGTGGCGAAAACGATGGCATAACAAACAACATGGCAGTACTCGGCGGCGGCGGGCTTATTGGAGTAATAAGGCAGGTTCATCCCAACAGGTCGCAATTTGTCTCTATTGTAGACAGTGGATTTTCTGTTGCGGTAATGAATCCACGTACAGGGGATGTTGGCATGGCCGGCGGCGATATTAGGCTAATGCAGCAAGGACATATCCGCATGGACCGCATAGAGCCGACATCGCAGATAATAGCAGGGGATGAGCTTTTTACATCGCCGCACAGTTCAATTTTCCCGCCGGGTATTTTGGTGGGGACGGTTATAAGCATTCACCCAAACCCGGACGGGCATACACGTTATGCAATCATTCGCCCGGCGGCAAGTTTGGATGATATAGAAATAGTATCCATTGTTACACAAGTTTTTGGCGATATAAATGCAACCGAAGACGGCCATGCATTTATTGTAGAAGATTAGGAAACCCACATGCGATTATTAGTTTTGGCGGTTTTGGTGTTTGTAAATTTTGTTTTGCAGTCTACTTTGTTCCCGTACATTGCAATTTTTGGTGTTATTCCGGATACTGCGCTGGTGCTTATTGTAAGCTACGCCATACTGCGCAACGAAATAGAGGGCGCACTGTTTGGATTGTTTACGGGGCTGGTGCAAGATTTGTCCGGTGGGTTGTTTATAGGCATTTTTGCCTTATTGGGATTTTTAGTAGGTTACGTTTGCGGCAAGCCGTTTAAGGACTTTTTTAAGGATAATTATTTCCTGCCTTTTATGGTGGTACTTATGGCAAGTGTGGCGCACCAGTTTGCAATATATGTAACAACAATTATGTTTACCGGGCAGATAGAATTTTGGTTTTACTTGCGCACAATAATACTGCCCACGGTGATATACACCGTTTCGTTGTCCATACCGCTGTATATACTGGTGCATCAGATAAACAAGCGGCTGGAAAAGCACGAGGCTAATTTTAATAGCTTGTTTAAAGGCAAGGACGAAGAGTAGGAGGTGGCAATATGCGGTACGAGTTAAAAGAATTTTTGCGTGACATAGGCAGAGCTTTATACAGCTTTTTCTCGCATCGTCTATTGTGGCTTCTTGTTATAACGGCTGTGCTGTTTTATATCCTGTTGCAACAGCTTTTTACTCTGCAAATTATAGAAACAGGCAGCTTTGCTGCGCCGCCGCCCCGCACGGGTGAAGTAACACGCAGCTTGCCCGCTTTACGTGGTACCATTTACGACAGGCATGGGCGTCCGCTTGCGGTAAACGAGCTGCATTTTGTTGTAAAAATGGATCCAAGCGTGCGTATTTCTAACGACGCATTACTTGCACTTGCGTTACTTTTCGAACAAAATAACGAAGATTTTGTCGACAGTTTTCCTATTTCGCGGGAAGAACCGTTCGAATTTACGATAACGGGCACAACCGAAACGCAAATAAGCCGCAGGGAGTACCGCTGGAAAGCGGATATGGCAATTCCCAACCCGCAAACCGCAACAGCACAGGAATCTTGGGAGCATTTGCGCCGGCAATTTAGCATAGACCCAGAACTGTCTAACGAAGATGCCCGGCGCATAATGAACTTCCGTGCGATGATTTTCGAGCAGCGTTTTCTGGGTTTTGCCGCAAACTACGAACCCAACCCAATCATCTTTGCGCACACCGTTTCGCAAGAAACGATTGCCGCAATAGAAGAGCAAAGCGACCTGTTCACAGGGCTGTTTATTGATGCGCAAACAAGCAGGCACTATCCTGCCGGACGATATATGTCACATATGATAGGTTTTTTGCGCCCTATTTCTGCGGAACAATTGGAAGCGCATGCTCATTTGGGCTATACGGAGCGAGATTTGTTTGGCATGGCGGGATTAGAGCGTTCGTTTGAGTTTGCGCTGCGTGGCACACCGGGTATAGAGGTTTTTGATGTAGATGCATCGGGGCGGATGATAAGTACGCCTGTAAGATATGTAAATCCTATCCCCGGCGAGCGGATTTTCTTGACAATAGATTTGGAGCTGCAAATGGCAGCTTTCTATGTGCTTGAAGATGCACTCAGCCGAGCTTTAATAGGGCGGCTTACCTTGCGCAGCAGCAGAGAGCAACCAATTTCTGTTGAACAGGTGCTAATCAATTTTGTTAATGCTCACAATCTTGATATAAGAAATGTAATGGAGGCGGCACCGGATAATTTGGCATATCCGTTGCGCCAATATATATTGGAAAACTTCCCGGAGGCGACATCTAACGCAAACAATATGGAAAACCGTTTGCAAATACAGGAAGTAATAGCCGATGGCATAAATGCACGGCGCATAAGCCCCGCAAAAATGCTGCTTACACTCATTGGTACAGAGCAAATTACTGACCCCGATGGCAGTGTAGAGGAACGGTTAATTGCCCGTCCAAATACTGCGTTGGATATTTTGATAGAAAAAATTGAAGCCAGAGAACTCACTCCGCAGCTTTTGAATACAGAACCCATGACCGGTTCGATAGTTATCACATGCGTGGAAACAGGTGCTGTGCTTGCCGCAGCCACTTATCCGTCGTTTGATAACAACAGGCTAACCAACAACTTTGATAACGACTATTGGTTTCGCATAAACACGCTAGACCCAACGCACCCGATGATAAACCGCCCGTTTAGGGAAACACGTGCGCCGGGTTCTACATTTAAAATGATTACCGCCATTGCTGCATTGGAAAATGGAGCGATTACAACAAATTCTCGTATCACCGATAGGATATCGTTTACTGCGGCAGGTACGCCGGCGGTTAGATGCTGGCACGCCGGTGGGCATGGTACTATCAATGTTGTTCAGGCCATTGCTGTAAGCTGTAACTACTTTTTTGCCGAAGCAGCTTTCCGCCTTGGCAACGGTAGCCAAGTAGCGGTAGAACAAGGCATCGCAACGTTGAACCGCTATATGGAAATGTTTGGTTTGAATGACCCTACCGGGGTAGAGATTGGCGAACATCCCATGGATTTTCATGCCAGGGGGCATTACACCACAATGGCATCGCCTGAGTTTAGACGCTTGAGATATATGCAGCTTAATCCATTTGCACCTGCAAGCGCATTAAACTGGCGAGCTGGCGATACAACCCAGGTTTCTATCGGGCAGGGCTTTAACAACTATACCCCGGCGCAAATGGTGCGGAATATGGCGGCAATAGCAAATAGGGGCGTGAATTACGAATTGTTTTTGGTTGGGCATACCGAGGACGCAAACGGTAATGTTTTAAGCCGTACGCAGCCGACGTATACGTCGCACGATGTACAAATTTCTGACGCAACATGGGATGCTGTGTTTGAGGGTATGCGTCTTGTTACGCAACCGGGTGCAAACGGCACAGCAATTACAGATTTCCGTAACTTTCCTATCACTGTTGCAGGTAAAACAGGTACGGCGGAAGAAGCCGGGACAGTATTTTCCCACTCGTCATTTGGTGCATTTGCACCGCTGGATAATCCGCAAATAGCCATTTATGTAAACGTGCCGCAAGGTTCAACTCAAGGTTTTCCACGGATAACGGCAAATATATCACGAGATATGATAGGCGTTGCGCTGGGCATAAATCCGCAGCCTGAACATCCTATCGAGCAAGGCA
>Ga0131853_10003457_pt1 | contig 28312 bp, 30 predicted proteins | sample TergutLab28metaG_FD_92764 | JGI IMG/M metagenome (GOLD analysis project Ga0131853, IMG submission 92764) | Labiotermes labralis P1 segment gut microbial communities from Petit-Saut dam, French Guiana - Lab288 P1 (version 2) (version 2) | ecosystem: Host-associated > Arthropoda: Insects >...
AGCCAGTCGGCGGTCATGGTCCCGTCCGAGATCACCACGGGCACGTCCAGGCCCTGCGTGCGGCACGCGCTCGCGACGCGGAGCGCGGTGTCGGAGACCAGGCCGAGACCGTAGCTGTTGACGCCGCTGGACTTCAGCTCCTGGCACTGCGCGGTGTAGTCCGGCGCCGTACTGGAGGCGGCCATCGTGACCGCGACGTCGAGCTTCACCGCGGCCCCGAGCGCCTTGGTCAACGTCGCGGACTGCGCGCAGATCGGCGCTTCGGCACAGTAGACGTAGCCGTACTTCGATCCCTGCGTCGAGGCGAGCTTCCCCACGCCGTACTGGATGGCGAGCACGCTCGGGCCGGTGCCGAAGAAGTCCGAACTGGTCATGAACGGCGTCTCTGACGTCTGGCCCCCGACCACCGGGATCCCCGCGGCCTCGGCCAGCTTCTCCCACGTCTCGACGCTGCCGCTCGCCTCGCCGACGAACGCCACGACCTTGTCCTGCTGGATCAGCTTCTTCGCGTCCTGCAGCCCCACCGTGGCCGAGCCCTGGTCGTCCATCGTGATGACCTTGACCGGGTGTCCGTCGATGCCTCCGGACGCGTTCACCGCGCCGATCCAGGCGTCGAGTCCGGCCTTGACGCTGCCGGCGGTCACGGCGAGAGCTCCGGAAAGACTCGCGATCTGGCCGAGGACGATGGGCGAGCCGGATGCGGTGTTCGTCGCGCCGCCTGAGGCGCCGACGGTCGCGCCGGCTGACTGGTTGGAACCGCCGCACGCGGCGAGGCCCCCGAGCACGCTGAGCGTCGCGACGACGGCGAGGCTCCGGATCATCGACGTCGGTCTTCTTCTGGTCATCGGCACTCGGCCTCTGCTTTCTCTGAGCGCCGCCGTGGACGGCAGGCGGATGGAATGTCCGAGAAGTTATGGTTGGACTATTACGCTGATTCAACCCAATGTCCATACTGGTCGCCGACGAGCATCGAGGGCGAGTGACCCGGGCGGCGCCGGGTGGCCGGTGCTGGCGCCCGGTCCGGCGAGGGTATATAAAAGGCTGAATAGTCTAGCGGTTTCCTTTCCGGCGTCAGCCGCAGACCGCGACCCACCCACCGCGCCTTCTGGAAAGATTCGAACCGTGGATTTCGCTCTCGACGAGGACCAGATCACGCTGCAGGAGGTCCTGCGGACGTTCTTCGGGGCCCAGGTCCCGGACAGCGCCGTCCGCGCCCAGTTCGACGAGCCGGCCCGCTACGACGCGAGGCTGTGGAAGCGGATGGCTGAGGAGCTGGGGCTCCAGGGCCTCGCGATCCCCGAGGAGTACGGCGGAGGCGGCTTCAGCTTCTTCGAGCTCGGGCTGGTGCTGGAGGAGATGGGGCGCGTGCTGTTGCCCTCGCCGTTCCTCGGCTCATGCGTGATGTCGGCCCAGCTGCTGCTCGCGCTCGACGACGAGGAGGCGCGGCGCCGCCTCCTCCCGGCCATCGCGGACGGAAGCGCCATCGTCTCGGTGGCCTTCGCGGAGGAGTCCGGCTCCTGGCAGACGAGCGATGTCGCACTGACGGCAACCGGTGACGGGGACGGCTGGCGCATCGACGGCCGCAAGGCGTACGTCCTGGACGGCCACGTGGCCGACACCTATCTGGTGATCGCGCGGGCCTCGGACGGCATCGGTGTCTTCGAGGTCGCGGGCACGGCGACGGGCCTGACCCGTACGGCGGCACAGACGATGGACCTCACCCGTGCGCTGGCCACGGTCACCTTCGACGGTGTCTCTGCCAGGCAGGTCGGCTCCGTCGCCGCAACCCAGGCGGCGATCGAGGTCATGCTCGACCACACCCGGATCGCGCTGGCGGCCGACGCCCTCGGCGGAATCGGCCGGGTGCTGGACATGTCGGTCGAGTACGCCAAGGTACGGGAGCAGTTCGGCCGTCCGATCGGTTCGTTCCAGGCGATCAAGCACAAGTGCGCCTCGATGCTGATGGAGCTCGAGGCTTCTCGCTCCGCCGTCTACTACGCCCTGTGGGCGGCGGCGACGGACCAGCCGGACCGGCCGGTGCTGGCGCCGATGGTCAAGGCGCACTGCGTCGACTCCTACCTCGCTGCCGCCGGCGAGAACATCCAGATCCACGGTGGCATCGGCTTCACCTGGGAGCACCCGGCCCACCTGTTCCTGAAGCGCGCCAAGAGCTCCCAGGTGCTGCTCGGTGATTCCGACCTGCACCGCCAGATCCTGGCCGACCGGATCGGTGTATGAGGATGACGCGCATCGAGAGCCAGCACGACCAGCCTGCGGAGCCCGCCCGTACCAGGAGGCTCCCCGAGTGGTGGCAGCCGCAGGTGGTTCCGCGGGCGCCTGAGGGCTACGTGGAGATGATCGCCCAGGTGCGGGACTTCCTCGACGCACTCGCTGCGGCCGTCCCCGACGAGGACTCCGTCGCACACGTGACGGCGACGCTGCGCGACCTGACGGGCCGCCTCGCCGAGGCGGAGGTCGACGAGTTCCACCAGCTCTCCGGTCGCATCGAGAACGTCCCGGGCCGTGGGCAGGTCGTCGTACCGCCGGCGGTGATCGAGAACGTCGACGACGTCCGGATCGAGTGCACGGTGACCTTCACGCGGCACTTCCTCGGCGGCAACGGCGCCGTGCACGGGGGCACACTGCCCCTGCTGTTCGACGACATCCTCGGCCGCTTCGCCCAGAGTGGCGGTCGCCCGATCGCGCGTACGGCCTACCTCCATGTCGACTATCGCTCGATCACGCCGGTGGAGAAGCCACTGCGTCTCGTCGGGGAGATCGTCAGCGAGCTCGGCCGCAAGCGGCTCATCCGAGCCACCCTCAAGGACGGCGACACGTTGTGCGCCGAGGCCGAGGGTCTCTTCGTCGAACTTCGACCCGGACAGCCATAGGCGTCCAGAAGGGAGTCATCGCCGTGAAGGTCGGCGTGTACTTCGACATGCGCAACCCGGCCCGCTGGCGCCGTGACCCGGCGGAGCTCTACGGCGCGTTCCCCGAGCTCTGTGAGGAGGTCGAGCGCGTCGGTCTCGACTCGATCTGGGTCACCGAGCATCACGGATTCGACGATGACTATCTGCCGAGCCCCCTGACCATGCTCGCCGCCGCGGCGGTGCGCACCGAGCGCGTCCGCCTCGGTACCGGCATCGTGGTCGCGCCGCTGCACGCCGCCGCCGAGCTGGCCGAGCAGGCCGCGGTCGTCGACCTCCTCAGTGGCGGACGCCTCGATCTGGGAATCGGTGCCGGCTACCGGATCCCGGAGTTCGAGCTGTACGGCGCGGACATGTCGAAGAAGTACACGATCAACGACGCCCGCGCTCGCGAGATCCGAGAGCTCTGGGAGAGCGGCAAGGTCACGCCGAGGCCGCAACAGGAGCGACTGCCGATCTGGATGGGCTATCTCGGCCCGAAGGGCGCGCGCCGGGCAGGCCGTCTCGGCGAGTACCTGCTCGCGCCGGACGCCAGGCTGTGGGAGTCCTACCGCAACGGTCTCGAGGAGGGAGGTCACGACCCGGCCTCCGGACGGATGGGCGGCGGCGTCCAGGCCTGGGCCAGCGACGACCCCGAGCGCGACTGGCCGATGGTCGCCGAGCACCTGGCCCATCAACTCAACTCGTACAAGATGCATGGGCGGATGGGGTACGAGAACCTGCCGCCGTTCAAGCCGGTCGACGTCGAGGTGGTCCGGACCCGTCGGCCCAAGGGCTTCACCTCCCAGGACTACTTCGTGCACGGCACGCCCGCCGAGGTGGCCGAGTTCACCCTCGACTTCTCGGCCGGAGCACCGGTGGACCAGGTCTACTTCTGGGGCGCGCTGCCCGGCATGACCAACGACCAGATCGTGCAGAACATCCGGCTCATCGGTGAGAAGCTGGCGCCGCTCCTGCGATCCGGAGCGGAGGAGTCGTGAGCGACGCCGTCCTCGTCGACCGGATCGACGCCGACCTGAGGCTGATCACGCTGAACCGACCGGATCGACTCAACGCGATCAACGACGCGTTCATCGAGGGGATGCACGCCGCGTTGGATCAGGTCGTGGCCGATCCCGGCGTGCGGGCCGTCGTGCTCACCGGCGCCGGCCGGGCGTTCTGTGCTGGCGCCGACCTGCACGAAACGGTCGATCTCGCGCACCAGACCTCCGCTGACCTCTATCGCGGGCAGCAGCGGCTGGCCGACATGAGCGTGCGGCTGCACGAGTTGCCTGTTCCGGTGATCGCCGCCGTGCAGGGCGCGGCCGCCGGTGGGGGATTCGCGCTCGCGGCGGCCTGCGATCTGCGGGTCGCCTCGAGCGAGGCGTCGTTCTTCGCGGCCAACGTGCGCATCGGGGTTTCCGGCGGTGAGATGGGTCTGAGTTGGCTTCTGCCCCAGGCGCTCGGCCGCGCTCGCGCCGCGGAGCTGCTTCTCAGTGGCCGCCGCCTGAACGCGGCGGAAGCCTACGAGTGGGGCTTCGTGAACCGGCTGGTCGAGCCCGCGGAGGGCTCCGTCGTCGAGACGGCGACCGAGCTGGCGCGGTCGATCGCGGCCAACCCGGCGTTCGGCGTCAGGCTGACCAAGGAGATGCTCCGGACGACCGGCACCGCCGCGAGCCTGCGCGAGGCCGTTCTGCTCGAGAACCGTACGCAGGTGCTCGCGGTCTATGCGGGCGACATCGACCAAGCCACCGCGGGCTTCCGTGCCCGCGTCCGGTCCGAGGCCTGAGGAGAAGACCATGGAGCTCGAGACCCGGCTGGCGCGCATCGAGGCGCGCCAGGCCATCGGACAGCTGCCGATCCGGTACGCGATCGCGGTCGACTCGCGCAACCTGGGCGACTGGGTGAACCTGTTCCTTCCCGACGTCGACATGGGCCGACAGGGTCGCGGTCGTGAGGTGCTGCGCGCTTACATCGAGCCGCAGCTGCGTTGGTTCTACCGCTCGATCCACCAGATCTGCGGCCATCGCATCGACCTCGGGCCCGACGCCGACGACGGCACCGGCCCGACGAGCGCGACCGGCAGTGTCTACTGTCGCGCCGAGCACGAGATCGACGACCGATGGGTGGTCATGGCGATCCGATACGACGACGAGTACACCCGCATCGGCGAGGAGTGGTTCTTCTCGCGTCGACGCGAGCAGCATTGGTACGCCGCCGACGTCACCGAGCGTCCGCAGGCCGTCGACTTCGACAGTTGGGGTTCGTCCGGCCACCGGCCTCCCCTTCCGGCCATCGATCCGAGTTGGTCACACTTCTGGCGCGATGGCGCCGTCCACACCGCGCACCCGGTCGAGCAGACCCTGGAGGGACCCCGATGAGCTATCAGCACCGAACCGATTACGACTTCCTCACGGTCGAGACGTTCGATGACGGCCAGATCCTGCGGATCACGATGAATCGACCGGAGGCCCGCAACGCGCAGAACCGGGGCCTCCTGGTCGAGCTCGGAGAGGCCTTCAGCGGGGCGGAGGCCGACGACACCGTCCGCGTCGTGATCCTGGCCGGCGCCGGCAAGAGCTTCTCCGCAGGCCACGACATGGGCTCGGAGATCAGCCTGCGGGAACAGACACCGGGGCCCCACGCGCACCCGACGATCGGCATCCACGGCGGCACCCGGCACGGTGTCGAGAACCAGGTGCTGCAGGAGTGGCACTACTTCTTCTCCAACACCGTGGCCTGGCGCAACCTCCGCAAGATCACGATCGCCCAGGTCCAGGGCAACGTCATCTCAGCCGGGCTCATGTTGATGTGGGCCTGCGATCTCATCGTCGCAGGGGAGGACACCGTCTTCGCCGACGTCGTGAGCACCCGGCTCGGCATGTGCGGCGTGGAGTACTTCGCCCACCCGTGGGAGTTCGGTCCGCGCAAGGCCAAGGAGCTGCTGCTGACCGGTGACTCGCTGGACGCCGAGGAGGCGCACCGGCTCGGCATGGTGAGCAAGATCTTCACCAACGAGCGGCTCGCCGAGGACACTCTTGCGTTCGCGCGTCGGATCTCGCGCCTTCCCACCATCACCTCACTGCTCGTCAAGGACTCCGTGAACCAGGCGGTCGACGCGATGGGCTTCACCACGGCACTGAACGGCGCCTTCAACCTCCACCAGCTCAACCACGCCTACTGGCGCGAGTTCAACGAAGACGGCTACTCCGTGGCCGTCCCCGGGCCGGCGACCGACGACTGGCGCGTGGTCGGACCGCCGACGCCGATCCACAAGGACGTGCCCTAAGGGAGAGACCGCGTCCCTCAGCCGATCAGGCCGAGTCGGTCGAGCAAGCGCTCGCGATAGCGGGTCGCCCCGCCGAACACCAGCGCCGAGGCCTTGGCCCGGCGGAAGTACAGATGAGCGGCGTGCTCCCAGGTGAAGCCGATGCCACCGTGGGTCTGGATCGTCTCCGCCGCCACGAGCCGGAACGACTCGGCGGCGCAGGCGTGTGCGACCACCGCGCCGGCGGCGGCGTCGGCGGCGTCGCCGTCGACCGCCAGAGCGGCCTCCTCGACCGACGCCTCCGCGAGCTCGACCCGGACGAGCATGTCGGCCAGCTTGTGCTTGACCGCCTGGAAGCTGCCGATCGGCCGGTCGAACTGGGTGCGCAGCCTTGCGTACTCGACCGAGGTCTCCAGGCAGACGCGCATCGCGCCGACGTCCTCGGCCGCGATCGCCAGACCCCCCAGGTCGAGGGCCCGGGCTACGGCGGCGCCGGCCCGCTCGCCGGTGACGACCTCCCGTGCCGGCGTGTCGGCGAAGACCACATCGGCGACCGGGCGGGTGCCGTCCAGCGTGGTGAGGGCCGTCGCGTTGAATCCGGCCGCGTCCCGCTCGACGGCGAACACGCCGACGCCTTCGGGCGTGGCCGCGGCGACGAGAAGCAGGTCGGCGCTCGCGCCGAAGGCGACGGCGCGCTTGCCCCCGGACAGCGTCCACCCGTGCGGGCCGGAGTTCGCCGTCACCGCCGCGCCGTGCGGCGACTGCGCGCCGGTCCAGTCGTCCCAGCCGGTGGCGGACTCGGCGACGGCGAGGGTGGCCACGACGCCACCCTCGGCGATTCCGGGAAGCAGCGCCTCGCACACCTCGTCGTTCCCGGAGGCGAGCAGCAGGGTCGTCGCGAGCACGCTCGACGGGATGAACGGGGTGGCGGCGAGCCCGCGGCCGAGCTCCTCGAGCACCACCCGGAGGGCGGTCCAGCCGGCGTCGACGCCGCCGAAGCGCTCCGGCACCAGCAAGCCGCCGACGCCGAGCTCGGCGACGAGGGCGCTCCACAGCTGAGGCTTGGCCGACTCCTGCGGACCTGCGTCGAGGAGGCGTCGGGCCTCGTCCGTGCCGGCGTGCCGGGAGCAGGCCTCGCGGACGCCTTCGCGCAGGGCCTGCAGATCCTCGTCGCTCATCACCTCGCGGGTGGGGCTGATGGTCTCCGTCACTTGGTCGCCTCCTTCGGCAGGCCGAGTACGCGTTCGGCGATGATGTTCTTCATGATCTCCTCGGTGCCGCCGAGGATGCGCAGCGCCGGTGTGGCCAGCAGCAGCTGGTTCCAGTTGAACGTGCCCCACTCGCCGCTGTCGGATGTCGCCAGGTCGCCGAGCAGGTCGGTGGCGAAATGAGCGCCCCGGCTGAGGTTGGCCGCGAAGCAGAGCTTCGCGATCGAGCCCTCCGGCCCGGGGGCCATGCCGGCCTGCATCCGCCGGGTCGCCCGCGACGTGAGTGCCCTGGCGGCCAGTACGTCGGTGGCGAGTGCGGCCAGGTCCTGACGCGCGACCGGATCGCCCGCCAGCCCGAGATGCTCCATCAGCGCGTAGAGGCGGTGCGGTTGGATGGCATCGGCGGAGGCCCCTCCGCTGTCGGCGGCCACCGTCCCGCGCTCGTTCATCAGCGTCGTCAGAGCGACCTTCCAGCCGCCGTTGACCTCGCCGAGCCGGTGGGAGTCGGGGATGCGGACGTTGTCGAGGAAGACCTCGTTGAACTCCGCCCCACCGGTCATCTGTCGCAGCGGCCGGACGGTCACGCCCGGCAGGGACATGTCCATCACGAAGGCGGTGAGGCCGCGATGCTTCGGCGCGTCGGGGTCGGTGCGGCACAGGAGCTCGCCGAACTGGGCGTGGTGCGCGACCGACGTCCAGACCTTCTGGCCGTTGATGACCCACTCGTCACCGTCGCGTACGGCGCGCGTCGTCACCGCGGCGAGGTCGGAGCCCGCGGCCGGCTCGCTGAACAGCTGGCAGGCGATCGAGTCGCCGCGATACATCGCCGGCAGATAGGTCTCGCGCAGGTAGTCCGTGCCATGTGTCAGGATCGTCGGGCCGACCATACCCAGGCCGATGACGCTCAGCGTCCCGGTGTCGGGGACGTCGTACTCGGACTCGACGAGGTCGTAGACGAAGTCGTGGAGCGAGCTCAGCTCACGGCCGCCGTACGCCTTCGGACCGGTGATCCAGCCGAAGCCGTTCTCGTGGCGCACCCGCTGCCAGGCGCGCGCCGCGGTGATGTCGGCCTCCTCGTCGGCGTCGGGGTCACCGAAGAACCCGACGTAGTCGCTGCCCCGGCCCCACTCGAATCCAGCTGAGGTGTCCCGCCGCGTGGCGTGCGCCTCGAGGAACGCACGCGCCTCGTCGGCGAAGGCGGCCAGGTCAGGCGCGACATCAGGGCCGCGCTGGGATTCTTCGGCCACGGTATCTCCTTCGGATCTGTGGGAGTGGCGGGACGGGGTCACACCTGCAACCCCTGAACAGTAATATCAATTAGCGGATTAGACCACGGCTCCGAGGAACCGGTTCGAAGAAGGCCCTTCCGACGCCAGGCCAATGATGATAGCGTCTCTCAAGTCGAGATGATATGTCACCCAAGGTCGCCAGGCCCTGAGGGTGCGCACAAACCTATGGAGATAGCCATGGCCCTGATCCAGGACACTGTCGGCGAGCTGCCGTACAAGCTGGTCGACTTCGACCAGCACTCGTACGAGGCCGAAGACTGCTTCACCCGCTTCATGCCGAAGGACAAGCTCGACACGGCGATCCAGCTCGGCGCGACGTCGTCCGGCAAGAAGCTGCTGCTGGCGAACAACCAGGTGATCAATGCCATGGAAGCCGAGAACCTGGACCACGCCTACGTGCCCGGCTCCCTCGTGGAGATGCTCAAGGCCCGCTCCTCGGGCGAGGCGACCGACGCGGAGCGGTTCTACGAGCCGATCCAGATCGAATACCGGGACCACGCGGCGCGCATCAAGCAGCTCGACGAGCAGCAGATCGAGCACTCGATCATGTACCCGGGGGGCTGGGCGCTGATGGCCGAGGCGTACCTCCACAGCCAGGGCCTCGACCCGCTGTACGACAACATCGAGTCCTTCAACCGCTGGATCGACGAGGACTGGGGCTTCAACTACCAGAACCGGATCTTCGCGCCCGCGATGCTCTCCCTGAAGGACCTCGACCGCGCGGTCGCCGAGCTCGACCGCGTTCTCGCGGCCGGCGCGAAGTTCATCATGCTCTCGCCGGGGCCGGCCTACGGCCGCTCCCCGGGCGACCCTTACTTCGACCCGTTCTGGGCCCGCGTCAACGAGGCCAAGGCCACGATCGCCTACCACATCAGCGAATTCCACTACCAGAGCGAGGTCGCCTCGCACTGGGGCTGGGGCCTGGTCCCGCCGTTCCAGTTCTCCGCCTGGCAGTGGCAGAACACCTACGGCGAGCGCCCGATCACCGACACGCTGTCGGCCCTGATCTTCGACAACCTGTTCGGTCGGTTCCCGAACATCAATGTCCTGGTCAGCGAGTTCGGCGCCGAGTGGATCCCGCACTTCATCAAGCACATGGACAAGAGCCGCGGCATGGCCCGCAACGGTCGCTGGCTCGGCGGCCAGCTCTCCGAGCGGCCGAGCCAGATCTTCCGCAACCACATCAAGGTCGTGCCGTACCCGGAGGACGACACCGTCGAGCTCGCGGAGAGGCTTGGCGGCGTGGACTGCCTGGTGATGGGATCGGACTGGCCGCACGCGGAGGGTCTGCGCGAGCCTGCCGACTTCTATCTCAAGGTCGAGGGCCTGGGCGAGGAGAATCGTCGCCTGTTCCTGCGCGACAACGGCAAGCGCCTCCTCGGCGTCTGAGGAATCCCACGCCGTGAGCAGTGCCGGTGGCCGCCGGCCGACCCTCGTCGCCGGCGGCCAGAGCGCTGTCGGCGGGCGCTCGACCGCCCCCTCAGCTGGTGGTGTGCTCGAACGCCTCGTGGACCAGCGACGCCAGTGCGCTCGGCGAGCTGTTCGGCCAGTGCCGAAGGCCGCTCGTCAGGCACGACACCGCTGCGGAGGCGACGGCGGTGTGCAGGATGGTCGGCGCCGGGAGACCGTCCTCGGTGGCGAGCTGGTTGGCCACGTCTCGCTCCCAACGCAGTCGGATCCGCAGACTGCGGGGCGCCAGGCTCGGCGTGGTCATCACGAGCTGCGTCAGCCGGCGGCTGTTGGGGCTGGTCGGGCCGGGCATCGCCTCGGCGAAGGCCACGATCGGCCCGGCGAGCGCCGAGACCGAGGAGGTGCTTCGGTCCGCCCGCTGCGCGACGGTTGCCACCAGTTCGGTCGCCGAGGCCTCCTCATCGGTGAAGAGCACGTCCTCCTTGGTGGCGAAGTAGCGGAAGAACGTGGCGGGCGAGATCCCCGCCGCGGCCGAGATCTGGTCGACGGTCGTGGCGTCGAAGCCCTGGCGCTCGAACAGGTCGAGCGCCGCTTCGGTGATCTCGGCGTAGGTCCGGGCGCGATTGCGCTCGCGGAGTCCGAGCCTCGGCTCGCTCATGGATGCCATCCCATCTGAGTCCAACTTATGAGACTTACTCTCAAGGTGAGAGTAGCAGGTCGTAGAACGGAGAACCTTCGTGTCCAGTGCACCGCTTGACCGTGCCGCTCTTCCCGGCGCCTCGCCCGCCACCCAGACTGTCGTCGACCCGGCCGAGGTCGGCATCGATCCTGGGAGACTCCAGATCTGCGTCGACCGGGTCCGGCTCGAGGTCGAGTCCGGCCGGCTGCCGTCGGCCCAACTCGCGGTCGCCCGGAACGGGAAGCTGGCCCACTTCGAGTCCTTCGGTGCGGCGTCGCCCCGCTACCTGATGCAGTCTGTGGGGCGTCCGATCGTCGCCAGCGCGCTGTGGAAGCTGATCGGGGAGGGTCGCGTGGAGCTCGACGCGACGGTCGCGTCACTGATCCCCGAGTTCGACACCAACGACAAGGGCCGGATCACCGTCCGCCACATCCTGACCCACACCGCCGGCATCCCTTTCGCACCGCTCGGCTTCCCCAAGATGACCGACAGGGAGGAGCGCCTCAAGGCATTCGCCAAGTGGCGGCTGGATTGGGAGCCCGGCTCGCAGCTGCAGTTCCACATGACGTCGGCCGCCTGGGTCGTCGGCGAGATCGTCGAGCGGGTCGACGGCCGGTCGCTCCCGGCGTACATCCAGCAGGAGCTCGCCGAGCCGCTGGGGCTCGGGTTCGAGCTCGCCACGCCGGTCGATCGGCTGGCCGAGACGGTGGCGCCGATGGTCTGCACCGACGGCTCGTCGGCGGAGGTCGACCCGTGGGGTCCGTGGTTCTTCAATCGTCCCGAGGTGATCGCTGCCGGCGAGCCGGCGCACGCGATGGTCGGTTCGGCGGCAGACCTCGCGCTCTTCTACCAAGCCGTTCTCGAAGGCACGCTGTGGACGCCGGAGATCATCGCCGAGGCGACCCGTCCGCAGGTGAGGGCCGTGCCGGTCGGTGAGCAGATCTACGGCGGGGGCACCAAGCCGGCCAGTGTCGGCCTCTTCGTCATGGTCGCCGGCGACGCGCCGGACATGTGGCTGCCTTCCGTCGGATCGCCGCGCACCTTCGGGCACAGCGGCGCCGCCTACCAGATGGCGTGGTGCGACCCGGACAGCGGGCTCTCGTTCGGCCTGCTCAGCAACGGCTACCCGATGTCCGGGTACGACCACAGTCCGCGGGGCGTCGCGTTGATCACCAACGTCAACAACCTCGCCGCGGACGTCGTGGCCTGATCGATCAGGGTCGACCGCTCGCGGCCGCCATCCGGCGAAGGCGGTCGCGGGTGCGGTCGAGCCAGGCGTCGTAGTCCTGCGCCTTGCGCAGGAACGAGTCCCCGACTCGCGCGTGGGGGAGGAGGAGGAAGGGTTCCTCGCCGGCCATGGCGCTGATCGTCATCTCGGCCACGTGCTCGGGCGTCAGGATCTCGCCGATGGCACCCGCATCGGGAAGATCCGAGTCGTCCTCCGGGTCGCGGCCGAACATGCCGGTGTAGACGGCGTTGGGACACAGGCAGCTGACCCGCAGGCCCTGGTGGCCGTGATTGAGGGAGAGCCATTCCGCGAAGCCGAGCGCCCCGTGCTTCGTCGTGGTGTAGCCGGCCGCGGACGGCCCGGTGATCAGGGCCGCGGAGGAGATGGTCTGGAGCAGATAGCCCTCGCCGCGCTCGACCATGCCGGGGACGACGCGGCGAGCGGCCCAGACGTGGGCCATCAGATTGACATCGACGATGCGACGCCACGCGTCGAGGGTTTGGACGAGCTCGCCTACCGGATCGGTGTAGCCGGCGTTGGAGCAGAAGATGTCGACCGGTCCGTCCGCGGACTCGGCGACGTCGACGAGCGCGTCGATCTGCTCCGGGTCCCCCACGTCGCAGGAGAAGCCGCGCGCAGGTACGCCGGCGGCCTCGACGTGGGCGGCGGTCTGCGCGGCCCAGTCACCGTCGAGGTCGGCGACGGTGACACCCCGGACGCCAAGCTCCGCGAAGCGAAGGGCGAGGGCGCGGCCGATGCCGTTCCCGCCGCCCGTCACGACAACCGACTTTCCCTGAATCTCCACTCGATGCTCCTTCGCAACCCAACCCGCGGCCGTGATCGGGCTATTAGTATAATAAGTCAACTATCAGTGTTCGAGCGTCAGCGCAACAGCGACGCTCCATGAGGAGTCGACATGACCGCCACGTCTCTGCCCGTCTCCGCTCGGTCCGACGGGTTGGCCGAGTCGATGCGCCGCCGTCTCGGACCGGCGAGCGTCGAGGGAGCGCTGGGGATCCGCGTCATCGCGGCCGAGTCGAGACGTGTCGAACTGGAGCTCCCGCTGCCGCTGAGGTGTGGCAGTTCAGCCGTTGCGGGCCCCGCGCTCGAGTCGGCACTGGCCGTGCTCTGCGACTGCGGCCTCGGGCTGGCGCTGATGGCACGACGCGGCGATGGCGACGGCGGCATCACGCTTGATCTCAGGGTCGACGCGGTCGCCGAGATCAGGCCGCACACGACGTACCTCCGTGTGGTCGCCGAAGGCGTGGGCGTCGGCGACGAGCACGGTTGCGGTCGGGTCGACGTCTTCGATGACCGGGGCAGGCTCGTCGCCCACGCGGCAGGCGCGATGGCGATGAGCCCGTCCTTGCCGATCATGGAGCGTGATCCGGCGGTCGCAGAGCCGCGGCGCCTGGACCTGGGGACCCTCTTCGACGGCCTCGAGCTCACCGACGGCGGGGCGGACATTCCCGTCCGGCTCGAGGCCGAGAACTCGCGTGGCATCGTGCACGGTGCGCTCCTGGCGGCCGCGGCTCTGGCCGTCTCGCGCGCTGGCGGCAGCGAGGGACGGCTGATCTCCTTCAGCGCGGAGTTCCTTCGCCCGGTTCCGGCTGACGTCGGCATTCTGCGAGCGAGGGTCACACCGGTACGGCGCGGCCGCCGATTCCTCAGTGACCGCATCGAGCTGCTCCTGCCGGATGGCCGCACCGCGGCTGGGGTCACCACGGTCTTCGCGCGAGTTTGAGGCCGAAGGGTCTGTTAATTAGGTATATCTTTGATCTATCTTGTGATTCGGGTTCTCACTGCTGCAACTGTCCGAAGGAGGTATCGATGGCCGTCGAGCGGTTCCCGATCGAGGCGAGTCACGTTCTCATGTTCCGACGCGCGCTCGGTCACGACGACGCGGAGCGCGGTGCGCAGACGGCGCCCGGCCTCCCGGTGCCTGCCACCTTCGTCCAGGCCTCGGCACAGTTCGACCCGCACTACCTCCTGCGGCCGAAGCCGGACGAGGAGTGGTTCGGGTCGGGGGCGGCCTCCGGCTTCATGGCGACAGGGGGGAACGGCCTGCACGCCGAGCAGCACTACGAGTTCCACCAGCCCGTGCGCATCGGGATGGTTCTCTCGGCCACCTCGCGCGAAGGGCGCACCTGGGAGAAGGTCGGGCGCTCCGGGGCGCTGCACTTCTCCGAGCTGATCACGGAGTACGTCGACGAGCACGGCGCGCCCGTGGTCACTGCGACCTCCGTGGGCGTCCGGACCGTCCCGAACGGAGATGACCGGTGACCGCGCTCGCCAGCCCGGAGGTCGGCGCATCGCGCACCGTCGTCCTGGTCGAGAACCTCACCCGGACCCGCATCGTCCAGTACGCCGGCGCCTCGGGCGACTACAACCCGCTGCACACCGACGAGCCCTTCGCCCGCGACGTCGCCGGCTTCCCGGGGGTGTTCGCGCACGGCATGCTGACCATGGGCCTCACGGCCCGGGCGGTCACCGACTGGTTCGGTGAGGAGCAGTTGACCCGGATCGGGGTCCGATTCACTGCCCAGGTCTGGCCGGGTGACACGCTCACCGCCACCGTCACCGTCACCCACGTCGCCGACGGCCGGGCGACCCTCGAGCTCACCACCATCAACCAGGAGGGCGCAGTCGTCCTCTCCGGCTCGGCCGTCTGTGCGGTCGGGGCCTGACCAATCGATAGCAGCGGAGGAGACATGACGCAGACACCGGTGGCCGAAGGGCTGTTCACCTTGCCGTCAGGACCGGACGAGCAACCGGCCCTGATCGCGTCGGAGAGCAACGGCCGACTCTCCTTCCCGCCGAAGCCGGACGGTACGCCGTACCTGCTCAAGCGGCAGGGCACGCTGTGGAGCTTCACCTCGCAGAACTTCCGTCCCCCGGCCCCGTACGACGGCAACGACACGACGGAGACGTTCCAGCCGTATCTGGTCGGCTACGTCGAGCTCGAGCGCGAGCTGATCGTCGAGAGCCGCCTCACCGACTGCACCATCGACCAGCTCGAGCTCGGGCTGCCGATGGAGCTGCGGCTCATTCCCTACACCACGCGTCCCGACGGAACCGAGGTCCTGACCTACGCGTTCGCCCCGGTCGCCGACACGCAGGAGGTTGCCCGATGAGTGCACCCGAGGTCGCGATCATCGGAGTGGGTCTTCACCCGTTCGGCCGGCACGGCGACAAGCTGTGTCTGCAGATGGGTGCCGAAGCGACCCAGCAGGCGCTTGCCGACGCAGGCGTGGCCTGGTCGGATGTCCAGGTCGCCGCGGTCGGCAGCCACGAGGTGTCCAACCCGGACGCCATCGTCGGGTGGCTGGGCCTGACCGGCATCCCGGTCCGTGCGGTCTTCAACGGCTGCGCCACCGGCGGCACCACCCTCCAGGTCGCGGCGCAGTCGATCCGCCTCGGCGAGGCCGACATCGCGGTCGCCATCGGCATGGACAAGCACCCGCGCGGCGCGTTCGGTGGCGACACAGCCTCGGTCGGTCTGCCGTCCTGGTACGGCCAGACCGGGCTCTTCCTCACCACCCACTTCTTCGGCATGAAGATCAACCGCTACATGCGCCAGCACGGTATCTCGCAGGAGACCCTGGCCAAGGTGGCTGCGAAGAACCTGTACAACGGCTCGATCACCCCTGAGGCGTGGCGGCAGAAGCCGATCGGCGTCCAGGAGATCCTCGACGCGGCGGTCGTCAACTACCCCCTCACGCAGTACATGTACTGCAACCCCGACGAGGGCGCGGCCGCGGTCGTCCTGTGTCGCGCGGAGATCGCCCACCGCTACACCAAGACGCCGATCTACCTGCGGGCCTCCGAGCTGCGCACCCGGATCGACGGCGGGTTCGAGATCCAGTCGCCGTTGCTGCCTCTGGAGATCACGCCCTCGCCGACCGTCGCCGCCGCGCAGGCCGCGTACGAGGCCGCGGGCATCGGTCCCTCCGACGTCGACGTCGCGCAGCTCCAGGACACCGACGCCGGGTCGGAGATCCTCCACCTGGCGGAGAACGGCTTCTGTGCCGACGGCGAGCAGGAGCAGTGGATCGCAGACGGGCTCACCGAGATCGGCGGTCGGCTGCCGGTCAACACCGACGGCGGCCTGATCGCCAACGGCGAGCCGATCGGCGCCTCCGGCCTGCGTCAGATCCGTGAGCTGGTGCTCCAGCTGCGTGGCCAGGCCGGCGCCCGGCAGGTCCAGAACGAGCCGCAGGTCGGGTACGCCCACCTGTACGGCGCGCCAGGCGCCTCTGCCGTGACGATCCTGTCGCGATGATGGACCTCGCGGGTCGCGTGGCCCTGGTCACCGGCGGTGCCGGTGACCTGGGCCGCGCCCACGCGACGCTCCTCGCGCGGTTGGGTGCCGCGGTCGTGGTGAACGACGCCGGGGTGGACCTGGCGGGTGCCAACCCCGACGCCCGCAAGGCCGAGCAGGTCGCGACGACGCTGCGCGACCTCGGTGCGCGCGCGGTTGCCGAGACCTCGGACGTGGGAAGCTTCGCCGGCGGTGCTGCGGCCGTGCAGAAGGCGATCGACGAGTTCGGTCGCCTGGACATCCTGATCAACAACGCCGGCATCCTCGGCACGACCCCCCTCGGCCAGATCACCGAGGAGGCGCTCGATCGCGAGCTGCGAACGCATACGGTCGGCACCGTCGCGACGATGCGCGCCGCCTTCCCGCACATGCAGGCCCAGGGGTGGGGTCGCATCGTCAACACCCTCTCCGAGGCCTCGCTGCACACCGACCTCGCCACCGGGATCGCCTATTCGACGGCCAAGTCCGCGATCTGGGGCGCCACCATGTCGGGTGCCCTCGCCGGACGCGGGCACGGCATCACGGTGAATGCGCTCTCCCCGGGCGCGAGGACCCGGATGTCCGCCCCGTTCCTCGACGCGCAAGGCGTGCCGGACGGGCTCGACCTCTCGCCCGAGCGGGTCTCCGAGGTGGTCGTCGGACTCTGCACCGATGCTGCCGGGGACATCAGCGGTCGCGTCGTGCACACCGCGGGCGGGCACGTCCGCGAGTTCGCGATCAAGCGCCTCGACGACACCGACATGGTGCTCCGACTTCGGGAGCACACCGCCGCGCTGCGCGAGCAGCTCGGCCGCTGACCTCGGCTTCCGCGGCGGATAGCGGTTACTCGGGCGGCCGGAGGAGGTCGCGCGGGCGAACCCATCCACCCGTCGATGCGCCGCCGTCGACGGGGACGTCGGCGCCCGTGATGTAGGCCGCGTGATCCGAGACGAGGAACAACGCCGTCCGCGCGACCTCCTCGGGCCGGCCGAACCGGGGCACCGGAATCGGGGGTGCGGGTATCTCCTGATCGCTGTCGCGCAGCATCGGGGTGTCGATGGCGCCCGGGTGGATCGAATTCACCCGGATGTTGTGGAATCCGAACTCGATCGCAGCCGACTTGGTCAGGCCTCGAAGACCCCACTTCGCCGCGCCGTAGAGCGCGCGCCCGCCGGTGCCGTTGTAGGCGGCTGCCGACCCGACGTTGATGATCACGCCGCCGCCGGCGCGCTGCATGCCCGGCAGGACAGCGCGCATGCCGAGGTAGGGGCCGAGCAGATTCACTGCCAGCACTCGCTCGAACTCCTCGTGGGGGCTGTCCTCGATGAGCTTGTGATGGACGATCGCGGCGCTCTGGATCAGGACGGTCGCGTCGCCGAAGGTGTCGCGGGTGTGGGCGATCGCAGCCCGCCAGTCCGCGTCGCTGGAGACATCGAGGTGGACGAAGGCCGCCGACGGGCCGAGCTCGTGCGCGAGTGCCGCGCCGGCGCGATCTTGAACGTCGCCGATGACGACCGCGGCCCCCTCCTCGACGAAGAGCCGGGCCTCCGCTGCGCCCTGGCCCGAGGCCCCGCCCGTGATCAGGGCGACCCTGCCGTCCAACAGACCCATCGAGGCCCTCCTCCGTCGCGCCGACAGTACAACATGCAACGAATAGGAATGATTCAGCTTGAAGGTGGACCCTGCTCGTCAGCGATCGCCTTGCCCGGCGAGATCGAGCGCATCGATCGCTGCGGTGACGGATGCGGCCGGGTCGCCGCGATCGTCTCCGGTGACCCATCGGTTCCATCCAATCTGTGCCGCGGCGGACACCGCGGCGATGATCACGGCGCCCCGCAGGTCCGAGGCGCGTGTGGCGGACCGCCGCGCGTATTCGCGGACGAGGCGGTCGTCGAGCAGGGCCTCACCGACCGAGCGGGCGTGTACCGCCGGCGCGGTGGCGAGCAATCGTCCGAGCGCGCGGACGCGCTCGCGATCCTCAACTGGCACGGCGGACGTAGCCGCGTACGCCGCGCGGAGCGCCGAGAGCGCTCCGACGTCGGGGTCCTGGGCGGTGAAGGCGTCGAGCAGGGCCTCGCTCAGGCCGGACTGATACCGGCGGAGGATCTCGTCCTTGGTGGCGTAGTACCGGAAGAACGTGCGACCCGACATCCCGACCGCCGCGGCGATGTCGTCGACCGACACCGCGTCGTACCCGTGCTCGAGGAAGAGTCGGATGGCGACGCGCTCGATCTCGTCCTGAAGCAGTCGGCGACGACGGTCACGCAGTGGCTCCGGGATGGATCCGGTCATCGTGCGCCGCCTTGTCGTTGTCGGGAGATTCCGTCGACTTCGTCAGTAACAGTTGAATCATACAACTCCTGACTCTATTGTCAGGGACTGACAATAGAGGAGGATCTGTCATGTCTGACCACCCGCCGCTCGACCGCGATCGCCCGACGCTCGACCTGGACGCCCTGCAGGCCTGGCTGGGGGATCGGCTGGGCGACCCGGAGGTGCCGCTGACCGCCGCCCCCCTCGGTGCCGAGCTCGGCATGGGCAATGCGCTCTTCGAGCTGCGCCGAGGCGACGCGGTCTGGGTCCTGCGGCGGCCACCCGCGGTGCTCAATGACAAGAGCGCGTCGAACATGGCCCGGGAGTACCGGATCCTGCAGGCCCTGGAGGGCTCGGCTGTCCCGCATCCGGTCGCCCGCGCGCTCGGCGAGGATCCCGCCGTCATCGGCGCGCCTTTCCTGATCATGGACAAGATCGACGGGTTCACGCCCGGATTCGTGCTGCCTGAGCCGTTCGCCTCCGACCCGGCGCTGCGGAACGATCTCGCGATGGCGTACGTCGACGCGCTGGTCGACCTCGCGGAGGTCGACTGGGAGGCGGCGGGCCTTCAGGATCTCGGCAAGCCGGACGGCTTCCTCGAGCGGCAGGTGCCGCGCTGGTTGGCGCAGCTCGGGCGCTACCAGGTACGAGACCTGCCCGAGCTCGACTTCGTCACCGACTGGCTCGAGCGCAACCGTCCGCAGATGGGCGCGCCGACGATCATGCACGGCGACTACAGCCCGTTCAACGTGATGGTCGCGCACGACCGTCCGGCCCGCCTCGCCGCGGTGATCGATTGGGACACCGGCACCATCGGCGACCCGCTGCTCGACATCGGCCACCTGCTGGCCCGGTGGACCAACCCGGGGGAGGAGCCGGTGCTCCAGTTCCAGGCCGGCGGTGCCGACCACTATCCGACGCGCGCCGCGATGGCGCAGCGATACGCGGAGCGATCAGGCCGTGACCTCTCCGCCCTGCCGTACTACGAGTGCCTGGCGCTCTTCAAGCTCGCGGTGATCCTCGAGGGCACCTATGCGCGCAAGTCCAGAGCCGGCGTGCCTGAGGCCGAGAACATGATGGGCGAGCTCGTCCCTCGGCTGACCCGCGCCGCTGCCGCGTTCGCGAGGGGTGAGCGGGCGTGAGCCAGGCCGACGTGGTGGCGAAGGAGTTCGCCGGAAAGGTCGTCGTCGTCACCGGCGGCAGCCGCGGCATCGGCCGGGCGGTCGCCACCGGCTTCGCGGCAGCAGGCGCGGACGTCGTCATCGCGAGCCGAAAGTTCGGCAACTGCGCCGCGCTGGCCACCGAGCTGGAGGGCTTGTACGGCGTCAGCTGCCTCCCGGTCGCCTACCACGCAGCGAAGTGGGAGGACTCCGAGCGCCTCGCCGACCAGGTGCTGGAGCGCTACGGCCGCTGCGACGTCCTGGTGAACAACGCCGGCATGTCGCCGTTCCACGAAGGCGTCGCGACGATCACCGAGGAGTACTACGACAAGGTGCTCGGGGTGAACCTCAAGGGTCCCTTCCGGCTCTCGGTCCTGCTCGGAGCGCACATGGTCGAGCGGGATGGCGGCGCGATCATCAATGTCAGCACGATCGGGTCGCTGCGGCCGGCGGCCCACGAGATCGTCTACGGCATGGCCAAGGCCGGGCTCAACGCCCTCACCATCGCGCTGTCGGGCGAGTTCGCGCCGTCGGTCCGGGTGAACGGCATCCTCCCGGGCGCCGTCGACACCGACATCGCTGCGGCCTGGTCGGCCGAGACGCGGGAGGCGGCAGCGCAGGGAGCGCCGCTGGGCCGTCTCGGCGTGCCGGACGACTTCGTCGGCCCCGCACTGTGGCTCGCGTCGGAGCGCAGCGCCTTCGTCACCGGGACGCTGATCCGCGTCGACGGTGGCACCTATCGACAGATGTCCTGAAGGACGCGAAGGAACGACACGAGAACGGAGGTTGGTTCGGATGTGGGATTTCAGCACGGAGCCTGAGTTCGAGGCGCAGTTGGAGTGGATGCGCGAGTTCGCGCGGGAGGAGATCGCGCCGTTGGATCTCGTCTGGCCGCACCACCACCACAAGGCGCCGGCAGCGTGGCTGAAGAAGGTCATCGACCCGCTCAAGGACCAGGTCCGGGCGCGGGGACTGTGGGCCTGTCACCTGGGCCCGGAGCTCGGCGGTCGCGGCTTCGGCCAGGTCAAGCTGAGTCTGATGAACGAGATCATCTCGCCGTACTCGTGGGGGCCGACGATCTTCGGCGTGCAGGGACCCGATACCGGCAACGCCGAGATCATCGCGCACTACGGCACCCCTGCCCAGCGCGCGAAGTACCTGCAGCCGCTCCTCGACGGTGAGTTGTTCTCGGCCTTCTCCATGACGGAGCCGCATGGCGGCGCCGATCCACTGGGCTTCACCTGCAGGGCCGTCCAGGACGGCACCGACTGGGTGATCAACGGACAGAAGTTCTTCACCTCCAACTCGGAGGAGGCCGCGTTCCTCATCGTCATCGCGGTGACGGACCCGGAGGCCGACCCGTACCGACGCATGTCGATGTTCCTCGTCCCGCGTGAGACGCCCGGCATCGAGATGACGCGGCGCACGCAGTACATGAACGAGGCGCCGGAGGCGATGGATCATGCGCTGTTGACCTACAGCAACGTGCGCGTACCGGCGGAGGGCCTGCTCGGTGAGCCCGGCCAGGGCTTCGAGATCGCGCAGACCCGCCTCTCGGGTGGGCGGATCCACCACGCCATGCGCGCGATCGGCCAGGCGCAGTACGCCCTGGACATGGCCTGTGAGCGCGTGCTGAGCCGTACGCTCCGCGGGCGGCCACTCGCCGAGCAGCAGTTGGTGCAGCAGTCGATCACCGAGAGCTACGCGCAGATCGAGCAGTTCCGGCTGTTCGTGCTGCGCACGGCCTGGCGGATCGACCAGGGGCAGGGCTATTCCCACGAGGTCCGGCGTGACATCGCCGTGGCGAAGGTGCTCTCTGCCAAGGTCGCGCACGACGTCACCGAGCGGGCGATGCACCTGCACGGCGCTCTCGGCCTGTCGAACGAGATGCCGTTCGGCGCGATGTGGTCGTTGTCGCCCGGCTACGGCATCTGGGACGGACCGACCGAGTCGCACCTGAGTTCGGCGGCACGCCTGATCCTGCGCGACCACCGGCCGGCCCAGGACGAGCTCCCCTCGCAGTGGCTGCCACGCCGGGTGGACGCGGCACGGGCGAAGTACGCCGACGCGCTCGCCGAGCAGGCGGCCACCGAGCAAGCCGGCTGACCGCAACCGGTCCGCATCGCCTAAGGTGCAATCATCTATCTAATGGATCGCGTGGAGGAGTGGACGTGAGCGGACTGTGCGACGGCCGAGTGGTGATCGTCACCGGGGCCGGTGGGGGGATCGGGCGTGAGTACGCGCTCGCGTTCGCGCGGCAGGGTGCCAATGTCGTGGTCAACGACCTGGGCGGCTCGCGCGACGGCACCGGCGCCTCGACCGGAGCTGCCCAGGCGGTGGTCGACGAGATCGTCGCCGCCGGTGGGGAAGCGGCGGCGAACACCGACGACATCTCGTCGTGGGACGGTGCGAAGCGCCTGATCGACCAGGCGGTCGAGACGTACGGACGGCTCGACGTCCTGGTCAACAACGCCGGCATCCTGCGCGACAAGATGATCGTGAACATGGATGAGACCGACTGGGACTCCGTCCTCGCGGTGCACCTCAAGGGAACCTTCGCCACCACTCGGCACGCCGCGGCGTACTGGCGCGGTGTCTCGAAGGCCGGAGGCGACGTCGACGGGCGCATCGTCAACACCACCTCGCCCTCCGGGCTCTACGGAAGCATCGGCCAGGGCAACTACGGCGCGGCCAAGGCCGGCATCGCGAGCTTCTCCATCATCGCGGCCCGCGAGCTCGGGCGGTACGGCGTCACGGTCAACGCGATCGCGCCCACGGCGCTCACCCGGATGACCGAGGACGTCGCCTTCATGGCCGACGCCGGCCCGGACGAGAACGGCTTCAACGAGATGGACCCGGCCAACATCGCCCCGCTGGTGGTCTGGCTCGGCAGCGCGCAGTCCCGCGGCATCACCGAGCGGGTCTTCTCGGCCTGGGGCGGCCGGATCTCCGTGCTCGAGGGCTGGGTCGCCGGCCCGAGCGTCGACCGGAAGGGCACCTGGGACCCCGCCGAGCTCGGGGAGGTCATCCCCGATCTGGTCGCGAAGGCGGCGGCGAACGCCGACGGCCTCGGCACGCGGCCCGCCTGATCCGCTCGGGCGCTGCTACTGAGCAGTCCCCTCGGGGATGCCGACGCGGGGGCGCTGGCCCGACGCGTTCACCGTCAGGGTGCCCTCGGCGAGGATCTCGCCGTCGATGCTGAGCACGCGACCGCGGGCGAAGTTGAGCCGGCGGCCACGTCGGATGCAGGTGCCCTCGACGATCACCTCCGGGCCCCTGGCCACGGCCATGAACTGCACGCTCAACGCGACAGTGGTGAACCGGTTGCCGAGGTTGAAGTCATGACCTGCGACCACGGCGCCCGACCCGATCGTGTCGATGGCACTGCAGAGGACACCGCCGTGGAAGATCCCGTCGTGGGCCGAGAGCCTGTCGGCGTACGGCAGGCGGGCTCGGACCAGGCCGGGCTCCCATTCGAAGATGTCCAGGCCCATCTCCACATTGAACGGGACGTGCTTGCTCCAGTGCTCCTGGAACCAGCGGGCCTGACCCTCGGCCTCCTCGGGACTCAACACGGTGGGTACTCCTCGATGTCAGGCGGGCACGGTGGTGGCCCGATGGCCAAAACAGGCTATATCATCTAACGATATTGTTCGACGAGTCGGTCTCGCCGGGCGTGGAGGAGTCTGGATGACGCTGGACACGGTGGCGCTGTGGAGCATGGCGTTCGACGAGGTGCCATGGAGGGAGGCGCGGGAGTCGCTGGTGGCAGCCGAACGCGAGGGCTGGGGCACGCTCTGGCTGCCCGAGTCGTTCGGCCGCGAGGTCGTCTCTTTGGCAACGGCGTGCCTGGCCTCGACCTCCAGCATGGTCGTAGCCAGCGGCATCGCGAACATATGGGCGCGCGACCCGCTGGCCCTGCGCAGCGCCCAGCAGCTGCTTGGGGAGGCGTATCCGGAGCGCTTCCTCCTCGGGATCGGCGTCAGTCATCCCGGCGTCGCGAAGCGGCGCGGCGGTGCCGCCGGGTCGGCCGAACTGACCCCGCTGCGCCGGCTGCGTGGCTACCTCGAGGACATGGATGCCGCGCCGTACCGGGGCTACGAGTCCGGGCCGATGCCCCGCGTGATCGCGGCGCTCGGTCCTCGGATGCTGGAACTGGCGCGCGACCTGACCGACGGTGCGCACACGTACACCTCACCGGTCGCGCACACCTCGTGGGCGCGGCAGGTCCTCGGACCGGACAAGTGGCTCGTCCCCGAGGTGAAGGTCGTGCTCGGCCGGTCCGCGAGCGACGCTCGCGAGCTCGCTCGCCGCTTCCTGCCGGTACGGCTGCCCGCGTACCGCGCCAACCTGCTGCGCTCCGGCTTCGAGGAGGCGGACCTCGACGGCACTCCGAGTGACCGACTTGTCGACGCCCTGGTGGCCCACGGCGACGTCGACGCCGTCCGCGCGCGGGTCGAGGAGCACCTGGCGGCCGGCGCGGACCAGGTGGCCCTGAACGTTCTGGTCGAGCCCGGCCGTACGCCGGCCAGGGAGTGGGCGCAGCTCGCGAGCCTGGCGACACTGCCGAAACCTGCAATAGTTATATGAGTTAGATTCTTGTTGAGCCTGTCGACCGGAGGAGAGCCATGCGACCACTGACCGACGACGTCCGCGCCCACCTGGAGTCCTGGGACGGCGTCGTCGCCGCGCCCCGGGACGCGGCGACTGTCATCGTCCTCCGCCGGGGTGGCAAGGGGCTCGAGGTGCTGCTGATGCGACGCCAGCGATCGATGGCGTTCGCTGGGGGCATGCACGTCTTTCCGGGTGGCTCGGTCCAAGCGACCGACAGCGAGCCGGTGCGCTGGGTCGGCCCCGCGCCGGAGGAGTGGGCGCAGCGCTGGGGCTGTGGCGTGGACCAGGCTCGTGCCCTGGTCGTTGCCGGCGTCCGCGAGACCTTCGAGGAGACCGGGATCCTGTTCGCGGGGCCCGGGCCCGACTCGCTGGTGGGTGTGTGCGCCGGCCCGGAGTGGGACGAGGCGCGACGCGCGCTGGAGGCCGGCGAGACCACGATGGGCGCCTTCCTCGCCGACCGGGACTTGGTCCTGCGCGCCGACCGCCTCGGCCCGTGGGCGCACTGGGTCACTCCCGAGTTCGGGCCTCGCCGCTTCGACACCCGCTTCTTCGTCGCCGTCCTGCCCGAGCAGCACCTGGAGCACACCCACGGCTCGGAGGCCGACGTCTCCTTCTGGATCGACGTCGGGGAGGCCCTCGCCGGTGCCGACCGAGGGACGATCGCGATGATGGCGCCGACCCGGCACAACCTGGAGCTGATCGCCGCGGCGGGTCCTGACGGAGTGACCCGGGTCGTCTCCGGCACCGGCCGCCGGATCCCGACCATCCAGCCGCGGGTGGTCGAGGTCGACGGCCAGCCCTGGCTGACGTCCGGTGAGGAACCCGTGACCTCCCATGAGGCGGGACCTGGGACGAGAGACATGAGGGCGGCTCGATGAGCTTTCTCGAACCGGAGCTGCAGGAGCTGGCCCGCAGCGTGCGCCAGCAGGCCTGGCGACGGCTGGCCGAACGGGACGCCGAGCTGGACCGTACCCAGCGATTCTCGCCCGAGACCTGGGCCGACGTACGCGAGCTGGGTCTCGTCGGCCTCCCCTTCCCCGAGGAGGAGGGCGGTGGTGGTGCGCACCCGCTGGCCTTCATCGTCGCCCTGGAACAGGTCGCCTACGCCTCCGCGGTCGCCGCGCTCTACCCCGGGACCACGATCCAGGTGGCGCGAGCGCTCCTGGACCACGGGCAGCCGGTGATACGCGAGCGGTGGGTCAAGCGCCTGATCGCGGGCGAGGCATTGGCCTCCTGGGCCTTCACCGAGCCGCAGACGGGCTCGGACCCCAAGCAGCTCGCCACCAAGGCGCGCCGTGACGGCGATGGCTGGGTGCTGGACGGCGCCAAAGCGTTCATCTCCTACGCCGGGGTGGCCGAGGTCGCGCTCGTCTTCGCTGTCGACGAGACTGGTGCGACCTGCGCGTTCCTCGTCGAGACCGGTCAGCCCGGTTGGCAGCCGGAGCGTCCGGTGGAGGTACTCGCCTACGGCGCCGCGGAGGCGCGGCCGGTCCGCTTGGACGGCGTTCGGGTCCCGGCCGAGGGCCTGGTCGGCGCAGTGGGTGACGGCTTCAGCGTCATGCTCGCCGGCGAGGCGCTCGGCAAGCTGCGGATCGCGGCCCTCAACGTCGGCGTCGCCCAGCGCGCGATGGACGAGGCCACGCGCTACGCGTTGCAGCGCACCCACCGCGGCACCGCGATCGGGGACAAGTTCCCCACTATCCGCACGCTTCTGGCCGACATGAGCGCATCTGTGCTCGCGGCCCGGGCCGCGTTGTACGACACCGCGCGTCGTCTCGGCGAGGGCGCCGAACTCGCCGGCCCGATCGCCGCCCTGCGCCTGGTCACGGCCCGTGCCGCCACCGAGACGACGAGTGCTGCTCTCCAGGTGTGCGGCGCGTACGGTCTCAGCCGAGAGATGGCCGTCGAACGCCTCTATCGGCAGGCGAAGTTCTACGAGGTCGCCCAGGGCTCGCTGGAACTGCAGCGCGTCATTGCGGGCAAGGCGGTGCTGACGGGCTTCACCGACGACCGCTTCGAGCGCTGGAAGGACAACTGATGACCGAGGCCACGACCGCTCAACCCTCCGTGGTGCGCTACTCCGTGCACGGGGGCGTCGCGACGATCACGCTCGACCGCCCGGAGGCACGCAACGCCCTCAATGCCGCCATGGTGCTCGAGGCGGATGCGGCCTTCACGGCTGCGGAGGAGGATCACGAGGTGGCGGCGATCGTGCTGACCGGTAGCGATCCGGCATTCTGCGCCGGGCTGGACATCCGGGAGTTCAACGCGACCGGGCGCCCGCCTGCCGGAGTCAACGATCTGATCCAGCGCGTCCCGGTCCTGACGAAGCCGACCATCGGGGCGATCAACGGTGCGGTCATGACCGGCGGCCTGGAGCTTGCGCTGGGCCTTGACATCCTGATCGCCTCCGAGCGGGCCGTCTTCGGCGACACGCACGCGAAGGTCGGCATCCTTCCCGGCGGCGGCATGACGGCGCGGCTCCCGCGGGCGGTGGGCCAGCGGCTTGCCCTCGAGATGTCTTTCACCGGCCGGTTGCTCAGTGCGGCCGAGGCGCTCCAGCACGGCCTGGTCACGCACGTCACGGCGCACGACGAGCTCCTGGGCAGGGCCCAGGAGCTGGGTGAGGCCGTCGCGAGCCGCAACGGCGCCGTCGTGCGGGAGCTCAAGCGGCTCTACCTGGTCAGCCTCGACGCGACCATGGGTGAGGGTCTCGAGCACGAGATCGCCGAGCGCGACGCTCGGCGGGCGCGTGGCCAGCAGTTGGTGCCGGCCTCGGAGCGCGTGCCGCTCAGCTGAACGTCTCCGGTCGGCCCGGGCTGACTGCCGTCGTCCGACCGGACGGCGGGTCAGTCGAGCGGCTCGACCGGCAGCGCCCGACGCATGATCTTGCCGTTCGCGTTGCGCGGCATCGCCTCCAGGAACTCCCACATCACCGGCACCTTGAACCCGGCCAGCCGCTCGCGCCCGTACGAACGCAGTGTCTCGGGATCAGGCGTCGCGCCGGGAGAGGGGACGATGAACGCCTTGATCGTCTCGCCGAGGCGCCGATCGGGCACGCCCACCACGACGACGTCCTGGACGTCGGGATGGGTGGCGAGGACCTGCTCGACCTCGACCGGGTAGACGTTCTCCCCGCCGCGGATGATCTTGTCGCCTCGTCGGCCGACCAGGTACAGGTACCCCTCCTCGTCGATCCGGCCGAGGTCGCCGGTGTGCTGCCAGCCCTCCTCGTCGACGAGGAAGGAGTGCGGGCACCGGACCCAGACCTCGCCGACGCCGTCGGCGTCGGGCTCGTGGATCTTGAGTTCCCCTCCCGGGGCGGCGCGGCCGACCGACTTGAGCAGGTGCTCGCGCCCGTTGATCGCCGCGCGGTGATCGGCGGGGCTCAGCGTGGCGACGGGCGACCCCTCGGTCTGGCCGAAGAGGTTGACGAAGTCCACGTCCGGCATGACCTCCTGGACGCGACGCATCGTGTCGGGGTGGATCGGCGAGGCGCCGTAGCCGAGGGTGCGCAGCGTGCTCGACTTCAGCGCGTCGGCCGCGAGCAGAGCCTCGAAGACCGAGGGGATGGTGACGCACTGGGTCGGAGCCGCGGCGTCCACCTGGCGCCACGCGTCGACGGAGAAGGCCGGAAAGAGCACGACGGCGGCACCGCTCCCGAGAGCGACGGCGATGTTGCCGAGTCCTCCGACGTGGTGGAAGAGCGAGGTGGTCACGACCCGATCGCCGGGCTTGATGCCGAGGAGATAGCCGTTGACGTCGGCGCGACGTCCGAGAGGGAATTCGCGGACGGCCACGCGCTTGGGGCGCCCGGTGGTCCCTGAGGTGTGCATGACCAGCGCCGTGGCATCCGGGTCGTCGTTCGGCCGCAGATCGGTAGTGCCGGCGATGTCCGCGTCGACCAGCACGACGCGCTTGCCGGTCGCCTCGGCGA
>Ga0131853_10003458_pt1 | contig 28311 bp, 13 predicted proteins | sample TergutLab28metaG_FD_92764 | JGI IMG/M metagenome (GOLD analysis project Ga0131853, IMG submission 92764) | Labiotermes labralis P1 segment gut microbial communities from Petit-Saut dam, French Guiana - Lab288 P1 (version 2) (version 2) | ecosystem: Host-associated > Arthropoda: Insects >...
GAAAAAAAAACACGCAAAAAAAAAAAAAGAGAGAAAAAAAACCCCCCGACACAGGGCCCGGGGGGCGGAAAAATTAATTGGGGGCTGGGGGGGGGGGGGGGGGGAAAAAGGGGGGGGGGGGGGGGGGGGTGCTGATAAGTCCTTAGCCCGACCAGAAAGGAAACAAGCTACAACAACCAAACTCGGGATTTATTCAACATACTCCCCACGAAGTACACTACTTAGTCCGTTGCTCTAACTTTTGCAAGGGACAAAAAAATTCAGAAAGTTGTCCGTCCAACCAGGTCTCCGCAGCAGCAATGACCTCTGCGTCGGATAAAAAATGGCGACCTTTCAATTGTTTTTTAGTCCAGAGAACAGGTGGTAGTTCGACGGGGGCAGATCCGGATAATGGGGTGGGTGATCAAGACAATGGAAGCCCAGGTAGGCCAGTTTCTTCTGGATTACAAGTGACCGGTGACCTGAGGCATTGTCGTACAAGAACAAGACCACTTTGGTGAACTTCCCGGGTCGTTTTTCCTTCAAAATGCCCTTCAATTGTACTAGCAGAGAAGAGTAATACTCCGCGTTGATATTCTGGCCCTTTGGAAGATAATCGATGAGGAGGATGTCGTCTTGATCCCAAAAAATCGAGGCGAGAACTTTTTGCAGCGGATTTTTGCACTCGGAATTTTTTGGGGCGGGGTGAGCCGCTATGCCGCCATTCCATTGATTGTTGCTTTGTCTCCGGGTCATAATGACATAACCACGTTTCGTCCATGGTCACCAATCGCGACAGGAAATCATTTGGATCGCGCCGAAAAAATTCCAAAAGTTGCTCACACGACTGGCACCGTTGAGGTTTTTGATCCGCGTTCAGGCATTTCGAGACCCACTTCGCGGAGAGCTTCCCATGTCGAAATCTTCATGAATGATGGACCCAACCCTCTCACGTAAGATGCCCAGTTGCACAGCTATTGATTTTGCCGAAATCCGGCGGTGTTCCAAGATTAGCTCGTGAATTTGATCAATAATCTCCGGGGTGGTCACTGTTTTGGGTCGTCCAGGACCAGGCGCATCACAGGCGAAAAAATCATCACATTTAAACTGGGTCACCCAGTTTTGACGGTGGCATACGACGGTGCATGTTCCCCTAATTTTTCTGTCAGAATGGCGTGAATTTCCTTTGGCGCCTTGCCTTGCAGGAAAAAAAAACTTGATGACAGCTAGCGTGTCCATGTTGTTGATATCGCGCTCGTAGCCTGACATGCTTCCTTACAGCCTCTGTAACCAGAAAAGACTTACAATTCAGCATATGAACAGACTCCTCTTCCCATTGACACTACCGATTCCATCCTACGACATCAGGAATTAGGTCGGGCTAAGGACTTATCAGCACCCCCTCATACTGTACTACTGCACTGTGTACAGGTAAAAATGTACTGTACTGCTGTGCTGTGTGCAGGTACAAATGTACTGTGCTGCTCTTCTGTGGTCAAGCACTATCTGAAGTATCACCTTTCCTCATCTAAATGTTTTTTTATTCTTGTGTGACACTGGGCTTTGGGACTTGGCTTGAAGCACACTAGCTTAACCTTGGAACACAGGATGTTAGGGATGGACAGTAATGAGGCATTTGATGCACTATATTGAGACAAGTGCAAATTGCTTTCATTATTCTTTCTTCACATCTCTTAATATTACACCATATTACATTCCCTTTCTTTCTTTATTTCCTTCTTTTATTCTCTCTTTCTTTGCTTCCTTCCCACCTTGTTTCTTATACTTTTTACATCTCCATACACGACTTGTCGCTAGCTGCAGAAATACTTGAACGTGATACTGGGAGCAAAACTTGCACTTGCCCTATCAACATGTATACTAACAATGCTCAGTAACCACCACACAATAAATAATTGATTTTTTTTCACAAAATATGATCAGTTCTTAGATATTGTGTAAGCTTTATGAATTTCATAATAGTTGTTTGTATACATCATAATGATAAACACTCCAGTGCATTATGAGAGGAGGAAATGAGGATAATTCAGATATGTAAAACTGCAAGAAAGGTATGCGAAGTTACAGAACCATCTCAACTTGCAGTGTAGTATTCTGTCACAAAAACTTGTGGTACTCACAACAAAACCATACAAATACATTAATTTAAAATAATTTACTACAAGTTATTAGAAATGAGATCAAAGTCCAGATGGTAAATAAATCACAATCATCAGATACTTCTTAAAGATTCTTGCACCATCTTGTAATCTGTTTGCTGCTAAAACATTCCAATATTAATGTACAATAATCTGTATAGATTAACATGCTTTATATGCAAATTTGAACTTGACCATTTTACATTATTCATTGCAATGTCATTCTGGTGTTACCAGACTTAAATTTAAACACATCATGTTAAACATTAACACTCAAATTGTTAATAGCATATTTACCCAAACACAAAGTACACTATAATTTTTAAATGTAAAATTAAACTGTATAACCAACAAATCAAGGCTCAGTTTCCAGTAGGGAAAAACATATTTTTTTGTCTTCCAGTACGTCCGTGTTAGTGCTTGAACCCATTAGATGAGTAATGGGGCTTCTGCTGTCGGGGTACAGTGGTCATGGTGTGAAAGTGACCACTCACTTCCATCTAACGATGAGTCAAGAATGTTGGCAGCTGTACCTCTGCTTCTGCATACTCATGTTTGGTGTGCACAGGGACAACTTTATCAAACTGAAGGGAAAGAATTTTATTTATCAGTTGCATATCAGAGTAGGTTTTATGTACCTGCCTGATGACACAAGCAGAGCTACCTGCCAGAACACAGTGCTTAGTAATCACAACAAGACAAGAAACAGTGTTCATTGTATGTTCCAGTGTACAAACACAACTTCACCACTAAACTTGTTTGATTGTAGCATATAGCAGAGTAGCTCACAGAATAAATTCTGTATGAAAATAACGTATTACAACGTTTTGGCAGCTCTTTCGGTTATGAACAGCAATTATGTTTGGGTAAATATGACATTTTTCCCATAATTTTAAGTTTCAAAGGCTCTGAGCTTCACACTATGCCCATAATACTGAAAAGTCAACAGAATGAGATACTCATTCTTTAATACCTCATGCAACATTACAACACTCTTTAGAATGAAGTTAATTTGTTTTATATAAGCATACTGTATAGATATCTAGAACAACAATGGAAAACCCACCAACAATTTACATCAACTTGCTCAAATACAGGATATATATATGTATATATATACTTACAATTTCATTTTATCTGTTCACAATACCACAGTAAATGCTTTTAAACAGCTTGTGACATCTGATGTCAGTGCTGCAATGGGCAGTTTAATGACATTATATATTCCAAAAATTACTGGAAGTGTGTTCACTACAGAACTGAGATTGTTCTGCTACATTTTCAAAGTGAATATGATCCAAGGAAAGTGAATATGACATGTGGGGGGGGGCATACAAATGCTCTTTCAGAGTTTTGGGGAGAAAGTGTTACTGGGTCCCACTCATTAACATTTAACAATGATTCCACTTGACTAGTGTAGTTATTAAAGTCAAAGACTGGAAGTTTGTTTGAACTTAAAATATTGATATTATTAGTTCTGTCAGTGTGACCGGACTTCAGAACATCAAAGCACGAAATAATGAAGCTTCATAATTTTTCGCTATAGTTGTCTGCTGAGTTACTAGAGAATAAAACTAGCAAATTCATGTAAAAGGAGAATCTGTAACAGTATGGGCCATCTAATTAAATGAGAGTGGTATGACACAAAAGTAATGCAACTAACAGAAGAAAAAGGAACAGAAGGAAATGATGAAACTAAAGATGGGAAGTACAGATTATTTATCATTAAAATTTGAGACTGAAATTCTGGAATTAATATTATAATCTACATCATGACTCATTCTGTCCATGAAAGATAAGTATGATGAACAAAAAATTAAACTTTCAGAAAGAACGAAAAACATTTGAGTAAAAATGATCTTAATATACCGTAACATTTACAAATACATGATTAGTAGAAAATATTCTTTGTTAACAAATCACTGCACTGTAGAAACCACACATCATAATTAGAGAACAAAGTGTGTTAAAATAGGGGTGAAATTAATGATAATACATTCTGTGAATTAATATAAAAGAGGAAAGACAAAAGAGAGAAATAGGTACCATATGGCTAGATATCATCAATTAAAAGGAAATAAACTTACATTACAAAGCTTGTAGAAAATTTGACACGTGAGGATAAAAACTTGTATTTTTTATGTTTAACCATTAAGCCTTTCTAACATAACCTACTTTAGACACAAAACAAATTAATTCCTGCCAACAGGAGTTTTGGATTAGATTAAAAAACACATAACTTCTCTTACACCTGTTTGTACAATTACCAGTCATAGAAATTTAACTCAGTTAACAGTTTAACTCAGTAATGATCCTCTCCTCTCATTTTCAAAACTGCTATAACAGACAAGGGCCTGATCCAAATTAATTTATGGCATTCATGGAGTTATATGCAGTAAGACAGACACTGCATCACTGCAGACCTGTTAACATTTTGAAAAAGATTAATAAGTGGGACACAATACACTGGAGTTCCAAAGTTTCTATTAAATGCAATTATTTATAAAGCAGGCAATGGAGACTATTTGAATGTCTGAAACATAAACTGTTCCTGTTCAATAGCACAGTCTTCGTTTGAAAGATAAATGTAAAATTAAAAATTCTGGGAACTTATTTCTTATTTAGATAAATCTTCATTCTTTAGACTGTTGTTTGTCATTATGAAAAGACAAATTCTCCATTTTATATAATTCAAAATCACTTATGGTATTTTTCAGTAAATAACATGTATATTATTCATGGCATATTAACTTTCAAATGTATGTGTACTGCACAGAATATATTCAGAAAACCAGACAGGATGACAGGCTATTTTTATGGACAGAAATGTGTTCATGCAGAACATCTTTAGCACAATATAAATGTACAGTATTACCATCAGCTGAGCAACAGTCACTTGCTCATTTTCTCATAATGTCTATCCTCAGCAGTTGGTCATTTTACTGTTGCATTTTTTTGATTGGTTATCTTGTTAATACTATTAGGACTGAGAATGCATGAATGTACTGCTGAGAAGCAAAAGTATGACAACAATAATTTTCAAAATTTAAATTTCTGATGTGCAGTTAACAAAATCTTACTTCAGACACCTGGTGATGTATGATACAAAGAGTCATATAATGAAACAAACACACACTAAATAATTATTTTGCAAGTTAACACTTCACTCGACAGTGTACTGAATATCCAGCCATGGTCAGATGTTTGCTTTATCCAACCAGGTCATCTCACCACCCATTCATTTACAATAAACATGCCCATTACTGTGGACATTACCTGGAAACCTGGGTGTTTAAACACAACACTTCACACACTGGATCTGTTTGTGTTATTAGGTGCAAGGGTCCATACACAGATGGGACCCTTACAAAAGGATATGTTGTGCTGTAACTAAAACATACATGTTGCTCAGTGGGAGACAGGATTAGAAGAACTGGCACGTTCCATATATATATATATAAAATGAGAGAGAGAGAGAGAGAGAGAGAGAGAGGCAATGCCCAAATGAACGGTCATGTTTATGGGAACACAATGTCATTAAAAACATTTACATTTAGTTTATTCATTTAACTTGTTCTGCATTGTTCATAAGTTAGATCTGAGGTTCGAAGGCAGTGACTATGAGAAATACTGTCATTTTGGATGTAACACCATACGTCACTTCCAACTTCAGGGTAGGAAAACACAAAGTACCCTAAGATGAAGGCAGGAGGTTCCTCTGAAATACTGGTACATTTTTACCAAACTACACAGTTTCACCTCCAAACTATTTATAGTTACGAGCATACTTAGCAAATACTGAATCCAAAAATCATTAAGGAATGTCAATATGAATGAATGAATCGTATGCACAAAATATCTATGGAGTTTCAAGTGAAAGCTGCAAGCCTTAATGGGCTTTATACTTTACATTACCAGTGCAGACAATTTTTTGTACAATGTCTAATTTGAAGTTCTCACAGTGGCAACTGTGACCTGACCTCACATAGTTTGTTAGAAGTGTACTTATGCTTGAGGGGAGCATGGACATCCATCATTATGGTACACCAATGGTTCCTTGAAATGCCAATGCACTTCTACCAGAATGCATGGGCATCACACCACAATTATAAGAAGACACTGTTTTAGGAAAATGGTAGTACAAAGTGTTGTTTGAAGCACATATAACCTGATGGTTACATTCCAGTGTAATGGACCAGCCTTAATTTTCCAACTACCATTGTTGTATATGCTATAGACCAAATTTCAGTGAAATCTTTTACAGAGGTTGTGAGATTAAACATGAAGTCAGGTAAGCATTATGTCCCTCCTATGGGGTACATATATGTCCTGTGTGCACCGAACACACGGTACATATATATACCATGTGTTCGGTGCACAAGGTACATATATGTACCTTGTGTACTGAACACACAAAAACTATTTGTTTTCTCCTGCACCCAGCTAAGTGATGGACAGAGCAAGGGAGGAAGGATGTGAGCTAGTAAAGCCCACTGTACTCCACAAGGATGTACAATGAAGAATGGGAGAGTAATATCAAAAAAACACTCCAAACACCTTCATCATAACTCTTTACAATTGACCAAGTTTTGTTGAAACAGTTCTGCACCATCATTACACTGGATATGATAATTCCCACATAGATGTTCTGCGACTGAACCCTCAGTTATGAGGTTAGAAAGTCAGTGGACAAATACCAAAGGTATGGTATGACCTCAATTGTGTATATAAGTAGGGAACAGGGATCTTTTCAGTTAAAGTTTACAGCTTTAGGTAATAAAGATATTTTTGTGTAAAACAAAGTTCCCATTATTGGGCATGAAGTTATCATTAATATAGATAAAATTATAGCAAGAAGCTGCAAATAGGGTATTATAATCTTCATATTTTGCATAATCTGCATATTATTTTACTGTTTATTGAGGTAAAACTAAATACACTTACTAGGCAATATATATCTTGTTATTTCATATTATCTCCAAAATGCTTTGGTTCAGATTATGAGGAAGACAAAATACAAGGGGACATATGTAAGTGTGTAACCATGCAGGAGAGTGCTAGGTATGCACCTCACCATACACCAGATAGTGCAGCTTCAGAAACTGTCTTTGTTCAACATTAACTGTAGTGATTAAAGCTGAACGGAAACTTTCACCATTTGCAGGACAGTTTCCAAATGGCATGACTGTCCTTGGAAATATGCTGAAGGCAGACATGCACAAAGTATCAGAGGAACTTGCTACTCCATCATTACTCTCATGATGGATGAGGCAGGTTCCTTTAAAACTGCACGCGGTTAAATGGCATACAGCCTTTGTCTGCTGGTACACACAAACAGAACCCTACACTGTACGTGCATTCAATTACAGCCTGTGAGAATGTGTACTAACACACAACACATACAAAAGTTTGCTAGGTAAGACTGTGTTTTAAAAACATTCAAATACGGCACGAATCACCCTAATATTACAGTCTGTTAAACACAGCAGCATATAAAATTCAACGTAAAGGAAAAAGAAAACTCAAGAGCTGAGAATTACAAAGAGTCGTACATCTAAAAGCATGGATGAAGAGAAGAAATTTAAAAATATTTTTCCTCTTTACTGGCTTTTTGACAGTAAGATCCATTAATTAATTACTTAATTAATTAGTGATTTATATAACGATGGTCTCAAGTAGCACTGAATAATGGAATTAGTGAATTGTGAATTGATAAGGATGTGGAAGTAAGCAGTAATGGCATCATTTACATTACTAAATATCCCAGAAGAACTATGGAAAACTACAAGAAACATCAGTGAGGACCTCCCCAAATACAAAGCACTAAACTGTGACTTCTGATGAACATTCTATTTTGAAATTGGTTTGGTTCAGATGCTACTCAGCTTTATAGCCAGTACATAACTGGATATTTTTCTCTGTGGAAAAAGTTGACCGTTCACTTTCATCTACATGACCAGTATGTCTTCATGATGGAGATATTTTGCATTTACCCTCGTATGAAGTATGTATTCTACTAGCCTGCATTTGAATAATGACATACAGCCAAGAAAGTTACAGAAGTACGTGTGCTTAACTGGACACTGCCTTATGATCATGATGGAGGAGTACAGGGCAAACTGTGCATGTTAACCTTTGCACTGAATGTTAACTTCATGCCCTGGCCACTTTGTCACTTGGAAATGGAAGAGGCCAGGTGGGTCCAGAGCTATTCCAGGTGCTGTGAATAGACAATATTTACCATATTTGTTCATGCAGCCCATAGTGTAGTCACTTATTGACTGAGATATTCCGGTTTCTTTTCAAATACTAACTTTCTATTTAAAAGTAGTTTCATATGAAGTTTCTTGGGTTGGGTTACCAACTTCTATTTACCACATTTTTTTGAGTAACTTTGGAAGGTTTGTGTTGTGGATCATATATAGTGGATCTACAGACGGATTTCACCATATCTCCCCCAAGGTGCAACACACTTGCCACCAAAAACTACCAGCACTTAGAAGACAGTAAGGTAAAGGCACAAATCTAGAACCATCTTAGCCAGCAACATGTTAATCCAAATACACAGATTAATGACAAATTTTAGTTAATTGTAACATTTTAAACAGTGTGTTAAGCCAGAAAAGCTCGGAATCTGGACACATCAGTATCAGATTTACATGTCCTCATAGTTTACTTGTCTTCATGGAAGTTGAAGCCTTACAAGACAAATATTCATATAAATTAGTTTACACAATGTGCCCCAGTTTTATCACCTTCTCGGATAACTTGCAACACCATTCATCTGTGTCTCTACAACTCAGTGTGCCAGCAATTTCACCTCTCTGTAGTTGAAGCAACATAAAAGCCCTCTTAACAAGCTCCCTGCCAAGGCAATCACTGGTGCCCACTACAGACATTTTACTTCATGTCATGGCAGTAGGCAGTGCCCACTGCACACACTTTACCCATGCCATGGCAATGACCAGTTTCTGATATATAATGCTTGGATATATTTTCATATCACTGGCATGTGTTCACTGCTTGTTTGCAGGCTGTAAGTCCACTACAGCTTTTGGGTTTTGAAACATTTGATGGTATCTGTGATTATTCACAACTGCACATAAAAACTTCTCCCTCATAATTTGGCCTGGGACAGGGAATATCAAAACTTGTCGTCAGTTGGTGCCTTGAGACCTCCAAAAAAAAGTAAAACTCATGAATATGGATCATTATAAATACAAAATTCATGAGCAAGTTTTCTTTTATTCCTTAAAGAGAATGACTGTGTCACACTGCCAACCAAGGAGCACATTCTGTGACGTACTCATTACATGGATTAATATAAATAGGATAAATGCTGGTGCTCTTAGAAGGCTAGTCCAGTTGGATGTGCAGTGAACTGGTACAGTACACTGACAAACCTGTACAATGTACCGAAAAATGTGTGCAGTACAACTGACTAACAAAGTGGTACAGTACACTGAAGAAGTGTTACTGTCTACTTACAAACTAGTACAGTACAGTCACAAAATGGCACAGAAACAAAAAAAAAATTGTACATTATGTTGACAGATTGTACAGTATTTATTGTCTTAAAACCAAAGATTCTTAAAATATTCAACACAACAGGTTTAAGACTGCTTGTCTGTTACAAATTTGAGAAAAGTTGCTTAAAAATTTTGATGGTTGTTCTTAGAAAGATGCCTAAATTTAAAGATAAACTACTACCAGTGTATTTGTATTATGTGTAAGTTATGTAGTTATTTAATTGGGGAAACTCTTGTCAAAATATCTGATGTTTGTTTTTAATGGGTGCTCAGTTCAGTTTTAGAGCAGTAACAATGATTAGGAAATTATAACATGCCTATTTTATCTTAACTGCAACTTGTAGGTTATGTCTTCAAAGATTTATCAGACAAGCATAGGTATTAACATTACATTCTTGTAAAATGATATCATGTACTTTGTAAAATAAGTGCTAATGTTTTGGACAAAACTGCTGCATCCAAAACGCTGGAGCCTCCCTACCGAACTACACGGTGTCACATCTTACAAGCATATAATCTTAATACTCAAAGCTTGTGAGAACCTTAAATTTCATGTTTACAAATTGAGTACTAAATTCCAGTTATTTACCTGAACAGCCACTTTCTTTGAAACATTATTCCTCTGTTAGTCTGTGCAGCAATGAAACTAAAATACAATTTTACATGCACATTTGTCATCACTGTTTTTATCATGTGTATGGAACCAGAACCACTGTCAGATGATAACAGTATGCACTTTTACAGCTAGGTGGGGTCACTCTATGTGTTCTCATATCAGCATTCTTGTTCTTCAGAATAGTGTCCAAATTCATTGCTGGTTTAGATAGCTGTTACTGGCATTTTATTTCTGCAAAGAAGGTTGCAGTAACTCACAAAGCAAAATAGATTACTTTAGATCTCTTTTCTGCCTACATTTCTTCTGTACAAAAAAAGTGTCAGCACTCTGAACCATTGTGTGAACATGGCTATAATTTTCAGAACATACTCCTCAAAGGTTTATGCAAGAGCAACAAATTTTTATGTGTTTTATAGAAAATAAAATACATCCCTACTTCTTATGCTCTGTAGCGAATTTGTCATACAGTTTCCTTCTTCGGCGAATAATGGGATATTTGAAGAGCAGAACCATCATATTTCTTCTTTCCACACAATTGATGGCAATGTGAACCACAATACTGCAGCACAGATCAGAAAACAAGGCAACAAGTGGCATAGCTAACGTACAGCCAACATATGCAGAGCACAGGAGCCCACTGCAACAAATTACTGTTCTTATACCCACTGAACACCAACCACGATTTGGGAGACTTAAAGTATATTTGCAAGAACTCAATTTTGCATGAACAGGCTTCAGCACTGCCAGCCCCTGTATAAGATCTCCTACATAGTTCAGCGACAGCAAGCAAAATGTAATATCTCACTTTCTGAGACTTTGTTTTGTTAGATAATTTGTAGAGGTTTACTTTATGGGCAACTTCTTCATCTGTCATTGGTTGATTACTAAATGCCCAAATCTTTGATATGGCATTATTTTATGAAAAGTATCATAAGTTTGTCTTTGGTAGCACAACAGTTTGTTGGTAGGTTGGCGATGCTGATACACAGTACAATTATTTGAAGTTAATATTTTTAATATCAGTTTGACAAAATAAATTCTCAAATTAATCAATGAATTTCAGGGATGCAAACAATGAAATGTTTTATTAGAAACTTGAAAAGATAAATTCTCATATTCATTAACAATTTTGAAGGATGCAAACAGTGAACAAATACCTGGATTTCCCGAACCTCCTGAAAAATGACAAAATTAGGCATTTTAAACCTATGCGCATATCTCAACAAAGCATATCTGGAAGTGGTACATCCTCATTTTCCAGTCAGTTTGTTCATGCAGGTTTCTTGATAATAAAGGCTTAACAGAAAAATATTGACTAAGCAATATTCAGAATCACTTCTTTGTTTGGAAAGTGAATTTTCCATCATGTATTCTGTTTGCATGTCTATTTACTCTTACGATAATGCTGATCAGTGGTACAAGGTCATTTAGGAATGTAAATGTAATAAGGGATCTACAACAGAAATTCAATGGGCCAAGCCAGGCTGAATGATCATGCTGTTTTATCAAACACTAAGAAGCAGCCACAAAGATATAAAATAAATTATGTATGATTCTGCAAATGTAATGGCAAACAGGACTTTTTAAATTAGGAAGTGAAGAGTTTCTTTGAAAAACACGAGAACTTAAACTGCACATCAGGTGGGAGCCTGGAGAGAGAAACTGAGCACCTAACAACAGACCTTCAGGAAAAATGGGTGCAGCAAACAGGACAGCAACTGGGCCTCTTATGCTGCCACCCCCCCAAAAAAACAGTGTGGAAAACCTCCTCATGTACCCTTGCAACCATAGCAGGATTCTACCTCCAACAAAATCAGCTAGTTGCTTGTCAGGCATAAAACCAAGAATATTAATATCCTGATGAAGAAAACAACAAACTTGAACCAATCACAGAGAGCTTGATCCTGACTGCATCCCACGCAAGTGTGGCAAGCTGTCAGAGAGCTTGAACCTGACTGCATCCCACACAAGTGCGGCAAGCTGTCAGAGAGCTTGGTCCTGACTGCATCCCATGCAAGTGCAGCAAGCTGCATGCAGCAAACTGCGGACATGATAGTCATTAAACAACACCTGACACAACCATCAGCCATTGAAGATGTTACTGAATTCTGTCACCATGAAGCCTGCAAGACGTACACCTATTTAGTATTACTTGAACCTTACACAAGATATTGCACTCTGGTAGGTAGCACAGCTGTCTTTGTTAATTGAGCATCTCACCATTAGGCAAAAGGAATAGTGCCAGTATAAATTCACACATTTGAAACCATGGTATCCTACAGATGTGACTGATTAGTTTCACACTTCAGCCACTTTGCCCATGAAAAAATATGCTCTCGTAGAATTGGAGTCTTGGTGGAGCCAAGAACTATTCTGGACATTTTAGGCAAAGGAAAATATTTTATCCAGCCAGAAAATGAACCAGGAGGCCTTGGTCTTCCAACCCATGTCCTATTCATTATACCAGTTCAGCTATTTCACCTCAATATTGCATCCCACCAAATATGAAATCAAAATATGAGCAGGAAGTGGAAGCATCAGCATGTAATACATCCACCAGAATGGCTGACAACCACACAGCTTCTTTGTACAACACATTAAAACATAAAATCTACAAGCAGCTAATATGTAACAGAAGTTTAGCATAAACATTTTAAGTGCTTTATGAATGACACTTGTGGTTTTCACAGTAGTGAAAATGTAGATTGTTGTTCATTAAACACCCAAAAAATACACTTATTATCAGGTAAATGTAGATACACAGCATTTTATATCACACATTCTCCAACAATGAAACATCATTAGCAAGATTACAATTTCACGGGAAGTAAAGCAATCAAGATGTTGTGTATTTCATACCTCACATCAAATGTAAGGTGTTAAGGTATACAATACAAGAAGGCCAGGTTCGGTGTTTCACAGTTTGATATATGGATATATATGATTAAAACAGTGAAATGCTAAAATTAGAAGCTGTGTGTAGTCTTCTATAGTTTTAGATGTGGTTGGTTGAATGTTTGCAATATAATAGTTAAAAACAGCCGCCCATGTATTTGCACAATGGTTACAAATATATAAGTTGAAGGATTCAAAGCCATGAAGACATGAGTGTTTTAGCATCCAGAATTAAAAGGAGAACAGTGATGTGTACATTTTCAAGGAAGCAGCTCTTCAGACAAAAGACAGGATTAACCTTAAACCAGATTTGGTGATTCTGCACCAAGGGAGGGTCCATGGGGATGGAGGAAATCTGCTCCAGGTCAAAAGAGGGTACTTCTTACCTATAGTGCTTGGTTCAAGGGGAGCCAATTTGAAAGCCACCACTGAAGGCACTTCATCTCCTCATAATTACAGACCACAGCACAATTGTCACTATTTCCTTAACAGCCCTAAGAAGCTCCATCCAACTATACTATGGCTTCATGGACTACAATGCTATTACTGGCCATTAATCTGCATATAGACTAATCTCAAGCCTGTTTATATGTCACACTACTCAAGTATTTAATATGTATAAAATATCATATCATATATATCATATCATGCAGTTTACTGATGTATACAGTCACATATTTAGCTAAACTCTTGTTACATATCCACATATATTTGAATCATATTTGACTATTCATACAGTTTATCAATGAATATATATAATATATATATTATATATTATTGATCACTGCATGTTAATTACCTGATATGTTTTTATGTTATCATTTACCACTGTATGTATATCTATACTGTTTACTCTGTTGACAATAAAGCCTTCCACAGTTTAGCCCCAGGTATGGGCGTGGTAACTGAACATTAATTACATAATACCCACATTGCCCCCACTGGGAAGCAATTCATGTTGTGATTCAAACTGTGACAGGGTTGGCAGACCACTAAATCAACAAGAGTGGGCATACACATTCATAAGGCTCCCCACAGCTGAGCCAATTCATTGTCTGGTTTCGGCAAGTTCTGTTCCTCTACAGAGAACCATGTAACAGTGTTTCATATTAACTCACTCCTTGGCAGTAGCGTACCTCCTGTGTGCATCTTGCACTCTGTTCTTAAAATTTTACTTTCCTCTGTTATTTCTCCATACATTTTATTTAATTTCATTATGATCTATTTTATCTCCAAAATTTTCCATTGTCGGTCCCCCAGTGCAAAAGCGTTACTTGCTATGGGATGCTCTTTCTTGCCTTCTTGCACTAGAATTCAGTAGCAAATGCAATGCTCCTTGCACTATAAATAGCCTAAGTAACAACGTGCATGAATGGATTAATTAAATTTCCATTACCCTTACCTACTGTCTAGTTAAACCGCTGCCAAGGGTACAGTGCTTGACAAGATCAGCAGGGAAAAAAGACACTGTTGAGCTTGACCGTAGTGTGGCACTGTAAGGATTAATAAAAAGTGTAGCATATGCTGAAGAGGGAGGGCCATTAAGCTCACGCCTTTGGAAGTAATATACCACTACCTTTAATGTTTCTTTACTTACTTGGCTTGCTCACACCAGTTTGGGTCAGTTCAGTACAGTGTGTTTGCTCTGTCTGTAAGCCTCTGCCACTTCACGCATCACTGGACTGGACAACTTGTCTTCTCATTATTCCAGGGCAAGATCAACTTAAACAGTATAAATGTTTGAGTGAAAAATACCTTTCAACATAAGAAACAGTAACCAGTATGTAAGTATACAAGCCAATATTTTTAATAACACTATTGCGAACTCTCCACTAACAATATCTAAAACTATCAAAGGCCATAAATAGTTATTAATTTTAACATTTAACTATATATACATATATTTAAAGCTTTGGAACACTTAACCTGGCCTGCTTGTATTGAATACCGCAACAACTTGCAACCGAGATGATGCACAATATACACAACACTGATAAATTCATATGCAAGAATAGATATTGGGTGCTTCACTTCCCTGGAAACTGTAATCTCCTTGATGATGATTCAGGTACAACCAAAACATGTTGGAGAATGTGTGACATAACATAACTTACGTGATAAGTGCATTTTGCTGGTGGTTAATAAACACCGAATTACAAATACACTGAATATACAAAACTTTAAGATTATGTTTTTGTGTTTTGAGTTATATAATGCTATGAAATTCAGTAAGTGGTTAAGGTTTGTGGAGGAATATGGAGACAGAAGGTTGCTCCAAAATATTGGTAACCACATATGAGACATCATGGTACCATACACCTGCAGACCATGACCTGTATGTAATCAATGCTGTTGGATGTTATTAAGCTAACAAAACGAGGCTCAAGTTGCACCTCCAGACTTATACACAGCACATTTTATCTACCATAAAAATTACTATGTTGTGGGATGTGACACCATGGGAATCATTCTGTGCAGGACTTGATAGATAATAATCAAAGAGCTAGCGCCAATGTTTCAACAAAGAGCTCTAGTGTGCATCCACACATTTTTTTAGGAGGTGCAAGGCCTGGTTGGAAGCCATATGTCAGCACTTTAGAGATTATTCTATGAAATTAGGTAAGTTGAATACCAGGGGAAAAATGGACTCTCATTTTCTCGTGGATGCAGGTTGCATTTGTGATGGAACTCTAGCAACTGCTTCTGTGATCAGGGACATGATTCTGGAATGCTCTGTACAAGGTGTTACATCTTGAAAGACAGTAATCTCTGTGTGAGATGTGAGGTTTTCACAGGGGTGATGATGAAGATTCAAGTCTGTGGGGATGTAAAGACACATAAATTGGTATATAGATATCAATGTTTTCAAGAAGCTTGCTGCCTCCATCTTCAGAGTACACTCAAATGTTCCTTAATATTCTCCATAGTCAATTTAATGAGAACCTCAAATTGCACATTTTATCCAGCAGTACAAAAATTCAAGTGACCTCTACATCCACACATTTTGCAACCCTATAATCAAACACTATTTAAATCTATGTAATGTATTCTGGATTTAACTTCTCACATGTCAGCATAATTCTTTACAAGCCGACAGCCACGGATATATTCCACCAAAACATCACTTCCATATGTGATAGTGCAATGACATATAATGCAAAAAATTAGTTTTTTTATGCAACTTGTTTTATGAACTACGTTCCCACTGTAATGTTCAACGTCAGTGACAAACATCTGAATAGCTGATTTTAAGCCTTTATGGTAATTTACTGCTAATACAAAACCTATGTTGGTGGTTTCACAACTTGTGGGAATGGGCTGTGTTGCCAACATTTGTGAAGAACATGCTGTCTCCATCTTCAGGGTCAATGCACAAATAATCTAAACAATTACACACTCTGCTCACTTTGATCCTGAAGATGGAGGCAGCACATATGTATACAATGTTGGTAACACAACCCACTGCCACATGGTGTGACGACCCCATAACAAGATCAACATTAAAAATATTTGAATGTTTCTTCAACTCTGCCAAGCTTTCAACATTTTCATATCCACAGATAGAGGGAAATGATTATTTCTATGATAAGTGTACATTCACGGTCACTTCATATAAATAACTGATCTAATAATTTAGAGAATTCAGCAATTTATTTATTAGATATGCTAGAGCAAAACAAATTTATGGACACTTTAAAAATGCACATTTCTCATTAAGGTTGCACAACCTCAATGCTGGTAGGAAACAATGTAACATGTATTAAGTAATGGCACAGATAATGGCAGTATAGCTGTGACACTCCACAGTCCAACTCCACAATGACAGCACTTTGTCCCTGCAAGTACACAATATGTGATGGGCATGACACAGATGGTGAATGCAGTTGTCAGCATATTATGATATTTATGGTACAGGGTTCACATCAACACTTGTATTACATACTTGCTGCACTGACTGTATGGAACTTAACAAACAAGTTTCAGCATCATAACATTTCCATATTCTCGGAGTTTGTTTATCCACTAACAAAGTAATCATCTACATAAGTCTTTGGAAGGACACAACAGCTTGTCAAATACATTAATTTTTAAACCTGCCCATCCCTGAAACAGTTTCTCTACAGTTCTTTGTTATTTATTTATTTATTTAATTTTCATTATTTTTTATTAAAACTATTTCGTACAAGTGATCTGCATTCCAGAACTTTTGAAACATGAATGCTGACAGCACTGTTAGACTGTTACAGCCATGACTTCAGTCTACGGACAAACATGCATTGTCTAGATGACCTCACTAGAAATGGTCAATGTAAATCACCCGTAGTAGTTTGTCATCTACCAAGAGAGTATTTATTTACTACGACTGCCACCAGTTTTTATTACATACACATTAGTGCTGCAAATCACTTTTTAAAACCCAGCAGATTCCAATCCAACAAACTGCACAATCAATAATAAACACTGATTTGTCACTTCAGTTCCTCCGTCACAGGGCCAAGTTAATAACATACAACAAAACTCACAATTCCTGTGAAGATCACTACTACACAGGACAGCACGTGGCTCTGATACTGTTCTATCATCAGATGCAAATTTTGCCAGAGATACTGAAGGAAATAGACACTGTTCCTATTGTTCAACCTCCAATCACAAATCTGTACATGACAATTGTCTTTTGAAGAAATTTACTCAGTAAATATAGTAAAACGAGAAAACAAGCACAAATTCCACCCTCAGCAACAAACCATTGTTCCGTTACATCTGTGGCATATTGTGCTTATTTTCTCAGTTTAATATGTATGATGAGTAAATTCCTTTCGAAGACACCAATCACATATGGGTTTGTGAATGGAGATTCAACAGTAAGAATATATTTCCTTCAGTATCTTGGGCAAAATTTATGTCCAATGACTGAAGAGTATCAGAGCCATGTGCTGTCCTGTGTAGTCTTCGCAGGACTTGCAAACTTTGTCATATATAACTGTACCGTGATGAACATAAGTGACAAATGATTATTTATTACTGACTGTGCAGTTTGTTCAGTCACATACCAAACGGTCGTGGAATACAATAATAACACAATTTTACGTGATTTGAATAACTTCATACTCAGTTTCAGGCAACATATACTGTACTGAAATTGTCACTACTTGCCAGCTGTCACATCCCTCACGAAGTTTGATATGAATGCAAAATGTCACAAGAGTTAAATTCAGTCATGTCAACATTATACCGTTATTATATACAATATTAATTTCAATATTACACTATATCATTAATGATAATGCTGGTCTCATATATACTGCAGCCACATGAACCCCACAAAGTCCTTGCAGGATCAAGGTCTAGGAAAGTCATACAAACCATTTGATATACCTTGAGGGACACCATAATCATTGGCGACAAACATTTTCACAAGAATATGATGATGATGATGATGATGATGATGATAATACACATTTTATGTACACTGGACCATTAAAGTCACATGATCTGCTCACATGAAGATGCTCTTCCCATTGCAATAAATTTGGGAACAGGGGACAGCATCCCAAAAATGGACATAATGACAGAACAAGAGTCATACCTTGCCAGCTAAGACAAGTAACAAGAATTCTACAAATTTCGTTTGAAGTTAATGTGTGTGGGGGAACAAGCTATTCTTAAGCATGGATATAACAGTGCTGGATCAGCCTAGGATACTCATGTGTTGAATTAAAGACCAGTTCTATGTTCCCAGGGGGAAAAAAAAGAGTCAATGGCTGTATTTGTTTTATAGTAAATGTCAGACGTTTTTTAACACAACATACTTCATATCTGTAGAGGTGTAAACAAAATATGTTGGTAAAGACTATATTTTAATTCTACCTGACAGTAACTTGAGGAAATGCTTATCAACATCAACTTCTCTTCACTTAACTTACAAGATCATTGTGCTTTTATTGTAGGGCACACTTCCACCACAGGAAGACATGTTTCTTTGAGTTTCGATTTTTTATTGTCATTGCTGTACCTCCTTCGATCTAAGAATTCTGTACAGTTTCAGGTTCACAACAGCTGGACTGCATTTCGTACCTACATTGGTTATGTCTTTCCTTTATAACTGTTATTGCTGAGAAAGTGTGGTACATGCAGTTCACAGATGATACATTCCACTCAAGTTTATTGTTCCATATACATTGTGCCTGGCTATCAGCATTTTTGGACACAGCAGACATCTGACACACAGTCCAGGCATCTAAAGTCTGTGTTCCATTTCTTACGGCAGTGCATTTGTGAACAGGAAGGAACTTGCATCATGTGATGAAAGTGCAGCACTCATTACTGTGGAATTAATTTTTCGGCAGTTGTTCTATATGATGAGGAAATTGGGGCAGAATACCTCAATGTACAGGATGTGGCTTGTGGAACAAACATCTTGACGGGGTTGGTGGGACTGGTGAGATATCTTCAAGTTGGTGGTGGTGTGGTGTTTTGACTCACAGCTCCTACACTGTCTTGATCAACCTTGAAAGAAAATTCAGAACAAAACTAAAAAATACTGTGTGAAAACATCTACTAGAGTAACTTGTGATTCCTGAAGAAAGGAACAATAGGCACAAATGTATTAACTTTTAAAACTGGACAGTATTATCAGAACAAAGAGTAAACAATGACACCTTCACTAAATACATTCTTTCAGAGTCTGCTGTCACTCCTGTTCAATAAGGGTAATCTGAATGAGATTATCCATGGAGTAAGTGATAGTTATATACATGTATTAACAATTACAGCAATGAAGGACTGAATGACTTAAGATTATGGTGGTCTTAACTTTCCACACGAAAGTAAGTATCAACAATATTCCACTAGATTATCAGCTGGGAGAAATGAAATTATGATCAACTGACTTGTTGACACGTCAGATGCTGGCCTGTCTACTAAGTGAGCAACATGTCTATAGTCTCACTTTCGAACAAGGGGCAGTAAAGAAACAACAACTCTTATGTTTTTATGTCCTTACATGTTGCTGCTATGGCAATAAATACCAGACCAGTGAAGTCCTTGAACATTCATAACCATTTGTTAGTAGTCACAACAGATGGCAACATCACAGTCAATTCTAAAATTGCAGAAATTGATGTGAGTTCAAAACAGTGAGGACAGACCAAGTTCTTGGTGTCTAAAGGTGACAAGCTGATTAAAATTTGCTTGAAGTGTATGGTGAAGCTGCTGTGGCTGTGAGTATTGTTCAGTGATGGGGAAGTGGAGGAGAACTGCATGACAAACCACAGAGTGGTCACACTTGCACTGCAGTAATGCCTGCAACATCCGCCAGGTTGATATACTGACATGTAATGACCAACATACAACAACAGACAGATTATGTTCTACCTTGGCTGTCCATGACAACTGTGTAATGATAACTGTTGCAGAGATTTACTGTTCCAGTCTGTGCATGATGGGTGCCATGAATGCTGGAAGATGCACATACAGAGGCAAGGATGACAATTGCCACCAGTTTTTAGGCACATTCACAGAGCTGTATAAAGCCCCAGTTAATTTCATATCCATCCCTCCCTCTTTCCACATGTATCATTTCCCATCGGACAGATTTAGGTCATATTTTACATTGGGGACTTCCGTGAAAATCTGATCAGAAATTCTGAACTTGGTTAAAATCAGGTAAAAACGCTGGTCAGTTTACATTGCGTATGTTTGATATTAAACTGCCATAAGAGCATTCTTCCAGTGAAATGGTATCAGGCTGTTAGGATTGCCGAGGAGGTACAAATATTATGCACATGTGCCACAATGTCACATTATACACACACTGCCTGTCTTGTTGCACGAAAACATACAAGAGGTAAGGGCTTCCAGGTGCAAATTGTTATAGAGGATGAAATCTGAAACCCCTACTTTGAACCTGAATCCAAGCAGCAATTAATGGAATGGTGCCACATAACTACACAGAATAGGAAATTTAAGGTTGTGCCATCAGCAGGAAAATCATGGCTACAGTTCAGATGAGAATGGTGAACTATAACCACGCACTGAAGTCCGAGTGCTCACCTTTGTCAAGTTCGCCCCATAAGAAAATGTCAAAGTCTTGCTCCTCTGTGACAAATCCAGGCACAAATGCGTACATACATGCATGCAAGTCTCAGCACTCATGAGGACATCAAACAATTTGGATAGCATGGCCTCACCCACTAAACAGTCCTGAGCTTTGCACCATCAGACTGTGTCACCTGTTTGGTTCTTTGAAAGAAATCCTATGAGAACATCATTATGGAAGATGTGGCACTGCAAAATGCCTCATGCCAGTGGCTGCAGAGGAAGGAGAGCAACTTTTACCAAGACAGAATGCCTAACTATTATTGAAAGTTTGAAGAATATTGTTGACAGAGATGAAGACTACATTGTTCAATAACTATGCCTTCAGCAAAGTCACAGTGAAGTTCTATAAAATTTTCACATGCTTAACTTGTAAACAACAACAACAAAAACAACAAAGGTGATTTCCTTCTGACTAACCTACACAGAATTTCAAGCAGCATAATTGAGACTGATGTCCTATTCAATAAGATGACATTCATTTGACATATGGGTACCAACATTACAAACGAACTGCTGCCTCCATCATCAGGGTAGGAGGTGGGAAGATGGAGGCAGTACATTCCACTATGTTTCTAACAATGGCTGCAGTCCTATGTTTCATCTCATGTAGCAGTTTATTGCCTTGTGAACCAACCTTCACATCATAAGGGGAAAACAGAGTCCAATCTTACATAATCCTTTACCTGGAAGTTTTTCCAAGCACATCACGATGCTTTAAAATTACTGCTCATTGAAACATACCTCCCATTCACCATATTGCCTAAAATGCTTCAATAGATTAAAAAAATTATCTGAGTTTACTTCTGACTGAATTGTCCACTTCTAGGGTAACTTGGTTTCTAACATCTTTGATGAATTTCAAAACAGTTACTATTTGTTTGTAGACATCCACCAGCCATCCTCCTTCTTTTATTTTTTCTCATTTGGATAAATGAGACAGACAGCTATAGAAAACTTCCCAAATGTCTCCGCTTGTTTCTTGAACCATTTCATAAAATAAACACCTCACTGGCCCATTATATTATCAAAACAGTGCTACAGGAAAAAATGTAATTTTTCTAATGACAAAGCAAACACTGCTGAAGTGTCTGTGTTCAACTATTCCAGTTTGTCTCTGTTCAGAAAAGCAGGTTGGTGTAGTATAGCTTGAAGCAAGGGCTAGCTGACAACACCACACTGCATTCTGGCCACTTGAATTTTGTTCTCACTTCTTTGTTGTTACAGAACACCAATAACACCAAATGCAATTTCTTTCCAAGAGCCAATTTGTGTTAAAATGTGCTGTGAGTTTCTTTTGCTTGGCTGATGGGTGTGGTTTGTCTTCCCACCATGTGGTCTGAGTTTGGAAATCTCTTCCTCCCTTTTGTATTAGGTCCATGACCAAAGCATGTCTGAACAGTCAGGGTGATAATTTTAAATATACAGAAGTGAGAATGCAAACCTGTTTAAAACTGTAAGGTTCAGAAGGTGGATAGATAGCTTCTTTGTTCGTTTAGAGGTCAGTCTGATAATGGACTGACTGTTTGTCATGCTGCCACATTTGTCCACAAGGCCATGTGTCTGTTATATTCTTGTACTGTGGCTGGTTTCAGCACAGTTCCATGCTCATCACAGAAATTACCCTCTGCTGCTCGACAGTGCACAGTCATCAGCATGTTTACTTTACTGTGTCTTTCCATCGCCCATGAACATAATCTTTATATTATTCCACCTCAATTTTATCGTCTTCCTGAAATTCTTCTGCAGTCCTGTTTGATTTAGTCCGACATTACCACAGCCATTTTGTCCAAATCATGAAGAGAAAAATCTGTCCATGTCCAAATTGTGTCCCATGTTTTCAGTCTTTGTATAAGCCTTGACACAGGTGCATAACTACCTGCCACTGAAGTTGTCATCAGTTTCTTCACTACACTTACATACACGATCACATTACACATATATTCTTAGAATCATACAGCTAGCAGATTTGTATACCGAGCTGCCTGTGTTTCTTAGGAATATACTGTTCAGTGATGATTCTGCCTTTGAAGAGTGGAATAAGTTCATCAAATGTTGAATGTTCAGTTTGGCTGCAATATTCAGCATACACATCACCAAGCTCACAAAGAATCGCTCCTTCTCTATAATAAGTTGTAATTTTCTTCTGCCTTGTCAGGATCATTTCTCCTGTGACATGCTTTTGGAAATGTACGTATGAATATGGTACAATCTGCCCCATTTAATTATTTTTGTAAAAAAAGTTCTGTTGCCGTGTAACATATCAGTTTGTCCTGCCGATGGTGTCCTCTCTGCACAGTCACTGATAAGAACAGTAAATCTGCAATACAAAAACATTTGGCTGTCCAGTAAGAGTTTCATGATTTCATGAAGAAGAGTGAACACTGATCAGATGACTCATTCTGTTGTTACTACTAAGACCCCTGTCAATCTGTGGACAAACATTACAGAAGGTAAATTGTGCATACTATCAGTCCACTGTGTGTTGTCTGCATCAGTATGCCAATTATCTGCCACTTCAAGCAGAAATTTCTTCAGATGAATATGCATCATGCCTAGTTCAGCAACTCTTCACTTTGCAGTATGCACTTGGAAATATCAACACAAGAGTTTGCAAAATTAACTGTTTGAGTGAACTACGAACAGTGTTATGTTATCACATGTTTTTAACAGAGAGCAGAGAATCTGAAATGTTGAGTGAAGGAAGGATATAAAATGAAATTATAAAAAAAGGTAAAGTGATCCCGTTACAGTCCCAGTGTGGCCCAGAGGGTGGGTAGAGGTATAGTTCTACTCTTCCATGACCACGGCACGAGAAGGGTGTGAAGGGTCAGGAGCACGCCCTGGCCGTACTTTACCCCCGGGAAAGACCCGGTACCCATTTTACAGGAGGCTGGGTGGGCCCCAGGGCTGGTCTGGATGGGTGGAAAATCTCGTCCCCAACGGGATTTGATTCTGGGGCACCTAGCCCGTAGTCAGTCGCTATACTGACTGAGCTACCTGGCCCACATAAAAATGAAATTATATTTCACAAAAATCGCAAACAAAATCTTCATAAATTGGAAATAATAGAAGAAGATATTCACTGCAATAATTTTCTAATCATTCCTGGTTATGAATATTCAAAATAAACAAAAATGAAGAGCAGGAAAAGGAACTGCTTGTGGTTAAGAATGTAAAGTTAAAAAAAGGTAAAGCTGTCCCTGTGCATGCTATGAAGGCATACAGGCAGAGAGGTGGTATAGATACCTCTGTGCATTCTCATCGTGAGGTTTATTAGGGTGAAGGAAAATTGTTTTTGGTCCAGTTTTGCAGTGACTGTCTGGATTTCTCTTGTGCATTCTAAGAAGAAACACAAACCATGTTGTGTTATACTCTGAGGGAACACACCTCATATCCAGTAGGTCCCCCAGCTCCCTCCTCCCCCTCCCACCAGTATCTGCCCCCTGTACCAACTAGGCATTGCTTTTTATCACAGCACCTCTCTTTTCTCTCGCTGCTCATTAAACTGCTCCCTACAATGAAACAAACAACGACCTGCTCTAGCAAAACGCCCCTTTACAGGGCCCCAAGCCACAGATAACCATTCATCGAGCCATGCCCAAAACTCTACCAACTGACCAATAGTAGACCAGGCAGAACAGCCGGAGCACAGTATAAAAGGGACAGCATTCAAGCTGTATTCAGCATTAGCAACTCACTACAGAAGGAGTACACATCGTTAGGTTACACATCAGAAGGGAGTAATCAGTCTGCGACACATCAAGAAGGAAAAAACAACATCTGACTGCCGACTGTGCTGCCAGTGGGGACCGGCCACTCTGCAGCCCAGACCAGCATGCTGCTACAATTCACAGTGGCCCTCCAGCCAGTCTTAGCCGCACATCTAAGCAGTACATCTTCGCTCGTGGCCGACCAGATGAAGCATCATGAGCCTCTTCACTACACAGTAGCCAGCTGTCCAGTTCTACATCATGCAACCCTGGCACTATCTTGGCCGGCCTTATCCAGTATAGTTGCAGAACCTGCCGCTAACCAGTTCAGCCAGCAAGTGCACCTGCATCTAGCCACTCCACTTCACAATGGCCCTCTGACAGATTCTCAGATGCACTATTAAACACACCATTCCTGCCACAACAACTAACTACTGTTCAACTTACTACCAGACTTTAATAAATTTCTATATGTATGTTGGTACTGTAGTTGTTACTCTATAAACAACCTTACAGTACCCCACAACTCATTTATCTGACCATGCACACATATAGTCAGCGACTCAGGAACAGAAACGAATGAAGTTTACATGAGGAAGGATGACACACTGTACAAGCATGCACAGTTTGTTCCAAATTCGGTAGCATATGTATAGAAACATGGCTTTCCCAGGAGTCCTGGTTCTACGGATTTTAAAGTGCTCTGTCCTGGTGTCCTACAAAATTTGGTTTGGGACACCACACATCCCATGTCTCTCTTAGTCATAAAAATATTAAATTTCTGAGAATGAGTATGAACAGTTTGACTTTCCTATGGCAGGAGAAAACATTCACTTGAGTAGGACAGCCATCAACCAGCCACTGACAGCAAGGAACAGGACAGTTGGTTGAAGATGTGTTGGTTAGTGATTACAGTGTGTGGACTGAGACTATAAAGAATGAAAAGTGGATATGTACATATGTAGTACCATACAGAGGAGTAAATTTCTGTAATGAATGCTTTCAGGAACCAAAATATCAAGTGGGAATGGATAAAATTTAAAAAGATAAGAACTAAGCTATGTGAAAATCAGTGGATTATTCTACAACTTTCACTATGGGGAGTTACATTCAATATTAAAAGTGTTTTTTATTTGAACTTCTTACATTAAAAATATATGAAGAACAGTGGATAAAATAACAGATGCAGAAATGAGAATTTAAAATGAAAACCAGCCCAGTAGACAAGTACGCTGACAATCTAATGGTCATATGCTAACAATTAAAGCCTGATTTCAGTTACATGTGAAACAGGCATTTGTATGGACATAACAAAAATGAACTCCCTCCATCAGCTTTTAGGGATGCTTGTCAGGCTACTGTTACATAACACTATGCTTGAACAGCAGCATAATGCTGAAATGTAGCACTCACCTCATTCTGCTGATGAATTGGGTCATCATGATTATCACCATGCCTGCAGTTTGAGTCATCCTCTTCCAGATCCAGCAAATCAGTTTCCAGGGATACTTGATCAGGATCTGAGTATTCTTGCAGGAGGCAAACACTCCATTCATTCTGATACAAACAAATAAACAAAGAAACAAAACTTACAAAATGCTTGTCAGAGAAGGCCAAACTGGAGAAGTTAGGTCAGTCAACTTATTGTTTAGACAATTTGCAGCTTACCACTTGTCTCTGAATACAGAAGGTGTGTGCCATTTTCCTCCTTAATAATTTGGCTTATGGTTCACTTAATGATGCTTCTACTGTCTTATGATATACAGCATCGGACAGTACGTTGATGCAGATAACAATGAAATGAAAAGGCTGTGAAAGGAGTGTTTCATAGTCAGCAGGTCCTGCTTTCAAACTGGAGGCAGTCTATCCTGGCTGAAGTTTCTCCTCAGTTCCTCCAAACAAATGCTGGGATAATATCTCTAATCGGGTGAAGTGCATTTCCTTCAATGTCCTTTCCAATTCACTCTTCACCTACTATTCAGCACTATGATCTGAGCTCCTGACAGCAGTGTTAAATGAAACGCCAGCCAGAGATTCTCCAAATACTTCCAAAAACTGACTGTGTATAATATTTGTGCATATTTCATACTGTTATACAGTATATGGCACCTTCCTACAAGTTCTAACCAAAAACATGATTAAAATAAATTTTTTCCCTCTAAGCTGCAACAGCTTTTGTTCTACATGTCTTCAAGATATTTTAAAGTTTTTGCTTCAAGATTGCCAGTACCTGTTTTGTCATTATCATGTGACAGCCTTATGCTCTTTAACCAAATAATGTCTTTTATCCAGTGACATATGCCACGGAACATCTAAAAGAGACAAGAGGCCAATAAAGCTTAGCAGGAGGGCAGGTAGGGAGCCATTTAAAGAAATGTTCAAGAGGTTTCCAATAACTACACTTATACAAATAACAGAAATATTACACACATTTGGTGACATAATGTGACTGTGGGACAACAGTGAAGGCTTGTGTAGGGTGAAATTCTGCAATGTTGGATCACATTATTTGACCTGGAAAAAGTGCCATTTACCTCTTCCTTCAGTTTCTCCATGAGTCGCCTTCGATCAGCATGCAGCTGGTCAGCCTGTTCTGCCTGCCAAGCCGTTCTGATTCCAGAGACTTCCAGCAGAGCCAAGTGAGCATCCTTTTCACTTATAGCAGCCTCAAGAGCCTCCTGCCTGCATGCAAAAAATGACAAAGAGTTCTATACGACACACTTTGTCGTAAAGCAAAAAGATAAAGGCAAAATAAGGATGGATAAATGAAAACATCTGAATGAGATCAGAGGCCGTCATGGTGATGGATGCTTATTAACGTCACTGTCTCCTAGACTGTGATTACATGCTGGTCAATACAGGCTGTTTCACGACTTTAGGGCATAACTGCAGGAGGTGATTTCCTAGGTCTTTGTGATAAAAAAAGTTCAAATAAACATGTGTCCGATTTTGGACGGTTACGGAGTTATGACTGTTTTTTAATTCCCGTACACGCCCTCGTGTGAACCGTGTCTATCAGCTGGCGGGTCGCTATTTTTAGCCAGCTACAGACAAGGCGTTCCCATTATCTCTACACTTGGGAGGTACCTAAGGCGTGCGGGGAAAGGCGGGGTGGGTTGGTATGGCCGGCTACTGGTGTTCAGAACATTTCTCATCTCGGTGCGTCTGTTACGTTCACGATGCCATTTACATTTTCATTCGAAGAGTATGCAGATATGATTTATGTGTACGGGTTTTGTGACGGTAACTCAGTTCTTGCCGTAGCTGAATATCAGCAACGGTTTCCGAATCGTAGAATACCAAACCGGAGAGTGTTTACTGGA